>CETJ01083447.1_pt1 | contig 34678 bp, 20 predicted proteins | sample 531341 | NCBI WGS metagenome assembly CETJ01 (sample SAMEA2622677, study PRJEB7988) | marine metagenome | isolation source: saline water (ENVO:00002010), including | reverse complement strand
TAATCAGTACACTTGTACACGAACTCTGCTGATTCACTGGTGACATAAAAGCCATGAGCAAAACCAGCAGGCACCCAAAGCTGACGCTTGTTTTCGGCAGAAAGTATTACCCCAACCCATTTACCATAAGTTGGTGAGTCTTTGCGCATATCTACGGCTACATCGTACACTTCGCCGCTCGTTACTCGTACTAACTTACCTTGGGTTTGCTCCATCTGGTAATGAAGGCCACGAAGAATACCTTGGCGAGATTTAGAATGGTTATCTTGAACAAAGTCTACATCTGCGCATTCTTTTTTAAACCAATCGGTACGAAAGGTTTCTAGAAAGAAGCCGCGCTCATCGCCAAACACTTTCGGCTCAATAATTTTAACGTCAGGGATATCTGTCTTGATTACTTGCATTTACTTTCCGTACTAACGTGCAAATGAATATAATAAGAAAGGTGGCAATGCCACCTTCTATAACTTGAATATAGGTTAAACTTTTACTCTGTCTTTAAGAACTTTCAATAGGTAATCACCATAACCGCTCTTCTTAAGTGGAGCCGCCAGCTTTTCTAGCTGCTCAGCGTTGATATACCCCATTCTGAAAGCGACTTCTTCCGGACAACATACTTTTAAGCCCTGACGTTTCTCTATAGCGCCCACAAAGTTCGCTGCATCAAGTAGAGAGTCTAGAGTGCCCGTATCAAGCCAGGCTGAGCCCCGTCCCATTAACTCAACTTTAAGAGAGCCATCTTTTAGATAAAGATTGTTTAGATCGGTAATCTCAAGCTCACCACGAGGAGATGGTTTTACCTCTTTCGCGAAATCAACAACTCTGTTGTCGTAGTAGTAGAGCCCTGTAACTGCGTAATTAGATTTGGGAACAGCAGGCTTCTCTTCAATAGAAAGCGCGTTCCAGTCATCATCGAAGCTAACTACACCATAGCGTTCTGGGTCATTGACATGGTAACCGAATACAGTAGCGCCCTGCTCTTGCTTATAAGCGCTCTGCAGAGAGCGCTTTAGGTCATGTCCATAATAGATGTTGTCACCAAGAATTAACGTGCAACAATCATTACCAATAAAGCTATTACCTATAAGAAATGCTTGAGCCAACCCATCAGGTGAAGGCTGAACTGCATATTGAACATTAATTCCGAGTTCACTCCCATCGCCGATAAGCTCGATGAAACGACTCTGCTCTTCTGGTGTTGTGATAATTAAAATATCCTTTATTCCAGACATCATAAGCGTAGCCAAGGGATAATATATCATCGGCTTATCGTAAACCGGCATCAGTTGCTTGCTCACGACTTTCGTCAATGGGTGCAATCGAGTGCCAGAACCACCTGCTAAAATTATGCCCTTACGTTTCATTTTCTGTCCTTACTAATTTGCTCGAATTACCTCTGACAAACTATTTGCCAGCGCGACAGCAGTTTCTCCATTTTTTGCTTCAATCATTACTCGAATTAACGGTTCTGTACCAGATTTTCTAAGAACCAGACGTCCGTCCTTACCTAATAATTCTTCTACGCGACTGACCTCATCTTTTACTACATCTAAATCAAGCACTGTATCTAGGTCGCTATGACGAACATTCACCATGCATTGAGGAAGTTTTGTCATTCCTGACTTCAATTCATGCAAGGGATACTCGCTTTTCACTACTACCGTCAAAATTTGAAGCGCGGCTATTATTGCATCGCCGGTAAAAGCGTAATCCAAATTGAGAATATGCCCCGAAGTTTCACCACCAATTCGCCAGCCAGTCTCTTTAAGCTTTTCAACGACATACCTGTCACCCACTTTCGTTCTTACGAAAGGGATATCTAGTTCTTTTAAAGCTAGTTCAAGGCCTAAGTTGCTCATTAGCGTGCCAACGACACCGCCTTTGTAGCCTGCTTGCTTTGCTTCACGAGCCATTAAAAAGAGAATTTCATCTCCGTCGACTACTTCGCCTTGTGAATCAACAAACATAATTCTGTCTGCGTCTCCATCCACAGCAATGCCTAAGTCGGCTTTATTAGTTGTTACCGCTTTACTTAAAGAGTCTAAAGAAGTGGCACCGCAGTCATTGTTAATGTTTATGCCATTTGGTGTGTTCGCAATATTTATCACTTTTGCACCAAGCTCTTCGAATACACTAGGCGCGACTTTATATGCTGCACCGTTGGCACTATCGACAACAATTGTTAGTCCTTCTAAGCTAAGCTCGCTCGAAAAGGTACCTTTACAAAACTCGATATAACGACCAGCAGCATCTTCAACTCTTCGTGCTTTGCCTAAACGCTCTGAATCAACACAATCGATACCGTTTTCTAGTGCATACTGGAGCTTCTCTTCAATTGCCTGCTGCTGTTCACTGCCTAGTTTAGCCCCGCTACGGCCAAAAAACTTAATCCCGTTGTCGTAATATGGGTTGTGGGATGCGCTTATGACTACGCCTGCATCAGCTCTAAAAGTTGAAGCTAAATAGGCTACCGCTGGAGTAGGAATAGGCCCAGCGAGAGCAATGTTTACGCCGGCAGCCGACAAACCAGCTTCCAACGCAGATTCCAGCATATACCCACTGGCGCGTGTATCTTTTCCTACTAGTACCTCTTTTGTGCCGTCCGCCGCCAAGACAACACCAGCAGCCCAACCAAGTTTCATTACAAAATCGGGGGTCATTGGAAATTCACCCACTTTTCCGCGAATTCCATCGGTACCAAAATATTGTTGAGACATTTTTAATTCCTAAAAAAACGAAAGGCCACAACTCAAAAAGTTATGGCCTAGTATCAAGACGCTAGCGTTATTCGACAGTAACTGACTTTGCAAGGTTGCGAGGTTGATCGACATCAGTGCCTTTTATCAACGCTACATAGTATGAGAGAAGTTGCAGAGGAATGGTGTAAACAATTGGTGCAATAATATCTTCACAATGTGGAATATCAATCACACGCATTGTTTCATCACTTTCAAAGTGTGCGTCAGCATCCGCAAATACGTACATAATACCGCCTCTGGCACGTACTTCTTCAACATTAGATTTTAACTTCTCAAGTAACTCATCATTTGGCGCAACTACAATTACAGGCATTTCATCGTCAATTAACGCCAGAGGGCCATGCTTGAGCTCTCCTGATGCATAGGCTTCAGCGTGAATGTATGAAATCTCTTTAAGTTTAAGTGCGCCTTCCATTGCAATCGGATATTGAGCGCCGCGCCCCAAGAACAAACTATGGTTCTTGTCTGCAAACTCTTCAGCAAGGGTCTCAATAGCATCGGCAGTGCTGAGAGCCTCCTCAATCTTGCCAGGAAGGGTTTTAATCGCAGTAGTTATTGAACCCGCCTTTTCACTAGACATGCCATTAAATTTGCCTAGTGCTAATGTAAGCATTAAAAATGCTGTGAGCTGAGTTGTAAACGCTTTGGTCGATGCAACGCCAATTTCAGCACCGGCGAGAGTCATGAATGCAAGATCTGATTCGCGTACTAACGATGACCCTGGCACATTACAAATCGTAAGTGCAGACATGTACCCCAATTCTTTAGCTAGGCGTAATGCTGCTAACGTATCTGCTGTCTCTCCGCTTTGAGAAATCGTGACAAGCAAACTGTTTTGATGAACGGCTGACTTGCGATACCTAAATTCTGAAGCTATCTCTACTGAACAAGAAACATTTGCATGCTCTTCCAGCCAATATCGCGCAGTCATTCCAGCATGATAACTTGTGCCACATGCGATAATTTGCACATGCTTAACTTGTTTTAGGATGTCTTCTGCGCCATCGCCAAATAGCGCATCAATGTTGTGAACATTATCCACTCTATCTTGAAGCGCATTTCGAATAACCGCAGGCTGCTCGTAAATTTCTTTTAGCATGTAGTGGCGGTAACCAGCTTTGTCACCCGCATCATGCTCAACTGTCGATTCGATAATTTCGCGTTCTACCCGAGCACCAGTTTTATCAAAGATCGTTACTTCTCTACGGGTAACTTCCGCTACGTCACCTTCTTCTAAAAAGATAAAGCGGCGTGTTACAGGTAGTAATGCTAATTGATCTGAAGCAATGAAGTTTTCACCTAGACCCAGACCGATTACTAGAGGGCTACCTGAACGCGCTACAACCATTTTATCCGGGTCTTCTTTGTCGATAACTACTGTACCGTATGCCCCAGTAAAATGCGTTACTGCACTCTGAACAGCTTCTAATAAAGACTTACCGTCGTTAAGCATTTCGTGAACTACATGCGCAATGGTCTCGGTGTCAGTATCGCTTGAAAAGGTGTACCCTTTTTCAGAAAGGTTCTTACGCAACGAAACGTAATTTTCGATAATACCATTGTGCACTACCGCAACACGGCTTGAAGAAAAGTGTGGGTGCGCATTGTATTCAGTCACGCCACCATGAGTAGCCCATCTTGTGTGGGCAATCCCCGTGGTCCCCAGAGCTGTTTCACCTTCTACAGCTTCAGCTAAGTTTTTGACCTTACCTACTTTGCGAATGCGCTTTAAATTACCATCCTTGTCCAACAAAGCTACGCCAGCAGAATCATATCCTCTGTACTCTAACCTTTTTAATCCTTCTAGTAGTATTTCAACCACATTCCTTTCGGCTACTGCGCCTACTATTCCACACATCCTACATACTCCGTACTTCGCGAGTTATTTATTATTAAGTTTCTGCGCATATTCTAAAGCAAGTCACCACCAAGGCAACTAAGCGCGACTACTAAAATCAGAATTAAACATCTTTGACACATAACTCTATGATTTACACAAAAATGTTTCTAGGGCTTCATTAAGCTTTGAATTATAAACATCACCAGAGAAACGCCTAAGCGCACTAACTCTAGCTTTTTTTGCTATTTCAGTTAGTGATTCATTATTTTTCTGGAGACGATCAAGTGCATTGGCTATCGCTTTAACATTCTTATATTCGACCAGAATACCTGTCTCCTTGTCTATTAACTCTGGAACAGCCCCCCAATCATATGCAACAACCACTCGTTCGTTTAACATTGCCTCAGCCACAGTTCGACCAAAAGACTCTTCAAACCAAGACAGTGAAAGCACAACGTGGTTTTGCTGAATCGCAGCATTCACGTCAGAAACATACCCATGAATCTTTATATTTTTCGTATCTAGTTCTTTTTGTGCTCTTTTGACTTCGTCAGTAATGGGGCCGTATAAGTTGAATTGGATACCACTATTTATTTTGCACAAGCTTGCTACTTCAAAAAAGTCGTTCACGCCTTTTTTCTTTATATTACTGCTGACCATGCATACGTTAAGTACATTTTCAGACATAATCTCCTTGATTAATTCCGGTGACGAGACCTTGTTATAAACAACAGATGTACGATGGGGCACATTCAGCCAACTCCCCGTTTTTTTAGAATTGGCGATAAAGAACTCACTGTTTTTTAGCAACCGTTCTCTACATTTTTGCGGAGTTTCGCCAAGTATTTTCATTAAATCAGGGTCGTATTCCGGCAGCTCTCGAACATGAACGATACTCGGAATGTTACTTTGTTTTGCAGCAATTAGCGGTTCATGCATAACTATTGTATTTACATATACGGCAACTACAGCGTTTTCCTTAAAGTACTTAGACAGGTAATTTACGAGTGCAGCGCTTGTTTTGCGTGATTCGTTAAACCATGGGAGAGGTAAGAACTGAATAGTATCAACTAGTTGACTGCACTTTTCGATATAGTCTGTATTAATCGCGGAAGGTAAAATAAGCGTAATTTTATACCCCGCATTGCTTAATGCGAAGAGCATATCGAGAAGGCTTCGCTCGGCTCCAAATATTTGAGATGTCACCTGATGCCCCACAAGAACGACATGACGCCCCGACATATTTCTCACATCTCCCTGGAGAGTTAAAGGCCGATTAAACTCCCACCCATTTGTTAAGGCATGCCACGTGGGGCTTCTTTCCTGTGCATACTGAGGAAAACAGTATTTATAAGCGCTAGGTATAAAAAATGGAGACGGCGCTCTATCTTCTGCCTCTCCGCTCTGCCAGAAATGCTCGTGTATACCGATACCTTGAGCATTAACATCCTTGTTAGACAATAAATACCACTCTTCGTCCAACGCCGTTAGCCAACGGTTATATTTAGCTTCATTAACTTCGTTAGCGTTATTAGCGGCGTTTTTGAGTAATACGGGAGGGATGGGAAATGGTAAGCCTACATTGCGATCACCGCTATTTATGCTTAGATCGTTTGTGTTTTTATGCCACGCTCTTGCAAAATCAATATACCGTTTCCTAGCACCGCCGTACTGGGTAATAAGATGTGTACTCGACTGCTGAGTAAGTGAAGACCCACTTACCCTTCCAAGTGAAAGCGGCGTACCGGGCAGCACCTCTCTTATGCTATTTGCACCTTTAAGCGCTTGTAGACGATAATAAAATTCTGTATCGGCATTGGCTTTAACATTATTCCAGCCGCCTAATTCTAGAACTATTTGCCTATGCACCATCAGGGAAGATACATTCCTATGTACCCATCCATTTTGAGGCCTAAGTCGAGTAAATTCCAACGAGTTATTACATCTTGCCCAATGCGATACAGTGGCCGCCAAGCTTCTCCTCCAGATAAGCGGCCAAACTTGTTTTTCTATCTTTTGAGGATGAGCCCAATCATCAGCATCCATTACCGTAACAAACTTACCGGTCGCTAAAAATAGGCCTCGATTACGCGTGAAATAGGCACCTCTATTAATATCGTTTCGAAAAACACTGATTCTAGCATCTTGCTTCGCAAGCACTTTCAATTGCTCAAAACTATTGTCCGTCGAGCAGTCATCAATAACAATTATTTCAAGATTTGCCCAGGTTTGTGAACGCAGAGAACGAAGCGCTGTTGCTGCGGTTGTTGCCCCGTTGAATACTGGTACAACAACTGAAACCTTGTGAAATGGAAAAACAGAAGATTTAAGTTTATGGAACAGCTTTGTTTCCTTACTACTGCCGAGGCTATCGAACAAAGCTGGATCTTCGGCGACAATTTCTACATTTTCCAAATGTTCAGATGAGTAAATCTGATTTAGACGCTTTATTTTACCGTACTTTTGCTCGAGTAAAGAGCGCGCCATTAAAGACTCAGTTGGTGAGAAAACGGCTTCCCACCTTCGCAATGCACTTTCGGCACCTTTGATATCACCTACTTTTATGTAGCTTTCAAGCGCAACAACATACCCCCCCTGCTCTGCTATAAGTTCTGGGAATGAAGTGAGTAGTTTCGTATTGCTCTCTATTAAGGTGATGACCTCTTTGAATGCCCCTAAAGAGTGATAGTACGAGGCTATGTTAGCTAACGCGTAGGCGCCATTAGGCCCTTCACCTTTAATGTGCTCTCGCAAACGAACTAGCGAAAAATTGTCGATTGAATGAGGAGCGCCCCAAAGCGCTCTTATGTCACTTAATACTGGAAGGGCGCAAGGTAGACGCCCTTCTTTTATTCCGAATTTTTTGTAGTGCGTTAACGCATCTATACCCGCATTAGCTACATCGGGGTAAGTCGCTAAATACCAACTTTCGTCAAAAAATTTGATAATCATATTATTGTTTTTTCTAACGCTCCCAATGGGGCGTTGATATATCTTCGAGGGACCCTACTAGAAATCCCGCATAGTAACTCATACGGTATTGTGTTCAATTCTTCGGCTCTTTTCGATATATCAATTTCTTCCCCATAAAGTGTAGCCACATCACCAACACATACTCTTGAGTCAATTTCAATCATGCATTGATCCATGGAAATACGGCCAACTATCTTATAACGAACATTGTTGATTGATACACTTTTACCTTCGTTGTAACGCCAAAGGCCATCAGCATACCCAATTGGAAGAATTCCAATCATTGTTCTCTTAGACACAACGAAGCCGCGTGAATATCCCACTGTCTCCCCCGGCTCTAATTGCTTTATATGAACTACTTTAGCTTTGAGTGAAAATGCAGGTTTAAAATCATTGAGCGCGTTGGAGCGAGGGCCAGGGTTAATACCGTACATCAAAATCCCCAGCCGACCACAACCTATACTTTCATCTTTATTAACAATTACCATTCCAGCACTGTTGGAAATATGTACATAACGATAACTGTTAACATCGAGTTGAGCGACAAGAGCTTTGAATTTACTGAGTTGCGAAAGAGTATGCGATTCATCGACGCTGTCTGCACTGTGGTAGTGACTAAAGATACCTTCTTTGACTAAACATTCATTATTGTTAAGTATCCGGTCGGTCTCAATAATTTCACTCTCTCCTACTAAGCCAAGGCGATTCATTCCTGTATCAACTTTTAAATGTACTTTGAGAGGCTTTCCTTTGAATTTTCGAAGTGCTCGCGCAAACTGCACATCGATAACAGTTAGCTCTATATTGTTGTCAGCTGCGATAGGGATATACTCATGTGCGACCGCACCTAAGATAAGAATTTCAGCATTTGAAAAATATTTTCTCAATCGTAATGCTTCGTCCAACGTAGCTACGCATAGTTTTTTCGCACCAGCAGACAGCGCTATTGAAGATATAGCCACATCACCGTGACCATATCCGTTGGCCTTTACAACTGCAAAAAACGCCTTACACTCAGAAATAGTCAATGCTTGCTGAATATTGTGACGAATATTCCCGAGGTTGACTTCTACCCATGCTTCACGAAAGCTCTCAGAGAGAGAAAGTTGATTCAACAAATCCCCCTTCTCGGAAGTATGCTTCTGCACTATTAACTATCCATTGAGCGCTTTAATAATTCTTTACTTGCTCGTTGCTCTAGTGGAATAGACAACATTAATTCAATTAATGTACGTTGGTTGAATGGCACGACTGTGAAGTGGGACAAATCGGCTTCTGAATACCACAAAGAGGCCCACTTAGCATTGCGGTGCTCCCAATAGAAAACATCGTAAAAATCCAAACCGCCTAGCTTTTCTTCAGTAAACATAGTGTGCTCTATGTACTCTTCAAAGCTTTTGATAACGTCTGGGTTATCTTTAATTTTGGAGGGTGAAAACTTCGAAGCTAATAACTCCGGAGTGATATTCTGATTGCTTCTCTCTGTGTAAAATACAGTTCCGGTTTCAGAGCAAGTCGATACTAAACTTAGTATGTCGTGAGGAAGGTCTTCATAGTAAGCTTTTGCCAGGCTAGGAAATCTCGCACCTAACCTAAACGACTTTGAGTACATTTTATGAAAACTAGAGGTTGCATCGAGAGGCTTCAGATCTACTACACGGTGAGGTATACCGGCTTTATAAGCCCTCTCGGACGCTTGAAATAAATCGTGAGACATTACACTTGCATTTGCAATACTAAAATAAGTAAAGGACTTAGTTTGTGAAACTAAACGCTCCCGTATTATAGAAGCTAATGTTACGCCACTGTCGTTCCCTCCGGTTAATGAGATATGAAACTTTCGATCTTTCACAATAGCTTTTATGTTAGCGCCAAGGGTTTTATTGAATTCATCTACAGTTCGACGTTCTAGAGGTGTCACGTTTACTTGTGTGTCATTAAATGGATAAAACCTTTCGCTTTTAATCTTTTTGTCTGCAAATAAGCTTACTAATTTATTATTTGGAAATAAATTACAGCAGCCTTTGAAAGGAAGCATTAGTGCGGGGTAATACTTTCCACCAGGTGAAACGTAATCGGGTGAATTAACAATATTCCTGGCAGTATCATTAACCTCTTTCTCAGCAGCCTGAGCTAATAAGTTTACATGAGAGGCTAACAGTACGTTTCCACAGGTTGAGTAATAGCATGCATATGTAGCATGGCAATCAGGGATAACTTGTATCTTATAATGGTGGTCGATTATAAATGCTAAAAACCGTCCTCCTAAATAAGCAATGTACCTAATCGCCTCATCAGCCCCCTCCTCAAAAAAGAATTGGCAAGTTTTTTTGGCTATCGTTCGAGTTGAATCGTTAATATTTTCAGGATCAGTTGCTAAACCCAGAATGACAACACTTTTATTCTCTATGGTCCACACCTGCACTTCTGTTTTCTCTTCGAGATAGAAGTAATATCCACCCAGCTCTAATCTTGTCCATTCAGCGATGTTCGGTTCACGAAGTTCATCTGTGGAGACGAAATAGCCTCTCGTAAAAACCTGTTCGTAATTCAAACTACTACTCCATATGTAACGTATAATCTTTTGTGCTACGCAGTGATATTTAGAAATCAACCAAAGATTGACTCAGATGGTCTGCAACGATTTCGGTCTGTTCGCCCGACAAGAAATACTCATCTGTTGCATCCCAAGTATGAGCTTCAACGTTCCCTCTCCATACAATGAAGTTAAAAGGATCCGAGGCGTAAACTCTAATGCCGTCAGCCTTTAAACGATTCAATAGTTCGCTATCTTCACCTCTATTAACCGCTTTGAACTTGTACTTGTGAAAAACATCAGCCTTGAATACTAGGGTAGCCCCTGCTACAAAATCTGCTTCTTGATGTTTTTTACCCGGGAAGCGTTTTATTAGTTTGTCAGAACCAGATAAATACATATAAAGCTCTTTCTTACCTACAACGCCATAATCACCAAAGGTAAACGGGATTAGCATATCTTTCAGGTAATTAGCGAAATAGAAGTCATCATCATCCATTTTTGCGATATATTCGCCGTTCGCTTTCTCTGCCGCCTTGTTAAACCGCTCGCCCAGCGTCTCTTCACTGTCATTAATCATTGCTGTAACGCGCTTAATGTTAGAATCGACAGACTTTAGTTTACCAATTAGCTCTTCTGACTGAGATTGGCTAAACCCTTGAAGTACTAGGATGAGCTCAATATTCGAATGATTTTGGCGCGTCATGTTTGTGACAATACGATCAATCATTTCAGGTCGTCTTGTGCAAGTAATAATGCTGACTAGTGGCTCTTCTCGCTGATTGTCAATACCTATCGCTTTTTCAATATTCACTAAACGGTGAGCATAGGTATGCTTAGTCATGACTTCTCGATAGCCGAGGTGAGACGTTTTCTCCCAATAATGTTCGTCAGTCAATAAGCGCTCAATAATCACATTTGCTTCATCGGCATCTTTAGCAACTTGTACTATGCCTGAAAACTGCTCTTCAATTGCTTTTGAAGGTGTAGATACAACAGGCGTGCCACAAGCGAGCAACTCATAAACACGACGCGACATCATTGTGGGTGACTCCACTATCGTGTTTACGTTCAAGAAAACTTTAAATCGCTTATATAGCTGCACAACTTCGGTAAAAGGTACAGCATCGCGTATAAACGGTGTGTATTGTGGCGGGAACTTGTATCTGTCGCTATCTACCTTCGACATTCTGTCATAGATAGCACCTTCAAATTCTATAATTGATGGTAGCAACGCATCCATTTGGCGTTTACGTTCGTCATGGCCAACACCGTAGTAAGAGCCAGCGAAGCAAACTGACTCAGCCTCTGACTTAAATCGATCTGAAGGGTTGCAAATTTTCTGTTGAGCGGCAAAAGGCACGGCATAAACATCCGCATCAGGCACGTCAGCTTTATAACTAGCAACTTTTTCTGAATCAGTTGTAAAAATAACGTCCGCATATTTAGCTATTGGTAAATACTTATCATAGTGCATTGGGTCTTCTTTGTTCCAAAACACAATAGGCATTTTTTGCTTAACTTGAGGAATTAGGTCTAACAACGCTTGGGCATTATTGTGTTTCAAGCCCGGTGATGTAAATGCGTATTCCCATGTGCCCTTATTGCCCTTCCAACAACTTTCCAAGAAGCAAAAGTTTGCCGTAGATGAAGCCACTTGTTCTACATAGTTAGCCCTGCTAATTGGATAGCTTGTCATTTCATAGCGCCAGCACTCTTCAGATATTTCATCCATAATAGAAATAGCTTTAAGTTTTGGCTTTTTGATATCAAAAGCAGGGCTCTTAGGCATGACAGCGTTAGACGCGCTTTTCTTCGCGTTATCTTTCTCAGTCCACTTATTAAACTCGTTTACCATTGCTTCAACATGATTTGAGAAGAGTAAATTGGTAACAGGCTGTGGTACTGGAAGAGATGTAGAAAGCTTCAGCGCTGAAAGAAGACTTTCAACATTGCCAGCATTAAAGCTTAATACCGAGTCATAATTATCTGCATACTCTTGAAGCGGAGGAACATTTGAAACCACTACCTTTTTACCAAAAGAGATGGCCTCAACTATCTTCATAGGGGGTACTATCGTACAGACCTGCTCGTTTCTACGAGGAATAACAATGGTATCTATTACAGAAAAGTATTTGATTACGTCGTCGTGCGGAACTCTTCCCGTTTTTATCAGCCAAGGTGCCGAATCTATTGAATCGCTGCTTGCACCAAGTTTAGTAATTGCTGAAGCATCGCCTACAAGCAATAACTTCACAGCTTGTTCAGTCGCATTTAGTTGAGCCACAGCTTCAATAAGATCTTCAATGCCTTCGTAAGAATTGAAGCTGCCAACGTAGCCTATTACGTTGTCGTTCGCATCTATACCTAAACTTTCTCGCAGTTCCTGTGAATTTACATTTAACTGAGATACACTTGAGAGCCCGTTAGGCACTAACTGAATTACATCGCTCTGAACACCTCGCGCAATCAATTCTTGCTTCATTGTATCATTTAAAGTAAAGACACCCGTCGATTGGGCTGCAACAAAGGAATCGCGAGTCGACTGTGCTGTATAAGCTTCTGAGTCAACATATGAAGGTTGACGAGTGGCTTGAGAAAGCTCCCAAAACCCCCTCACCTCATTGAAAAAAGGCAAGCCCAACTGAGAAGCAGCCACTAGGGCTGGCAAACCAACTTTATAATCGCTGCCAGCCATAACAAATTGCGGGCGAAATAGCTGAAACATTTGTACATAGTAGTCTATGGACTTACGCAAAAACTCTTCTTCACTTTCAGGTAGAAAAATTCCGTCTTTACCTGCATGGATATAGCGCACGCCGTTTACAACTTCTTGAGTGTTAACCTTCGCGTTTTCATCCAATTCCCATGGGCGGCCAGGGCGCACGAAGCACAAAGTTTCAAAGCCTTTCATATTTAATGCTTCGGCTACACCTTGCGTTCTTATTGCATAACCGTTGCTTGCATAGCTAGCACCATGGCTAACTATATATGCGATTCGACCAGCTATGTGTCGTTTAATAGGGTTGAGTTCAAATGCAGCTAGGCTAGATGCGACTTCAGTTAATCTATCTTGTGCTAAGTCCATGGCAATACTTTTATAATTTGAAAATTTGAAAAAAGGCAATGACGATATTTGTTCTTACTGCATATCGAACAGTTTGTTGCGCAAGTTCTGCGCTTCAAAGTAGTATTTTTCTAAGTTAGCTTGAGTTTCCTCTAGCTGCTCTTCTGCATATGAAGGGGAAGAGGCACTACTTGCTGCGAAGTTCGGCAGAGGTACTTTTACGGTTTCTTCTCCATTTTCAAGCTGCGCAAGTCGTTTAGTACACAACCAAATATTTGCTTTAAACAAATGCTCGCCATACTTCTTGCTTGCCTTTTCATACAGCGCTTTGGCCAACTCATACTGACCTTGAGAAAATAGGAGGCTAGCTTGCTCTATAATCGAGCCTTTCTCATTATTCATAGGTATAAAGTTCCTTTAATTCGAAATGGCCTAAAAAGAAGAAAACCTGTTCGGCGCTCTCTTTTCGTCTTTTCCGTATTTCAAAAAGTGTAATAGTGGATTCATTCCAGACTTAGCTACATCAGTATTTCTTTTCAAATACCAGTCTCCATCGAACTCAGTAGAGGGTCGTCGCCCTTCTTTTGCCCCGAAGACTAAATAATGCTCAGCTGGGTCTACACCAGACTCCTTTACATCTTTGTAAGTCGAAAGGTACCAATCAGCGTCAAAGTAATCACTGCTGTAAACAAGAGCCACATTCTCAAGTAACTCCCTTCGTTGCTTAGCATTCCGGCTTACTTTAGCATTTAACTTGTCTATGCTCTTAGAGACTTTCCAAGAAGGTGACTGTTTAATTGAGCGCAGCTCAGCGACTTGCAAGCGCAACTGTTTTTCCGCTTGAGACTTACGCTTAAGCTTTGCGTTAAGCTTCTCGTTTTCTAGCTTTAGTTCCTTGTTTCTTGCGGCTTGCGCAGCGATATCTTTCGATTTATTAGAAGAAGTGAGCCCTCCTCCCATTTCTAACTGATGCTGCAACACAAAAAGTTGTGAGGTTAGTACCGATATATCTTGCTCTAGTGAAGCTTCTTTAGCGCGCTTCAAACTCGTTAATTTAGCAACTTCAATCTGCGTGCGAGTTAATTGCTCAATTAAGATTTGGCTTTCTTCTTTGCTTTGATATAGCTCTCGCATACTTTCTATGAGGAGGTTTGCGGCATCTTTATGAGAGGAATCAGCATATGGTTGCGCATCACGACCAGTCACGAACAACTGCTTAACTTGGCTGTATAAAGACTTTATTTCAGGCTCTAGTTTTAATATTGACTTTGCGCTGTCAATTGCACGCACAAAGAAGTCAGGCGTTTGTATATCAGAAAAGTAATGCGCAATTGCCTTTCCTGCGTCGCTACTGCATAGATCGCTCGCTAGGTTATCGACAGAAAACACATGGTCAACCAATTCACTTTCAGCAAGTAAATGCGTTGCTTTTAGGTTGTTAATTACGACTTGTAGGGTAAATTCTTCTTTACTACACAAAGCTGCAGCTAGTTGAAACTCAGGGGGAAAAGTAACCAACGCTACCTGAGCACTTTCTAGTGTCTGCTTCTGCTGGCTGAGATCTGCTTTCGTTACAGGCTTTACGACAACATTAAGCACTTTCGAACTATCGGAAGAAGCAATTGAGTTGACCGTGTACGACGATAAAGATTTACACAGCGCTTCCCACAACACCGAGTGTTCAGCTGTACAAACTAAAAACATTAAATTCCTCTCAAACCTAGCAAAGGGATACGTTTAGTCAGTGACCCTTCCGTGTTATTAGCCATTCATGATAACAAACTGGAATGTATAACTCATTTAAAACTTTGTTTGGCCGCGTGTGGTAGAAACAAAAGTTCTGTTATACTGAGCCGCTAGCAAGGTTTCAGATGTACTATGACATTAATAAGAACGCTTTCATCACTATTTCGATTTAGATACGGAACAGCACAGCCCGAAGACATACAGTGGCTTTCATATCACATCCCTAAAACGGCTGGCAGTTCTCTTCGCCAAATGTTTTACAGGGAATTTGGTCGTTCGAGTGTTTTTGATGTTTACCACCCTGACGAAGCAAGGTCTCTGGGGCAAGGAAACGCGATTCAAGTTTCTGCACGCTCACAAGTGGTACACGGCCATTTTAAACCTCACCCTAGACATAGCGAGCTTTTTCCTAACGCTAACAGCATGGTCTGGGTGCGCGACCCCATTCAGCGTATTTGGTCTTTAGTGGGACATTTGCTAGATCTGCAATGGAAACACCCTCACTATGAAACCATTCATAATTTATATATATCGAAGGGTATCGAAAACCAATCTGACATCGTAGAAAGGATAATAAAAGAGCGCTCGATACCTTATATGGTAACTACCTACTCACGATTTTTTTCGGAGGTTGGTATTCAAGAGTTTAGTTTTGTGGGCTCGATGCATAACTTTGCGACCTCAATTGAGTTGTTAAATAAAGACTTTAATTTGTCGTTGAAACCACTGCATCGAAATAGCCGGACGAAAGCAGGAATCCCTAGCGCTTTAAGCAATTTGAAATATTTAATGGAAGATGAATATAGTCTGGTTGATGACTATCTTTGATAGGATGATAAGAAAGTAATGGCAGTTTTTACAATTTCTGTGAAGCAGACGAGCATTGACGTCAGTGATAAATTCAAATGGTGTTTGGATGAGCCCAGCAATGGTGCTGAGCACGAAGGAAATCTTATTGAAAAAGAAGGCATTAGAATAAAAGGCTGGCTTCTTAAAAAACTTCAGGATAATGCGTCTTTAGTGTTACTCGACGGATACGAGATTTTTCCACTTGATTTGAATACTGAAAGGCCTGACGTAATCGAGAAAGTGGCCTTGATAGAACGCGACTTTCAACAAGAAGCACTTTGCGGTTTCGACCATACTTTAATTCCCAAATCGTCTAATATAGCTATAGCAATTGTTCACAATAGCCACTTTCACGTGATTTACGAATTGAGTATAGAGGGCGTGTTTAAAATTTTGGAGGGCGAAGATAATTGGTTGTACCTTGATAACGACACCAACAAAAGCGTTGAACAGTTTACAGGTAAAACAAAACTCAGTTGGGCAGAAAAGAAAAATTGGGCTGATTACGCCAACACTTTTAGCACCTTGCCGCTGAGTCAAGCTGGAAAGAGTGCATTTCTTATCGCTCCTTCTAAAGAATTCGTTGTTGAAGAACACTACCCTTTTAAAAAATCAAAACATACGCCGCTAGACCAATTAACTAAGCTTGTTGATGACTCTTTCAGCTTAGTTACACCAATTGATGCTCTAAAGCACTTTGAAGAACGAACCTTTCGAGTTTGTGACACGCATTGGAGTTGTCATGGTGCTAGAGTAGCTACAATGGAAGTAGCAAAAAAATTAGGCTTAGACTGCATTTCCATAGAAAATCTCTTCGAAAATGATATATACGTAGAGCGTGTAATGGCTGGCGACCTTGGCTCTAAAATTTACCCAACTCAAAGGCATGCTGAAGATTTTCTTACTACGTTTAATTATAACCGAGTGGTTGTTTACGATAACAATCTTCCCAATTTTGGCAGGGCTTTTATTTTAGATAACCCTGACGCTTTAAACGAACAAACCTTATTAGTATTCGGCTCGTCTTCTGTTTATTCCATGTTTAACTATTTAGCCAGAGTTTTCAGAACCGTAGTATTTTTCCATACCGCAGGTAACATTGATAAAGAGTTGGTTGATAAGATAGCACCTGACTATTTGTTAGCTCAGTCTAACGCAAGGTTTGTAGTAAAAGCGCCTTCGTTTGATATTAAGATTTCGGATTATATAAAGGACAAGAAGCGCAGGTTAACTCATTTACCCGACGTAGTTCATAATACTGAAAAAACGTCTGCCATTGTAACCCGCCTTGCTCGAGTACTTGACGAAATGAACGCAAAATAAAGACAATTTAGACATTTGTGCTGTACAGCGTTTTTAACGCCACATCTTCTAAAGCAGTAGTTGGTAACTCTTTATCCATTGTTAATTCAACGCGAAGTCCCTTAGGAGGCTGAGTAAACTCGTTGACTAACCTGAATGTTGTGTTGCTACCAGTTTTTAATAGGTAAGGGTAAAGCGCGCTCTCATTTACCATGTTTACCACAAGCCGCTTGTTTCTGTAAGTCTGGTTAGTAAACACCGTATAAGCATGTTCTGCTTCATATATATTACTGACATTAGCAACCAAATGAACGTTCGGTAAGTGATCGGTAATAGCTATACCAATTCTATTGCAAATTTGTTTTAGCCTGTCTGCCACCGTATGTTTGCTTAGCACCTCACGCACGCCTTTCTCAACTACTTTTCTGTATTCGCTTTCGTCTTGCATTTTCTCTAGGAAGCTTACAATTTCATCAGGGTTATCGCTGGCACAAACAATATCGCCAAATTGCTCAACAACGCCTTTAGAATAATTGCTAACTACAGGCGTACCAGAAGCTAACGATTCATATACACGGCGAGCAAACATAGTAGGGCTTTGTTTAACTGAATTCATGTTAATTGTGTACTTATAGCCTTTATAAGCTTTCCACATTTCATCTGGCTTTAAATGACCAACCACGCTTTGCTTGAACCTTTCTGGAAATTTAAGGTTTGACTCTTTTCTATATAAGCATCTGTCAAAAATATCGTATTCAACATTTGCTCTTTTTAGTGCGTCAATTAACACGTCAAAATCGGCGCAGCGTTCTTTTTTAGTTGAATAATAGGAACCGGCGAAAGCAGCTTTATTTTTCCGAGGAATAACTTCTGAAGGGTTATGTATTGCGGGCTGGCAAAAGAAACATAGGGGCTCTGCATCTATCCCGTAGTCTTTCTTATAGCTTTCGACCATATCTGCATCTGTAGTAAATACAAAATCGAATAACTTGGCTGTGGGGGCAAATTTGTCGTAATGAACGGGATCTTCTTTAGACCAAAAAACCGTAGGGATCCCTTCCTTTTTACAGTACTCGACAACCTTGGCTAACTCATCCATTTGATTTGGTGCATTGTATGAATTGCCATATATAAGGCTGCCCCACTGATTATTATTTCCGAACCAACAACTCTCTACGAATAGGAAATCGGGTTGAGCTTGCTTTACTTCTTCTTTCCAATTCGAAGGTGAAATTGGAAATAAATTAATGTCTGGGCGAAAGCTCTCATGAGTAAACTCGTCAATAATAGTAATTACCCTGAGATTAAAATTAGAGTTAAAAAAAGTACCTTTCACTACATTTTGCTCTCTCAAGCTAAAGGCTAAAATTCAACCTATCCGAAACGCCCAATTTACCAAATACTTCATTGGAAGAATTTAATTGCTTCTGTTCATGCTTGAAAATACTTGACTTAGGATATATTAATCTAAACTCTAAACCTTTCGCACATGTCATTTTTTTAAGGGAATCACGATAACTCGTATTTGTTAGCGCTTGGCAGACAAAAAGGTCACCTTTGTGGGCTTCGTCCACAAGATTTTCAAGAAATGAATTGGCTAATGATAAATAACTAAACAATTCATCCAAAATAAAATAGCAATATCTTTCACCGCTATCTTTTCTCGTCTTCTTCAATACATCTAAAAGCTCCGCATCAGAAAATACTGTAATAATTTCTGGTTTGTCGGTGTTTTTAGACTGGTCCATATCCAATAGTTGAATAAAAGTAAAGTTCTTAATTATTTGAGGTGGAAAAGAAGATAGTACCCGCTCGTCGCACTGGGTTCCCACTATTATTACACTATAATCGTATTTTTCTAGGCTAGGTTTCAAAACGTTGTAGAAATCTAGCTCATATGTATGGGCTGATTTATAAAAGCTTTTATCTATATCTTTGACTGGTGAGGCAAAAGATTCTGAAATGGCAGCCCTAGCAATGGTTTTAATACTCTCAGCAAGGTTTACCTCTTTAGAAATCATTTTTTTAGGGTTTTTAACCTCTCTCACGAAGCATTTCAGACTATACCTATTATGATTTTCTAACAGCTTAAATTCGCAGCTATTGTTTTGTGAATACCATTTTGTACTACACTTTTCTCCATCCAAAAGCAAGTAGAAAGCATATTCGATGGCACCTTCAAAAAAGCCATCTTGACCAATTACAGCATTTGCAAGCAAGCGACGCTTACTCACGTCAGTATTTAATTTCAAACATTGACTCATCAACCTTTTACTAACTAGAGCTCCAGTTTTATAGTCAATTAGCATAGCATGTGCATGCCCTATAGCTCTATTAACAAAGTCAATTGAGCTAAAGTTTTTTATATTCGAAAAGTAATGATCGTGCCCTGCACTATGAAACCTAAAGTACCCATAACTCGATAACAGGTTATCTACTTCATATTCTATATAATGTTCAATTTGTATGAAGGTTGGGTTATCCCTTAGGAGAGCCTCAGCGCCCTTGAGAACATGCAGCTCGTGGCCTTCGACATCGATCTTTAGCGCTATTGGCGTATTCTTTAAATTACAAAATGTATCTAGTCTAACTCCATCGAGTTCCCTGACCTCCTTATAGAGGTTTTTGTCATGAATTGATGAGTCAATCACGCCGTTTATACCAGATAGCTCGGAATGAACTCCAAACTGACACTTCGTATTTGCGTTCGAAACGAGTTTACATAATGGGTGAATTAAATTTGTTAAGCCATTTAGGGCTATATTCTCACGCAGCTCATTAAAAGCACATTCTTCTGGTTCAAATGAAAAAATTTGCTCTACATTTATACCGATAGAGGAAAATAGCGAATATAGCCCAACATTTGCTCCTATATCGAACACAACAGAAGCTTGCGAAAATTCAATAAAACTCTGAAATAAAAAAGGCTGTATAGGCTCATATTTCGAACTGAGTGCATTCCTTTCAACTGACTTTTTTGTCCACTTAAATACATCCTGCATAAGATTCCTCTTTCTAAACTATTTCAGAGTCGCTTTATCAAAACTAACCGCCAGATTTTTTTTAAAACTTAATTTATGGACAAGTTTTGGCTAGCCAGCGCATTCTCTAGAGTGAACAGCTTAGCTTCTTTAGAGCCAACGGGCATAACGCAAAATTCATCCCGCTCATTGAATACATTTGCAATATTGATTTCGATACCGCGCTCTTTAACTAACCTAATGCCAGCTTCGAAACAGTTTTGATCTATCCACCACTGCAATCCATCATCATTACACAACTTTTCTGCAGTAAAAGTTATATTTTTTGCAACTTGCATCGAACCTTCAGTAGGATAGAAAATAGAAAAACCGCCCGTAAATTTTTCCCAAGGGGCAACACCGTAACCCAAAATGCGTGAGCATATATCACTACTTCGGTGTCTATTTATCATAATTGAAAGAGGCTTTTTGATTAGTGTGTCTAGATCTAAAACTACTATGGGAAGCTTGCTCTTAACAAGCAAAGGATAAATGTAAGAAAATCTCAATAAAGATGCTACAGGGCCTAGGTTTTTCTCTACTCCTATTAAGCATGGAGTTACTTTCACATTCTTGCCTTCCCATAAATCTATCAAAGACAACGCTTCTTTTTGCTCATTGTCGTTTTTGCACAAGACCGCAATATGGAGGAGGGCTTCGTTACCGCAAAGCGCAGAGAATGATTTCACTAGATATTTTCCGTAAATTTTGAGGTAACCTAAGTCGCAAGAGATACTTACAATGTAATCTAAGCCATCATAAAAAATGTCAGGCTCCGCTAGCTTATGACCATTTAAACTAGCCACGCTATAATTTTCTGGCGCTGACCCTTCCTCAGCATAAACCGTTGAAACAGGAATCGAAATATAAGGTTTATTGTCAGAGCTTTCATTTTCTTTATAAACTTTGATCAGCTGTCTATATTTTACAAAGTCACCCAGCTCATAAGAACAAATGGATAGAAAAATATTGCCGACATTCGAAATTTCCGCACTTTCTATCAAACGCATTCTTTCAGAAATTGCATATTGAGCTTCTTGGATTTCTAGATTAAATAACGCCCCACGGCAAAAATAAATAAAACCCTCTAGCGTCTCCTTACGCTCTAGAGCTTTTTTAGCTGCATCGAATAATTCTGCGTTGAATGAGTTATTCCATAGCTTTAACATGCTGCATATCTTAAGAAATGGCCAATCAGCTTTCTGATTAATTGCAGCTGCTCTGTAAAGCTCAGAGAGACTTTTTTCGTAATTTTTTGAGTCTTCGTCAGTTCGTATGTACTTTACTTTACTAGCAAAAGCTAATGCATTATCTAGCGTCGCTTTATAATCGCCATCTATCTCTTGAGAAGGGTTATGAATTAGCTTTGTATTAAACATTTTGTTTTCAGCTATATACTGCTGAATAATTGGAATTACCTGTGCGGTTTGAAGTGGTTTGTGGCCAATTGTCTCAGCCATTATTTGAATTTGAAAATCCCCGTAACTGGATACTCTATCCCGCAGTTTTTCGATGCTATTTACTAACTCAAGTAGTTCATTGAAACCTTCATCTGACGTATTAGACAATACTTTAATATTTGGTATTCGTTTGTTTTTAGCAAATCTTTCTACAACACTTAAACGCTCTGGGAACCTCGAAAAAAGCTGTTTTAACGATATATCTTCAAGCAAGCAATCTTCTACTAGCTTTTTAGCAGATTCAAAAGGATAGTTCATGAAGTTTAGTTGAGGAACTTCCACTATTGCTGAAGCTCTATCAAAAAAGCTAGCTAGCATAAGCGATGCAAAGCCTCCCATCGAAGAACCATAGAATGTAATGTTAGGCTCCTCAATACTTGAACATTTTGCTAATTTCTTGACGAAACCCGCTATTTCTTCAATAAAATCGATCTCTTTATGCAAAAACCACGACGCATTGATATCTGCTAGATGTAAGGTTGGATCGCTCAAAGAAATTACACTTGTGTTAGGTAGGTTTTTGTACCAGCTCCAACGATGAAAAACTGGATTAATAGGAGAGCGCCCCCCCGGCTGAGCAGACGGGAGTAGCACTACTAGATTGTTCGCATCCTTTTTAAAGAAAGCAAAAGCATCAATCGTAATTAACGGACTGACATTTTCAACGATATGTAGCTGCTTCTCTCTTTGAAAAGATTTCTCAAGTTCAGATAGGCATATTTGTTCTGGATTTAACTCTAAATTGGTCATAATTTTCAGTGTTCTTTTTAATATATTGTGGAGACGAAGCTTACTGGAAATGCAATAGTTCTTTCTTAACTATGATTTCTTTACTTCTAGAATTTTGTACCGAAATACTGGCATCTCTAGACATCTGTTGAAAAGTAGCCACGTCCTGAAATAGTGTTTTTACTGCTGTCGCAAACTCAGACACATTTTCGTCATGTATTAAAAAGCCCTTTTTAGAATCTAAAAATTCTGGAATGGCTGCAACAGCAGACGTAATAGGAACGAGTCCAGAGCTCATAGCTTCATCTCTTGAAACTCCTTGAGTATCCATTCTTGATGGACACAAGAAAACACCATAATATTTATGGATTTCAGCAATTTCCGTTTGGCTCAAGAATCTCTGTTCTATAATTACGTTACTAAACTTTCGAACTGGTTCCACCGTCTCTTCAAAGAGAGCGCCATCACCAATAATCCTAAACTCTAACTCATTAAAAAATGGCTCGTCCGAAAGCTCTAAAATACACTTTACGGTTATGTCGTTGGCATAAACTTTCGAAGCGTATGGTCTAATACTTAGAATCTTCTTTCTTAATTCCGCAGGTTTTTCTCTGTACTTGAAGAGTTTAGTATCAATCGGATTATTTATTATTTCATAAGAAGACTGAGGGAGGCGAAAACCTAAATCCTCCATGACCTCTTCTGCAAAGTAATTAGAAACGAAGACTAACTTCATATTTGGATGAATAGGTTTTAAGATAGATTTCCAAAATGCCATCCGCCTATCGCTCAATTCTACCGCTTTGGCTTTTTGTTCTAGTGTAGAAATGTTGAACTTCCTTCTGTACCAAGGCTGTATATCAGCACCATGCACCCAAATAGTGACTTTTACCTTGTCCACGAACTGAGAAAGAACGTCCCACATTTCAGCATCTAAAAAGTGCACTAGCACATGCTTATATCTTCCGCTAGACAACAGACGATTGAGTGCTATTTTAGAGCCAGTGGTAACATCAATATCTTGAAATTCGTGCCAACTAACTGCAGTGTCTTTCTGGAACCTAAAGACATCAACATCTACTCCCACCTCTTTATAAGCCTTTACCCTACTGTGTACAAAACCATTTCTGTATAAGTCTTCGTAACTTGGATAGTTATTTGCAATTAATAGCGTCTCTGATTTTCCAAGAATATTTTCAGGAGAAAGATCTTTTTCATCAATGAGAAGTTTGCTAATAGTACAGTTCCCACCTTGATATACTCTCAAGCCAAACTTTACAAAGTGAGTCTTTTCAGGAAGGGTTAGTAAATTATTTTTATTTGGTTGAATTATATCGTGAGAAAGCTTTTGTTTTTTATCACTAAGATAAAGAACGACAAACGATAATTTTAAACCGGGCGTTATTTCTAAGTGTAACGGTAGCTTTTCATTTTTCAGTTTCAAATCGTTTACTGAAATTGCGCTCTTATCACTAAAGTAAATGTATTCGTGCTTACCATCTTCTAATGGTGAATTTACTTCTATGCCGCTTTCGCCTAAAACTAAAGTGCTCCTGCAACTCAGTTTAGACGGTAAAAAGTTAAATAACTGCTTCGCTGAATAGGCCTGTTTTTTTTCCAAACTATCACATGTGGGTTGAATTGATTCAGCCAGCTGTTGTAAATCAGATAATGACATCCCTTCTTCGAAATCACCGTCATTAACATTTGCTCTAACCGCAGAAAGGGCCGTTCGACTGCTTTTGGTATTAAGTCCATCTCTACAATAGTTATAGCTGTCAATTGAAAGCCCTCTAAGGTTTAGGCTGTCTTCGATTATTTTAAACAGCGGAATTTCATTAAAACTACTAGAAAGTGCGCAACGCCTAACTGAAAGTGGATAATTCACTTTATAAGCAGAGTTCTTGTTTTGTAACACTATACCTTCGTCATTCGCAATAAAATATGAAGATTTACCAATAGCCCTTGCGCTTGAGTACCTTGTCGAAAGTGCGATATCCATCAGGTAGTTTGGCCCGTAATAATCCTGCGTATCAAAGACTACAACCCAATCATCAGAATTTTTTACACATTTAAGTTTACGATCTTGAGCTTCAAGTAGTGATATAAAGTTAACCTCTCCCTTAAAGTCGTTTTTGAATCCGCTTATTGATTTATTAAGGCTTTGCTCTTTAAATATAACTACGACCCTTGTCGGTTGAAGAGTTTGCTTCGAAACTAATCTAAGTACAGAGTCAAATTGCTCTCTACTTTCAACCATTGTAATCACGGTGAAGCTAGGTAACGGTTGTTTGTTGTCTGTTCCATTGACCTTGTTCATAATATAGTTAAATCTAGCTGAATATGTGTGCTCAGAAAGCACCTTTCTTAGCCCTGCTAACCTATATTTACCTTCAAGTAACTCATCGCTAGCTAGGGTTTCTAGTCTTCTAACGATTTCACTTCCATTGTCAGAAACCTGAACAAGATCTCCGAATAGGGCTCTAACTCCACGAGAAAAATTACTCACAGTTATCGTGTTACATGCTAAAAGTTCATAAACCCTTCTAGCAAACATTGTTTGTGACTGTTTTATAGAATTAAGATTAATTGCATACTTGTATCCTTTATACGCTTTATCAATCTCGCTAAAAGGGAGTGTTCCAACTATATGAGGTTTATATTTGTCCGGAAACATGTAGTTAGGGTCATCTTTCCCGAAGTTCCGATCATATATTTCAAGTGGTTTATAACTTGGTAGCGCGTCTACAAAGCTCTCCAGATCCTTCGTTCTATCTGGATATTTGACGTAATAAGCTCCAGCAAAGCAAAATGCGTCTTTCCTATCATACTTCTCTATTGGGTTAGAAGATTTAGGCTGACACGCAAATGGAAGGAAGAAAACGTTGTCATGCCCAAGCGCAGCTTTATATCGATGTATACAGTCTATGTCTGTTGTGAAAACGAAATCGAAGAGCTTCGCTGTATTTAAGAACGTTTCGAAATGTATCGGGTCCTCTTTATTCCAGAAAACTGTAGGAATATTTCTTTGCTTACACCATTCAACTATGTTGATAACTTCCGTTGAACGGTGACCAACTTTGGACCCCCAAAGATCATCTTTCCCTCGCCATGCTGATTCAATAAACAAAAGTTCTGGCTCAAAATTAGCTAGCTCTTCTAAGTAATTTTCAGGTGTAAGTTGATATAAGTTGGCCTCGGGACTGTACGATTGAAACGTAAAGTCATCCATAATACAGGCAACTTTTGTATTTGTTTCTTTTTCAGCCTGAATAGAATAATGTTCACTTGAGTTAACCAATTGGTTGACCATTGGTTTTACAACTTTCTCCCAAGTAAGCTCATTATCAATTAACGCTCTAGCAGCAGCGACTTTCTCTGCAACAGCGCTCTTACTCTCATTTCGAAGTTTTATAATTATTTGAGCAAGCGACTCCACACTTCCTTTTTCATATAGCCAACCTAATTTACCCTGCTTTAATAATTCTGCTTGTGGTGCCACATTAGAGGCAATGATAGGCTTGCTAAACGCCATATATTCTAGTGGTTTTAGCGCGCTTACTAGCTCACATACTACGTCCGGTTTTCTGGGAACAACACATGCATCAACAGCACGAATGTAGTCTCCTACCTTGTCATGAGCCACTCTCCCAGTAAAGACTACTTGGTTTTGAAGACCAAACTCTATTGCTTGCTTTTTGAGTTTCTCTAAGACTTCATCATGCTTATCGGAATCATTAACGGGGTTATTCCCTCCTACTACAAGCAACTTTACTTTCTCATCCTTTAGAGACGCTATGGCCTGCAAAAGTGTATCTAAGCCTTCGTAGTCTGTAAGTGCGCCGACGTAACCAAGAAGAAAAGTATCTGCTTTATCGTCAAAAAGTTCACTACGGAGTTTTATGTTGTTAATTTCATTATTAGAAACAGTAGGCGCGGCATTGGGTACTAGGCTTATGCTTCTCTTATCAGCTCCACGTCTTACCAACTCCTGCACCATCGCGTTATTCAATGTATACAGTTTGTCAGCGTGTGATACTAAGAAGCTCTCTAACTCTACTTGCTCGTAATAACCATCCGAATTTTCCCAATTAGGATCCCTAGATAATCGAGAAATTTCCCAAAAACCTCTAACTTCGTAATGAAAGGGTAATCCTAACTTTTTCGCAGCGATGTATGCAGGAAAAGCAACTTCATAATTTGAGGCAGCCAAAACGATTTCTGGTCGATAAATCCTGAATAACTCTTCAAACTTTAAAGCCATCACTTTGATTCTTTCTAATACATCCTTTGGTACTACAAAGTTTTCCCAAGGTGAATGAATATAAGTAACGCCTTCTACTTCTTTTTGAAGCTCTGCAAATTTCTTCTTTGCACCAAAGTCCCAAGGTCTACCTGGTCTCACAAAACAAAGTGCATCAAATCCTTGCTTGTTTAGTGCGGCAGCAATTCCGTGAGTACGAATAGCGTAGCCATTACTTGCATAACTTTTTCCGTGGCTGACCACATAAGCCACACGCTTCCTAATGGGCGTATCTAATTTCGTTTTTGAGGTACTTTCGATTATTGCTTGCTTGGCAGAGTCAATTATTTGATTAGCTTTATTCATTGAACAGAGTTTCTTAGCGTGGGAAATGACAGGTATGAAAAGCGACGTGGTGAGTATGCTCCCACCACGTAAAACATTTATTTAAACAAGCCAGCGAAATCCAAACTTTTGCTACTCTTGCTATGAGCTTTAAATTGGCTATGAGCTACCAAATAAACCAAAATATCTGCATTGTCTGCTTGTTCTTCAGACACTAGCTTTAATCCATCAAAACTTTGGATATTAGGTTCAACAGCCACGACATCATTAGTTTCATTCAAAGCTTGGGTAATGTATAACGCTGGTGATTCACGTAAGTCATCGATATCTGGTTTAAAAGCTAAGCCCATGCATGCCACTTGAGGCTTTCTACCGTTTTCTTTTTCAAATTCAAGCACTGCGTTCTTAACTTTTTCAACAACCCACTCAGACTTGTAATCGTTAGTTCTGCGGGCTTGCTCAACCATTTTTGCTTTGCCGTTTGCAGAGTTAACAATAAACCAGGGGTCTACTGAAATACAGTGGCCGCCAACACCACAACCCGGCTGCAGGATGTTTACGCGTGGGTGATGGTTTGCCAGTTTAATTAACTCGTAAACATCGATACTCATGTCATCTGCAAGCATGGAAAGTTCGTTAGCAAATGCAATATTTACGTCTCTAAAAGCGTTTTCTGTTAGTTTCGCCATTTCGGCCGTTTTTGACGTTGTTTCCAACACCTCGCCTTCAACGAAAGTTCGGTAAAACTCTGCTGCAGCCTTAGTAGACGCTTCGTTAATGCCACCTACAACGCGGTCATTCTCAATTAGCTCACGCATAATATGGCCAGGCAAAACGCGCTCAGGTGAGTGGGCTACGTGAATTTTTGATAGATCGACGCCCGCAGCCTGTAACTCTTCAGCCATCATCTCTGTTGTACCTACAGGGGAAGTTGACTCAAGTAAAACGAGGTTGCCAGGCTTAACGAAAGGCGCTATCGCTTTTGTGGCACTTTTTACGTAGTCTAAGTTTGGAACTGGAGAATTAGTTACTTCGTTAAGTTGATCGTGGTGAAACGGTGTAGGAACGGCAACTAGAAATACATCGGCTTCTGCAGGCTCTAAGTGAGCACTTAACATGCCGCTATTTACCGCAGAGTGGACGAATGTGTCTAGCTCTGGTTCAACAATGTGTATTTTGCCTTCGTTGATAGTAGCTACCGCATGCTTATTAACATCTACGCCATGTACTTTATAACCACGGTTCGCTAAAAGTGCTGCCGTAGGTAAACCAATATAGCCCATGCCGACAACGCATACTGTTTTATTAATTTGCATTAACTTTCTCTCTTAAAACTTCAATAATTCTTTCACATGCTTTACCGTCGCCGTATGGGTTGTGGGCAAAGCTCATTTCTTCATACGCCTTTTCATCAGTTAATAACCGATTAAGGCTGGTTGTTATTTTATCAACATCAGTGCCCACTAATTTAACGGTTCCCGCGCTAACTGCTTCTGGTCTTTCTGTAGTGTCGCGCATTACAAGAACAGGCTTACCTAACGAGGGAGCCTCTTCTTGAATACCGCCCGAATCGGTCAGAATAATATGCGCTTGGTTCATCAGATAAACAAAAGGCAGGTAATCTTGCGGTTCGATTAACGTGATATTTGGTACGCCTTTTAGCAAGCGATTAACAGGCTCTTGCACATTTGGGTTCAGATGAACAGGATATACAATTTGACAGCTTGGATGCTGTTCTGCGGTGTAGGCCAGTGCTTTGCAAATACGCTCAAAGCCGCCACCGAAGCTTTCTCTTCTATGGCCTGTAACCAGTATTAATTTTTTATCTTTATTTAAGAAACTGAAACGCTCTTCCATCTCACTATTAAGTGCAGTGTCATTTTTAAGCTTAGCGCTAACGTCTAACAAGGCATCTATTACTGTATTACCTGTTACCGTTATGTTTTCTTGAGCCACTGCCTCATTAAGTAGGTTCTGTTGCGATGTCTCTGTAGGGGCGAAGTGGAAGGTAGTAATGGCACCGGTCAACTTTCGGTTTGCCTCTTCGGGCCACGGAGAGTAAATGTTGCCTGTACGTAAGCCGGCTTCCACATGGCCAACGGGAATTTGCTGATAATAAGAAGCTAAACTAGTAGCAAAGGTGGTCGCTGTGTCGCCGTGCACCAACACCACATCGGGTTTAAACTCAGCTAGTATTGGCTTAATACCTTGCAAGATGTTGGTGGTCACATCAGTTAAATCTTGACCTGGTTTCATAATGTTAAGGTCGTACTCGGGTTTAATTTCGAATAACCCCAAAACCTGGTCTAACATTTCACGGTGCTGTGCTGTAACACACACGCGCGCATCAATCCCTTCTTGCTGGGCAAGTTTAATTGCTAGCGGGGCCATCTTTATTGCTTCAGGCCTAGTGCCAAAAACGGTTAATACTTTCATCTTAATTTCTCTGCATTAGCTGAAGTTTTAGGTTTTGCGTTTGCTGGTAGTAGTCTTCAAGCAATTGTTGAGTTTGCTCTAGCTGTTTCTGCTGTTTTAAAAACTTTTCGGCTGTGTAAGCGCTAGAATTAACTAACGCTGCACTCATGCTATTACTGGAAGGCGTGCTTAATTGATTTTTTCGTTTCTGACACAACCAAACGCTCGTTTCTACAAGGTTAGAACCCAGCAACTCACCTGCGCGCCTATAAAGCTGCTCGGCTTCTTGAAATTTTTTTTGCTTAAAGAAGCTATTTGCTTCCTTAATGAGGGATTGACTTTTTTTACTCATGTCCATTTTCTTATCATCTACGTCCAGTATATAAAGAGATAAAAAGCGGCGCGCATTCTATCAGGCGCTCTGCAATTACTCAATAACTGGCATTTCTACGCTATGCTTTCACTGCGATCATAGTGACACCATTCGGTGTTTTAATTTTTTCAACATTTGCAGTTAAATGACGGCGCATACATTCGCCCTCCCATGATTTTACAAGGTTGTTTAACTGCCCTACATCTTTATTGTCGATAAAAAAAGTAATATTACTCTGTGACAGGTAATCTAAAACTAAAGGCACTGCCCAGTATTTTTCTTTATCAGTATCGCTGTTTAACTGTGGGCCATTCACTATAGCCAAAATATTAGCCTTTCTATTATTAAGGATTCGCTTAAGCTCTAGAAGTTTTTCTGAACAGTCATAAAATAACTCACCGCCCGTCGAGTTTTCTGTTAACGGTACGGAAACCATGGGGGTATGACACAAGTCAACATAAGCTTCCACACCCGCATCAGCTAACAGTGTAGCTGTTTTTTGAAGGCGCTCTGAACTTTGCTCAAAGCTAACGATATGTTTAGGTAGTACATTTTCCAAATAGCTACTATCACTTTCGTCTTGAAGAAGCTTATCGTTATTAACGCCTCTACCAGCTTTATCTTGTAGAACGCTTGCTGAAACTACCGTACTTAAACCGCTACCGAACTCTATGATTACATCATAAACATTATGGCTAACCAACGATGAAAGCTCAGCCAAATTTGATGAGTCCATATCTTGAGAGCTTATTGATATAGGCAACCGAGAAAGCGCAGATAATTTTCTTAGTTCAAACTGACTAGATATATTACTCTTCTGCTCTTCGTGGCAGCGCGTTACGTGCTTTCCAAGTGCGTTTGCTATTTCAATACTTTCGTCGCTTTGCTTGTTCAACATAGATGTTAGCTTATTTTCTAGCTGACTAATTGCTAACGCAGTTTCATTATTCGACGCTAAAAGCGAGTTTTCCCGCTTCAGTGCTTCAACCTCAACAGTTAGCGCCTCTGCCTGCTGCTTTCTACTGGCAAACCATCCATACGTTTCTTTGTACTTTTCCTCACTTTCATTAAGCTTAGTTTTAAGCTCGTGAATCTCGTTAGTATAAGAATCAGAATCTTGCTTGTGCCTTATTTGGAGCTCATCCAACGTTGACCTTAAATTGTTTTCATTTGTCTGTGCCTTATCAGCTTTGACCTTTTCGGCGCCCAATGAAGAAATTAGCTTTTCATTTTCTTTCGTTAATGTGTCAATTCGTACTGTTGCATCATTGCTGACTGAACTTAGCTCTGCTTCTAACGACGAAATGTTGTTACTTTTAGCCTGCAGTTCAACTTGTAAACTTTCAACAAGTTCGGTGAGTTGTTTTGACTGGGATTGCTCTTCGTGTAGCTGACTTTCTAACTGCTTAACTGCTGCCTTACTCGCAATTACATCACTTTCGGCCTCCACCAATTGAGCTTTTAGAACTTGCCTTTCCGAATTCAGCTCATTTACCTGCTTTACGTAATCTTCTAACTTTTTATTTTCAGCTTGCAGGTCAGACTCTAAAACTCTGAGTTTATTTAAGTTAACCTCTTCATTAGCTCGCAAGGTTTCTATATTTTGTTGAAGGATAGTTGATCTATCTCGCTCAGTTTTTAGTTGGCTTTGGAGTTCATTGTTCGCTAATTTCTGCTCCGCTACTGTCTCATTAACAGTATGAAGTTCTGTTTGAACTTCACTAAAAGCCAACTGAGAGTTAGATAACAAGGTTTCCAACTCTTCTTTTTCACTTACTAATTCTTGATGTGTATTAACGACTAGTTTTAATTGGGCCTGCAGGTCCAGATTCTCCTCTTTTTGTAGCTGTACGCTTTCTAAAAGTGGATTAAACTCAAAATTGTAAGTACGAACATCAACATCATTCCCGTGCCCACTCACAAATTGATAGAACATACCGTCGAGCAACTCGGTGGTTGTATCAATATCGCCACCATTCCTATACAGTGGTTGCTTGCCTGCGGTGATATAGACTTCATGGAACAATCTCAAAATATTGCTAGTCTTAAGCTCATTTAAAATTTCTTCAGCCAAACAAGGGACATCCAGAAACAAAGTGTTTTCATAACCTGTTACCTGATGTTCTTTAATGAGTTGGGAAATGCTAGTCGTTTCAACATCAAGAATTTCTTCTTGTACTAAGTTCGGATAGATTTGTTTAAGGCCAACTGGCTCTAGGAATGATGAAAATTCTTCATTGTTGAAAAGCTTGAATGATTGATTGCCGACAGACTCAGTAGTAACCCCCTTCACTACACTAACGAATTTTTCGTTATTGTTCAGTTGTTCTAATGACTCTGATTGGAGTAGCGGATCAACTAAAATAACTTTTGTATATTTGGTGTAATCGAAATCAGGTGTATGAGCCGCACCAGCTCCAATCCATAGAAGATGTCTTGACATAGTGTTGCTCTTTTACTTTTTCTTATAAGTTATCATTACAGGCGACATTGGTCTCTTTTCTTCCCGTCCAAACTTTATGTAGTGGATTAAAGGGTTAGTATTTTCACTCGCCACATCTGGATTGGCCTGTAAGTACCAGTTGCCATCGAAGAGAGGAGAAGGCTTTCTTCCTTCTTTAGCGCCATACAGTAAATAGTGTTCTGCCGGATCGATGCGTTCTTTTTTAACATCGGAATATGTTTCCAAATACCAATCAGCATCGAATAAATCACTGGTATAAAGAAGACTCATATCTTGTGATAACTTTTTGCGTTTTGCTGATTGCTTGTCGACTACATTTGATAATTTTTCAACTTTGCTTGAAACTTTCCAGAGCTTGCTCGATTTTATCGCTCTGAGTTCGGCTAATTCTGCCCTTAGCGTTTGTTCAACCTGTGACTTTTGCTCTAACTTACTTTCTAGTTGCTTAATTTCACGGTTTTTGGTTTTCTCTAAAGCAGTTAATTCTTTTTTGCTGGTCTGAACGAAGCTTGCATACTCAATTTTGGTTGAATCAAGCTCATCTTTCGCTTCTTTAAAGTTGTTTGATACTAAATTGTTTTCTTTAATGAATGCTTTGTTCTGCTCCTGTAGATGCTTAACCTCTTGGGTATACTGATCTTTTTGAGATGATAACTCCAACAATTTAGTCTCGAGGGTATCTAGCAGTAAAAAGTTTTGTTCAATAACCCTTTCGTTCTCACTCAAAAGTTCTTGTTGCTCAAGAGCGTTTACAGTAAGAGCGTGTTGCAGCTTTGTGATGTCAGGATAAAATATCGACTCATCGTCCTTCAGAGAAAAACACGACTGCACTTTTTTATAAGCTTTAATTGCATTGGCGCTCTGGTTATACAAGCTATGAGCGATGACTGAGTCAATGTTAACTGCTGTCTTCGACACATCAATTGTCTTCTCAAGCCAAGGAATCGCTGAAGTATCAGTTGAACAATTGCAGCAAAAAGCAGATAGAGGTAGAACAGAAATGGAGCTTCTATATTTTTTGTAGAGCGAATACAAAGCATCCAGTTTATTTTGAAGTTCGCTTACTGCTGTTGAATGATCTTTTTCTATAAGATCTCGTAGAACAATATGTGCGGGTGAAACAACTACCGTTACACGCTGATGTTCGTTTATTAGCGATACGATCTCTTCCGCATTTAAAGCTTGTAATATATAGGTTGGCTTATCGTCCGAACTACTTAAGTTTGAAGGTGATTCTACAACCTGATGTTGGCTTTGATTACATAGCTGTTGCCAAAATTCAGATTTATCCACTGTGCAAATCACAGACATCCATTGCTCCAATTTTTAATATTTCTTAGTACCCTTAAAGGGTATTTTTATTAGCTAAATACTATCAGATAGTGAAAAGTAACGCACTTATTGGCGCATTTTTTAATGTGTGAACTCCACATTAAGCTGCTTAAGGGAAATACTTTCTAGAGTCGTAAATAAGGAACAATTACTTTTTAAGTACAACCTTCCTCAGGCTGCAACCGTCTCCCGCAACAACCCCAATACCTGCTCATCACTAGACTTAGCTTGAGCTCGAACAGAAATGCTCGCCTGTTCAACTATTTGTGCTTGAGTAAATAATGCAGTTTCTGAAGCGAAGTCAGCGTCAGCTATTTGAGAGTGAGCGTTGCTTATATTCTCAAGGCCAATTGCGTTGATTCTAATAGCGGATGACATTTGATTAATTTTAGCACCGTAGAAAGCTCTACTTTCTCCGACTATCTCAAGCGCACTATCTATCTGTGTAAGCGCGTTTTCAGCTTCACTTTCACTTTGCAAAGAAGTGCCGCCTAGCCCGAGGTCTGTTAATGTAGCGGGTGTTTTGGTAAGTTCAATGAAGTCAGTACCAACACCTAATTGATTGGTTGAAGTAATGTCAACGGGCCCTAAGCTGATATTTTGACTGTCTCCGTCCCCAAGCGATGTCCACGAGGCTGTTACACTAAAAGAGCCTGTGCCAATAACAGAAATAATGAGCGGTTGTGCATTGCTCGTAATTGTAAGGTTTTCATTTAGGTTACCGCTGGCGTTCTGATCCCCAGTGAATGAAATGGTATTGCCGTCTATAGTAGCGCTTCCGACTGTCAATAAATCACTATCGTCGTAAGTTGCCGAAGGGCTATAGCCGTTTGTCGGAAGAAAGAATGTCCCCTCAATGGCTGATGAATTCACTACGCCGTAAGCCCCCCACGTAGCTGCCGAAAGCGGCGTACCCGCTAGGTGCTTTCCGTCTACAGTAAACACCTGAATATCGTCGTTAGCGCCATTGTCATGTAAATCTATTTGAATGTTTGAAGAGCCAGCCGGTATGTATGCAATAGATCGCAGTCCACTTGTCATACTTTGGGCCACACCGTTAGTAAACGTGTCACTAATTGAGGGTACGTTCGCTGAAAGCAAATCAGTGTCACCTACCAGCGGCAAGTGGTTAAAAGCTTCCGTGTTGTAGGCAATGCCATTAAGTGCATTTTTAAGTTGTTGGAATTCTTTGTCTAGAGCTGCACGGTCATTTACCGCATTCACG
>CETJ01045837.1_pt1 | contig 34882 bp, 29 predicted proteins | sample 531341 | NCBI WGS metagenome assembly CETJ01 (sample SAMEA2622677, study PRJEB7988) | marine metagenome | isolation source: saline water (ENVO:00002010), including | reverse complement strand
ACCGAGGCCAGGCCGGCGCTGCCGAAGTCGGCGCTGGCAGTGGCCAGTTTGGTCACCACGTCGCTGCCGCCGCGTGCGCTGGCGATCTCCACCTCGATGCCCTGGTCGGCAAACAAGCCTTTGTCGACGCCGAGATAGATCACTGCCTTGTCACCGGCGGGCAACCAGTCATTCAGCCAGCGCACGGTATCGGCCGCCAGCGCAGCTTGGGAGAACAGGGCCAGCAGTGAACTGGCGATCAGGGTTTTCTTGAACATGGGGCGTCGCTCCTTGATTGGCGTCACGAGAAGGTGTCGATCAGAAAACGGGGTCGGGATGGCATGAGAAAAAGGGCAACAAGCTGGCGAGCAACCTGTCCGGGGCGGCCAGTTGCGGCGCGTGCCCACAGTCGAGCGTGACCCGTTCGGCGCCCGGCACCAGCTCCTGCATCCAGCGTTGAACGGCCGGCACCACCGAGCGGTCGGTGCTGCATTCGATGTACAGGCGTGGCAGGCGGCCAAAGCGCTCGGCGGTCCAGCGCGCTACGACTGCACGCCCGCTGTCCGGCTGTACCCCCAACCGCTGCGCGGCGGCCAGCGCTTGGGGCAATGGCACATCATGGAAAAACAGTGCGCAGGCGATCTCGGCGGGCACTCGGGTGCCGATTCCATCCGCGCTGCGCTGTAGAAAAGGGCCTACGCCGGACACTTCCGGCGCCGTGCTGACCAATTCCGCACAGGCTTCTGCAAACGACAAGCCGCTGGGCAACATCATGCCGGCGACATAGGACACGCCCGCGATACGCTCGGCGCGCTTTTCGGCCACAGCCGTCGCAGTCATTCCGCCGCCGGAATGCGCCACTATCTGTATGGGGCCTTCCGTTTGATCTATCAGCGTACAGACGTGCGCCGCGTAGCTCTCGAGACTCACCGCTGTTGCTGGCGTGTCATCGCTGCCGTTACCGGGCAGGTCCACGGTGTGAGGTGTGAAGCCGGCAGACCGCAGCCCGTCGAGCAAACCGTCCCAGACCCAGCTGCCGGCCCAGGCGCCGTGAATCAGTACGACATGGCGTTCAGGCATACGTCCTCCGATACATCTCGCGATAGTGTTCTTCGACCGTGACGCTTGGGTAGCGCGGCGCTTCGTCGGGCGCGAGACAGGTCGGGATGCAGCTGACGAGATGATCGGGGTTGCCGCCGTAGAAGAACGGCACGCTGTAACGTTCGCGACCGGACAGATTGACCACGCGGTGCAGGGTCGAGCGGTAACGGTCGTTGGTCCAGCGGGCGATCATGTCGCCGAGGTTGACTACATAGGTGCCCTTTAGAGGCGGAGCGTCCATCCAGTCCTGAGTCCGGTGATTCCAGACTTGCAGGCCGGGGCGGTCGTCCTGCAGCAACAGCGTCAAGCCGCCGAAGTCGGTGTGCGCACCGCAACCCTTCTCGCCCGGCGCAGCGTTTACGGGTTGCGGCGGGTAGTGCAGCAGCCGCAGAGTGGCCATGGCGTCTTCACAGAAGCCGGCGAAGTACGCTTCCGGCAGCTCAAGCGATAGCGCCAGTCCCGTCATCAGCTGCTCGGCGAGATCGGTCATGGCGGCGTGATAACGCGCCATGGCAGGGCGGAAATCGGGCAGGGTCACCGGCCACTGGTTCGGCCCGTGATTGAAGCGTCCGGCTTGTACGCGCGGGTCTTCTGCCGGAAGGTCGCGGCCAAGGTAGAAGCCTTCCTTCAAGTCAGCCGGCGCGCCTGGCTCCAGCCGCTGACCGCGCAGCGCTTCGTATCCACGGTTGGCAGGGGAGGCGGCTTTGTCGAGCGCTCGTTTGGCTTCGTCAGACAGGTCGAACAGCTGTCGCGCCTGTTCGAACACGACCGCTTGCAGCGCCGCATCGATGCCATGGTGGTGGATGTAGAAAAAGCCCCAGTCACGGCACGCCTTTCCAATTTCCTCGGCGACGGCGATGCGTGCCTGTGGATCCTTGCCGAGCAGGCCGGTCAGGTCGATCAACGGCAGATGGCAGGCGGGGGCGTGGCCTGGAAGGAGGGGATAAGACATGTAAACAGTCCTGCGTACGGGAGGGCGGTGACCCTTTGCGCTGCAGTATCCGGCGCGTCAGCTGTGCGCAAAAGAAGAGAATATCGCGCATGCCGATGCCGTTTCGGCATCAGTGCTTGCTGCCTCTTTATAGGGCCTGGGGTGCTCTAAAACGGGGCTTGTAGTTATCCGCGCCGTGTGTGATCTGCAGGCTTGAGGGCAGCTTTTAGCCGAAACCGTGTGCTCCGAAAGAGCGCACCCAGCCGGGTTTTGAGTGAGGCGAAAAAACTTCGCTCTCATTGATGGCTGAGGCACTGAGCGTGCAGTTTTGAAGGGGTTGGTTCTGAGCTGGGCGGCGGGAACTGTTGGGAGTGGCAGGGCAGGGGCGCGGCGGAGGGTTGGGGGACGTCAGATCAGCCCGGCATCGGTGCGCTCGCGTTGCTCGCGAAGAGTGGTTTCCTCGCAGAGTGCGCGAACGAAGGCATCCACCGCCACGGGCAGGTAGCGTGAGCTGCGTACATACACACCGAGATCGCTTAGCACCTGACCGTTGTCGTTCAGCGGCAGGTGCACCAGGCTACCTGCAGACAGTTCCGCCTCGATGCCGATACGTGTCTGGAAGGCGATGCCGGCGCCACGCTTAGCCATCTGCGCTGCAAGCTCAACCGAGCTGGTTTCAAGTGCCGCTTTCTGTGGCGAACGGGTACGCGCCAATACCGGGGCAAGCAGGTGGTGAATCGAGAGGTCGCTTTTGGCCAGAATCAGGCGGTGCTCGGCGCAGGTCGAGAAGCTCACCTCGTGGCGGTCTGCCAGCGGATGGTCCGCAGGAACGATGGCGCCAAGGCGAAAATGACCGACGCCGAGCTGTTGCAGATCGGCAGTGCGCCGCAGCGCGAAGGCGATGCCGATATCGGCCTGGCCACTGACGACTGCTTCCGGAATGGCTTGCGAACCCAGGCTGGTCACCCCGACCGTGATGTGCGGATAGCGTGCTGTCATGCTTTCCAGCACCGAGGGCAGCAAGTCGACGGTGACGCCCGAAACGGTGGCGATCTCCACATGGCCGGTGCGCAGGCCTTGCAGCGCGTCGAGTTCCGAGCTCGCGCGCGCAGCGTCTTGTAATACGACGAGGACGTGACGCGCGAAGACTTCGCCAGCCGCAGTCAGGCGCAGGCCCGCTGGCAGGCGCTCGAACAGCGGCGAGCCGATTTCGCCTTCCAGCTTGAGGATCTGCCGGTTCACGGCGGAGGAGGCGACGTTCAGACGCCGCGCGGCTTCGCGGATCGACTGGCAACGCCGCACCATGTCGAAGTAATGGATCGCAGGTGAATGGATACGCAGGCGTCGGGACATACAGGCTGACGGCTCGGGAGCAAACGGTGAATGGCGCTGGGGTCAGCGTGGTGGGGTCAGGCCACACCCTTTGAGAATCACCTGGATGAGCGTCTCGGTGCCGCGCTCGAAATCATCCTTGGTGACGCGGCGTTGACCGGTAATGCGTCGGATCTGATCGGAGAAGTCGGCGTAATGCTGGGTGCTGCTCCAGATCAGGAAGATCAGGTGCATGGGGTCAATCGGGTCCATCTTGCCGGCATCGCTCCAGGCCTGCAGCACTGCTGCGCGACCGCGAAACCAATCGCGATAGTCTTCGTTGAAATGCGCGGAAAGGCATTCGCAGCCGCTGATGACCTCCATGGCGAAGATCTTCGAGGCCTGTGGCTGTTTGCGGGAAAAAGCCATCTTGGTGCGGATGTAATCAGCCAGCGCAACGGCCGGATCATCCTCGACGGTGAGGTGATCGAAAGCGCTGTCCCAGAGTTCGAGGATATGCCGCATCACTTCGACGTAGAGGCCGAGCTTGTTGGTGAAGTAGTAATGCAGGTTGGCCTTGGGCAGACCTGCTCGAAGGGCTATCGCGTTCATGCTGGTGCCCTTGTAGCCGTGGTGGGCGAACTCTTCCGCCGCGGCTGACAGAATCAGCTCTTCGTTCTTCTGGCGAATCCGCCCGGTGCGTTTACCGTCGGTTGGCGCCGGGGGGAGCAACGCGTCGAAAGTAGTCATAAGGTCCTTTCCCTGTAGGGGCGGCATCAGGCCCGATGCGCTTGTCGAATGCTAGCCTACGCCGGCTCCGGAAGCGGTGGCTACAGACCTTCGGCTGACCGTGCACTCGCGCGACAATAAAGCGGTGTTCGATACGCAACAACGGCGGCACCGTTTGGGCTCCGCCGTTGGTGAGCAAGACCGTTCAAGACGGTGGGCCGCCCGTGGAACGGGCGGCTGCGTGCATCAGAAGTGCACCTTCACGATGGCGTTCCAGGCGCTCTGGTCGGTAGGGCCGACAAAGTTTTCGCTGACGAAGCCGCCGTCCTTGATGCCGTACTTGTTTGACCAGTAGTCATATTCGATACCGACGTACAGCTGACCGGCTTTCTGATACACAGCCTTGCCGAGGTCGTATTTAACCTGCGGGTTGATGTGCAGGTTCTTCGACTGGAAATCGTCCGAGCCTTCATTGCCGGCGTCATTGACGACCCAGTCGATAAAGCCATCAAAGAGAATGTCCGAGCTGCCGACGGGAATAGTGATGGCCCAGGTCGGGGTGATCTGCCACTGGCCCGACGCCTTGTTACGGATGCCATCAGGCTTGCGGTAGTAGGTGTTGATGGCCAGGCGATCGAAGCCCGGGACCGCCAGGTCGACGGCCGGCCCGAGCAGGTAGTTCTGCACTTCGTCCTCGCCGCGCTCGTAGGTGAAAGCGATCAGTACATCCTTGATCGGGCCGTACGAGAGATCCATACCGGTGGTCTTGCCGAGCGAGAGGCGCGGGCTGAACTCGCCGTAGTAGGTCCGTGCGGCCTCGCTGTCGTCCGTGCTTTCATTCCATTTGTAGTCGACGAACATGAACACGTCGCCGTAGGTCCAGCCGCTGGCATGTTCGAAGGTCAGGGTGTGCTGGGTATCCGGATCGATCTTGAAGTCGTTGCCGTATAGATACGTCAGGCTGTTGTTCTGCCAGAGCATCGGTGCGGCGATTGCCTGGCCAGCGAGCATCATGCTGCTGGCGAGTGCGGCAGTGGTCAGTATGGATTTCATGTAGCGCTCCTGTTGCGTTATGTGTGCTTTTTTCTTGGCCGAACGGTCAGATGAAGCTGACAAAGCAAGTCTTGAGCCAACTGCTCTCGAACTGCCTTATGTTCGTATTATTGTTTATTTATCAGTTAGATAAGTCTTCCGGTCAGCTATGGCGCTGGGCTCGTTCGGCGCCAGCGCAGGTTCTTGCCCCAGAAAGAACCTGACCAAGCGGACAATGCTTCATCTCGATGCAGCAATGAGCCATCTGCTCTCGCCTAGAAACCGGTATTCATTGATTAGCGGGCCGCAGTGTGGATGCAGGTCGCCGATGCATGGAAGGCGCATGGGCGCGCTGCGTTGCTGGACAGAAAAAAGCCCCGTAGGTACGGGGCTTAACGCGTTCGCTTGGGTTTGATCAGATCACTTCGGCCCAGAGGTCGTATTCATCGGCGCTGGTGACCCGAACACGGACCATTTCGCCAGCCTGCAGTGGGCGCTCGCTGTCGACATAGACCATGCCGTCGATTTCAGGGGCATCAGCCCATGAGCGTCCGATGGCGCCGTCTTCGTCCACTTCGTCAATGAGCACGTCCAGTTCCTGGCCAATCTTGCGTTCCAGGCGCGCTGCGCTGATGGTTTGCTGATGGGCCATGAAACGGTCCCAGCGGTCCTGCTTGACGTCGTCCGGTACCGGCTCGAGGTCCATAGCTTCGGCGGGGGCGCCTTCGACTGGCGAATACTGGAAACAGCCTACGCGGTCGAGCTGGGCTTCGGTCAGCCAGTCGAGTAGGTACTGGAAGTCTTCCTCGGTCTCGCCAGGAAAGCCCACGATGAAGGTCGAGCGGATGGTCAGTTCTGGGCAGATCTCGCGCCACTTCTTGATGCGCGCCAGGGTCTTGTCTTCGAAGGCCGGACGCTTCATGGCCTTGAGCACTTTCGGGCTGGCGTGCTGGAAGGGGATGTCCAGGTACGGCAGGAGCTTACCGGCAGCCATCAACGGGATCACGTCATCGACGTTCGGGTAGGGATACACGTAGTGCAGTCGCACCCATACGCCCATGCTCGACAGTGCTTGGCACAGCTCCAACATCCGCGTCTTGACCGGCTGACCGTTCCAGAAGTCGGTCTTGTACTTGACGTCGACGCCGTAGGCGCTGGTGTCCTGAGAGATCACCAGGATCTCCTTTACGCCGGCCTTGACCAGGCGCTCGGCTTCACTGAGCACATCGCCCACCGGACGGCTGACCAGCTTGCCGCGCATGGACGGAATAATGCAGAAGCTGCAGGTGTGGTTGCAGCCTTCGGAAATCTTCAGATAGGCGTAATGGCGCGGGGTCAGCTTGATGCCCTGCGGCGGCACCAGATCGACGAAGGGATCGTGATCGATGTTCGGTGGCACGACCTGGTGTACGGCGTTGACCACCTGCTCGTACTGCTGCGGGCCGGTCACGGCCAGCACGCTGGGGTGCACGCTACGGATATTGTCTTCGGCGACGCCCATGCAGCCGGTGACAATCACCTTGCCGTTCTCGGCGATGGCTTCACCGATGGCGTCCAGCGACTCGGCCTTGGCGCTGTCGATGAAGCCGCAGGTGTTGACCACCACCACATCGGCATCCTCGTAGGACGGCACGATCTGGTAACCCTCCATGCGCAGCTGGGTCAGGATGCGTTCAGAGTCGACCGTGGCCTTGGGGCAACCCAGGCTGACGAACCCGACTGTTGGCGTTTTGCTCATCGACTTTGAACCTCGAAAACCGCGCATGAAAAAGGCGCGCGAGTATACAGAGCTGGGTATTTTTTAGCCATGTCTGCCGTCGCCCCAGGAAGTCGGGGCGCTGTCGGCACCGAACCATGGGACTTGCAGATCTCAGGCGTCCGGCTTGGAATCTTCCGGCAAGTACTGATCGGGTTCAGCAACTTCCGAGCGATTGCGCCCATGTTGCTTGGCCCGGTAGAGCGCGGCATCGGCCAGTTTCAAGACGCGTTCGATGTCGCTGGCGTGCATGGGCCAGACTGCAATTCCCAGCGAAACGGTGATGTGGCCAACCACCGGGATTTGCTCCAGCTCGACGCAGGTACGCAGGCGTTCGGCTACCAGCAACGCCGAATCGAGCGTGGTGTTGGGCAGTAGCATCAGGAACTCCTCGCCGCCGCTGCGACAGAGAATGTCGGCGTCCCGCGAGCAGGTCTTCATCAGTCCAGCCATCTGTTGGATGACGGTATCGCCTACGTCATGACCATGGGTGTCGTTGATGCGTTTGAAATGGTCGATGTCTAGCGCAATGACTGCAAAGGATCGACCTTCGCTGCGGAGCATCTCCAGCGCGAAGGTAAGGCCGCGACGATTGTGCAGCCCAGTCAGCGGATCGGTCTGAGCATCCAGGTTGAGCTTGCCGATGCGCTGATGCAACAGGCTGATACCCAATTGCATGGCGCGCTTGAGCTGGGCCGCTTCGAAATACCAGGAGCGGATACGCTGAATGCGCTCAGCGGTGTTGGGGGCGTCCATTTCGCTGGCGCGCTGGGCCAGTTGCGACAGCGGTCGCGTGATAAGTGTCGCCAGGCCCCAGATGCACAATAATGTCAGCAGGGCCAGGGGCGCGGTCTGGCGAGCAACCCTGAACATCAGGTCATCGAGCGGATGCAAGGTATTAGCTGTTGGCCGCTGAGCCACGATGCCCCAGCCAGCGGCAGGGGAGGCCGCATAGCCGGCCAGCATGTCCACGCCTTGGCTATTGACCACCCGAAGGCTGCCGGACTCGCCTTGTAGCGCCCTGTCGATCACTGCGTTTTCGCCCACTACCGTACCCAGACGTTTCGGCTCAGGGTGGTAGAGCAACCTTCGCGTCTGGTCGACGGCATAGAGGTAGGAGCCGTCCTGATAGAAGTGTTGGCCCAACATGCTGTGCAGGATGTTGCGCTCGCGCAGATAGATCACTCCACCGATATAGCCGAGGTAGGTCCCGTCATCGGCCACAATCGGATGGGAAATCAGGACGACCAACGTACCCAGAGCCGAAATATAGGGGCTGCTGATCAGGGGCTTGCGTTCAGCGAGCGCTTGGCTGGCGCCCGGTGAACTCAGCTTCTGGCCAACCAGCAGTCCGGTATTCGGGGCAGTTGCGAGAACCTTACCTTTGGCGCTGATGATGACCACAGCATTGAAACTGTCGGTCTGTTGCCGAAGCCGTCTGGCTTCAGCGTCCAATACGCTAACGTTCGGGAACCGGGCGGCAATGATCTCAGCGCTCACAGCCAGTTGTTGTTGGGCGCTACGAAAGAATTCTTCGGCTCCGTCTGCCAACTTTGCTGCATACGCTTGGTTGGCGGCGAGTGTGCTGCCGATCAGTGAGTCGCGCTGAACCTTGTAGCTGGCGTAGAAGCCAATACCGAGCGTGATCAAGCCACTCAGCATTGCCAGCAGGATGATCAGTCGGCGCAAGTCCAAGCGAGGTAGGCGAGCGGTTTGCATAGATCCAGCTGTAATCAGTCTCGGTGAGCGGCGCGATGTTAGGGGTTTTGTTGTTGAGCCTCCAGCACTGACGTCATCAGCCTGTGGTAGGGCGCGTTGCATAGGGTCGGAGCGTGTAGCTCGCAAGACCCTAACATGGTCGTAGAGCTGGCAAGCAAGACAATTGGCTGCTTTCCCGTCGTCACCCTGTATGAAACATGAACAACCGAGTGCGGAAAGTGACCAATGTGCACCGGCGGATAATTAGGCCCAGGGCCCCTTTGCTACCATGCACCGACTGATTGAAACGGAAAGCTGCTGTGACCGACAACTCTACCTACTCGCCAACCGCACCGATTCATGTTCCGACCGGTGTGCCAGGGCTGGACGCCGTCCTTAAAGGTGGGCTACTGCCCCGGGCGGTGTATATCGTCCAGGGTGGGCCGGGTGAGGGAAAGACCATCCTGGCCAACCAGATCTGTTACAGCTGGGCGGCTCGTGGCGAGCGTTCCCTGTACGTGACCTTGCTGGCCGAAACCCACCACCGTCTGCTTCGCCATCTGCAGAACATGCGATTTATGGACAACCAGTACGCCGGTACGTCGGTGGTCTATGAAAGTGCTTTCGACATTCTCCGTACCGACGGGTTGGAAGGCATCCTGCGTTACCTCACACGCAATGGAAAGCGTCAACAGGCCTCGTTGATCGTGATCGATGGCCTGTTCGCGCTGGAAGAGAATGCTGCCTCGGAACGTGCTTTTCGCGAATTCATCAATGACCTGTCGATCTACGCAGATGTGATCGGCTGCACCATCCTGTTGCTAACCAACAGCAAGCGCGACTCGGGCAGCCCCGAGTTCACCATGGTTGATGGTTGGTTGCATCTGGGGAGCGACGAGGATCAGTTTCGGACCTACCGCTATTTGCAGGTGCGCAAGTTCCGGGGCAGCGACTTCATCTCCGGCCGGCACATGAGTTCGATCACCAGCGACGGATTTCGTGTGTTTCCTCGGCTCGAGGCGGTCACCGGCGAGCTGGAGTCGGCCAACATGCGCGATGAGCGCCTGAGCACCGGTGTTGTTGGGCTCGACGACATCATTCAGGGCGGTATTCCATTTTCCTCGACGACCTTGCTGGTAGGCCCGACCGGGGTGGGCAAGACCACCCTGGGACTGAGCTTCATCTGTGACAGCAGCGAAGCTGAGCCCGGTCTCATTTTTGGCTTTTACGAGGATGCACACAGGCTGCGACGTCGTGCAAAAGCACTCGGACTTGAGCTGGGAGCCATGATCGACAGTGGCGTGGTGGAGGTGGTTCATCACGCTCCAACCGAGCTGCTCCAGGATCAGCTCGCCGAAGAAATAATCGAGGAAGTTCGTCGCCGAGGCGTGAAACGGCTGTTCATCGACGGCATCGACGCCTTCAAACAAGCGGCAGTGAATGAGCAGCGGCTGGGGCGTTTTGTCAGCACCCTGACGGCCATTCTTCGTTGCGAGGGTGTTACGACTGTATTTACCGCGGAGTTGGCAGAGATCGTCGGCGGCGAGCATGGGTTGCAGTTTGCCGCCGTCTCGGCGATCGCCGAGAACATCATTCTGCTGAGGTATGCGGAACTCGAGTCGCGGCTCTATCGAACGCTGGCGATCCTGAAGATGCGCGAAAGCGGCTTCGATCCCTATGTCTACGAATTCTATCTTGGCGAGGGAGGGTTCAAGCTCGGAGAGAGGATGGAGCGGACCGAGGGGGTCGTGACGGGGCAGCCTCACCGTCAAACCTTGACGGGAGGGCGGGATGCGTGACGAGCAGCCCCAAAGACTCGACCCGCTCGTGTTGCTGGTCGAGGATGAGCTCGGCCTCAGCAAGCTGATGGTGATGATTCTCGAGGACGAGGGCTACCGAGTCGTCGAAGCGGCGAATGGCGCGCAGGGTTTGACCAAGCTCGAGCAGGAGAAGCCTGCGCTGATCATCACCGACTACATGATGCCCGAGCTCAATGGCTTCGAGATGGTGCGCGCAATACGCAAGAACCGGGCGTACGACGACGTGCCGATCCTGATGATGAGCGCTGCGTTGCCCCAGCAGCTGCCAATCGATGGTCTGGTCGATCATTTCCTGCAAAAGGGCACCGGCTTGGAGACACTGGTGGCCACCATTCGCCGTCTCGTTGAGGACAACGGCACGCCCTCGGGGGCGACGCCCTAAGCGCGACCGGGCATGGCGCTTAAGGCGCTGGGCTCAGGCCCGTACCGCTGACACCTTGCCGGCTGCCTGGCAGGAAGCGTTTGAGGCGCAGCGCTGGCGATTCGATCAGATGCCAAGACAATGCAGCGATGGCGATGCTCGCGGTCAGGCTGATCGCCATGAACATTGGCAGCGAAAGCTTCGGGTCCAGCCAATGAACCAACAGCTGCTGCACCGGGAAGCTGAAAATGTAGATGCCGTACGAAAAGTCACCGTATCGGCCGAAGCGTGACAGCCGCGGTATCTCCAGGTGCGCCAGGTAAATGGTCAGGTAGGGCAGGGTCACCACATGCACCAAGAACCACCACTCGGTTCTTGCACTGATCAGCGATAGCGAAAGCAGCGCAAGCGCGATTTTCCAGTTCCACGGCAGCAGCTTGCGATACAGATACAGTGCTGAGCCGAGAAAGAAAAACATGCCCAGGCGGGTTACCTTGCGCAGGATGTCGCTCTCCAGCCCCAGCTTCGGCGCTAGGTAGAAGTGGACGAACATAAGGACCATCGGCACCGCCACTACTGCAACTCGTCCAAACAGCCTGAGCAGCCCTAGCACCAGCAGCATCGTGTACATCAGCACTTCGTAAGGCAGCGTCCAGACCGATCCGTTGACCGTCCCCGGAAACGGATTTTCGGTGAAGACGCCGGGCAAATGGAACTGCGTGTACAGCGCCGCATTGGAGAGATAGCGGATGGTCTGACTGTTGAGCAAATACTCACCGAGCGGAAGCTTGGTGCCCAGTGGACCGACGATGAAAGCCGTGAACAGCGTCGATACTGCCAGCGCTGGAAATATACGCAGCGCTCGTTTGCCGGCGAAGTCCAGGCTGCTACGGCTGTGAATCCAGGAGGCGGCGATCAGAAAACCGCTCATGACGAAAAAAAGGTTCACCGCAATGTCGGCGGTGTCCATGGAGCCGGTGAACAGCCGTACCGGTTCGACAGCGCCCAGTCCAGAGAGCCAGTAGCAGTGGCCAAGCACCACTGCGGATGCAGCGAAGAAGCGTAGAAAGTCGAAGTTGTTTTCGTCGCGTTGCATTGAGGCGATGTCCATGCACGGCTCCTGATGTTTCTGAAACGCCCGAGTTGGCCAGGTCAACGCAAGGGGAATGTCTTGCTCATTCCCAATGCACCGGATTCGCCGTCGTGGATGGCTTGCTCAATGAGCGCCAGACGCCCGCGGCTGTTGCGCAGCCGAGCGACGAGGCGCAGGAGGGTGAGAAACAATGCTCGGTTGATACGATGGAGCCTGGGGGAGGCAGCCCAAACGTTCTTGTCGAACCAGGCCTGATTACGCGCGGTGTAGTAGGCGCGGAAATCAGATTCGCCGAGGAGGAAGGTTTCATAGATGTTTCGGGTGCGCTGTTTTGTGTTCCAGGACTGCTCCAGCTCCTCGATTACCGCTTCGGTAAAGAGAAACAGCTGCCCACCGCTGGCCGTAATGCGCCGGGTGTACTCGGTGTCGTCGACGTAAAGGACAAGCTCCCTGAGCGGCAGACCTATCCGCTCGTACAGGCTTCGGTGCGCGAGCATGCCGCCATAAGGCGCGAATGGCAGGCTGATGCTTGTCGGCAGCGGGCCGGCTCGCTTGCCCCAAGGCAGACGCCGCCAGATTTTGTAAGGCAATTGGGCGATGTGAAATCCGAAATAGCTGGAGCGCGGTTGCCGGATGTATCGGGCAGGTATGCCCTGCGCGATGTCGGCCTGTTGTGTCTCACGGTAGCCCAGGACTGCGACTCGATCCGAGCCGAGCAGACCAGTCAGACGCGTGAGCTCACGGTGCAGGATCGATACGGCGGCGGCAGTGGGCAGGTTGTCGTCGTCCATCATCCAGATGAAATCAGCATCGGACGCCAGCGCAGCTTCAAGTCCCACGGCGTAGCCATTGGCCGAGCCTGTGTTTTCGGCCAGCTCGATCACACGAACCTGATCCGGCCAGCGCTGTACCAACTGATCGAGAGACGCCAGCGATGCGTTGCTCACCACCACCACGTTGCTGACTGCGGGAAAACTCAGGGCGCGCTCAATCGATTGCTGCACAAACGGCAGCCGGTCTCCGTAGGTCACGGTGACCACTGTGGTTTTCGAAGTCATGGTTGTCTCGGCGTGGAAACGTGAGCGGCCCGCTACCCAAGGGCGCGACGCTCCCGGCAAGGCCCTTGCGGCGCTGCGGTAGCGGGTAGCGGGATCGCTAGGAAATTCTAATCAGGCGATTTGGTCGGATGCAGCGTCGGGGTTTGGCTGCGCTTCAGCGGACGGCTCGACTGCGGTGAATAGGACATGGCGGTGCGAGGTAAACAATGCGTGGAAGACACTGATCAATTTGTTGGGTCCGGACGCGCCGGACGGGTCGGGCGACGTTTGGAAAAATTCCGTGTAGGAATATCCGTCGGCATACACCAGGGTTTGCTGGGTTTGGTCTGCACTGTCCATAGCGACTCCAATATCACGGGGTTAAAACGAGTAGCGAATGGTTTCGTTAGAGCGGTAAGGGTTGCCTGCAAGCGGCTTTGCCAAGCGAATCGGCGCGGGCGTTATGCCGGAACTGGAACTGCCCGTACATTGCGGAGCGTTTTGATGCATTCCGAGATTGAACAGGGTCGCTCCGCGACTCTTTGCACAGCCTGTCTTGCTCTGGACGGAATGACCAGACTCATGTAACAGCCCGTCTTCGCTTGGCAAGTCCGAGCGGTGGTGGGCGCTAGCGGTACCGCCGATCAACAGCGCGAGGCTTAATGCCCAAATGGTTTGAAAGCATTGTGCTGCGGTGGTTGTGTTCATCCTTGAAGCCTCGCATAGGGGAGTGAGGACTCGGTCAGGCATGTTTCATCGGAACTGCCGTAGGGTAAACCTGAGCCACATTCAGAGAGGTGATCGTTGGTAGATCCAGTAGCGCATCCTGCCCTTGGAGCAACGAAACCTCTCGAACCCTAGTATCTACGAATGCCTTGATCTCCTGCCTGAATCGTTCGGTTGAAAATCGCTCTGCGCTTGTGCGGCAGGTCTCAGGCAGAATCTGATGCGCGCGCACCTCGAATCGCGCCACGGCGGCTATCAACGATTCAGGCGTCTGCTCGTTATAGAACACGCCCGTTGGCTCGGGATGCTCGATTCCCCGTACAGTTTCCAATACTCCACCTCTGCCGTAAGCAATGACGGGGGTGCCGCACGCCTGGGCTTCGATGGGTGCGATGCCGAAATCCTCTTCTGCAGCAAACACGAAGGCACGTGCGCGCTGCATATGGTGCAGCAGCACGGCGAAGCTCTGATAACCCATGAGCGTCACGTTTGGCGTGGCGAGCTCCCTGGCCTTCTCCATCTCCGGTCCGCTGCCGATCACGACCAGCTTCTTGTCGGGCATCCGGGAGAACGCCTCGACGATCATCGGGATGCGCTTGTACGGCACCATTCGCGAGGCCGTCAGGTAGTAATCCTCTTTCGCCGCGTGAAGCGTGAACTGACGTGTGTCGACCGGTGGGTAGATCACCGTGGATTCGCGGCGGTAGCTCTTGTTGATGCGCCGACCGATGAAGTGCGAGTTGGCAACGAAATCGTCCACGCCGCTGGCGGTGCGCTGGTCCCACATGCGCATGTAGTGAAGCAGCATGCGCGCCAGCTTGGCCTTGAACCCATGATCGAGACTCGCTTCGTGCAGGTACTGATGCTGCAAATCCCAGGCATAGCGGATCGGTGAGTGCACGTAGCTGATATGCAGTTGGTTGGGGCCGGTCAATACGCCTTTGGCAACGGCGTGGCTGCTGGAGATCACGAGGTCATAACCCGACATGTCCAGCTGCTCGATGGCCAGCGGCATCAGCGGCAGGTACTTCTGGTAGTGCGTCTTCGCCTTCGGCAATTGCTGGATGAACGTCGTGGTGGCGCGCTTGCCGCCGAGGTTGGCGCGGTCCTCATCGGAGAGGAAATCGATCACGGAATACAGGTCGGCTTCCGGCCAGACATCCAGCAATCCGGCAAGCACCCTCTCGGCACCGGCATAGGTCACTAGCCAGTCATGAATTATGGCGATTTTCATTGCGAAGGCCTTTTTTTAGGTAGTGGAGTGGCAGACGTCACTCCGGTTGCAGTGACGGGAATCGCAGTTGCTACTACTGACGTGATGCTTCATCCGCCAGCGGGGCGGGGATATCGGGGCGGCTGGGACTGGACCCGCATCCTGGCTAGTGCTTTGGCTGGCTGAGTGGCAGCGGATTGATGTCTTTGATGTCGGTGTTTCGCACGCCGGTGAACGCCTGGTCGATGAGCCTGGAAACCTGACGAGCCGAGCTGTTCCAGCAATACCTCGCAACGTTTGCCTTGCCATTACGGCGCAGGTCCTGACGCAAGGCTTCGTTCCGAAGGATCCGCTGCATGCTCTGGGCGATGTCCTGTACCTTCAGGGGATCGAAGTACAGTGCGCTATCGCCGAGAACCTCTGGAATGGATGCGGCACGCGCGGCGATAACCGGGCAACCACAGGCTTGCGCTTCGAGCGGAGGGATGCCGAACCCTTCGTATAGCGAAGGAAACACGAAGGCGGCCGCACCTTGGTAGGCCTCTACTAGCTCCTCGTCCGTCAGCCTGCCCAGCATGCGAATGCGTCGACTACCGGCTACATCGTGAAGGCTCCCCGAGAAGATCCGGTTGGAGTCGCCAATGATGCGCAGCTCGACCTCATCGAGACCTTCCATGCTCAGGAAGGCTGCGACCATGCGTGCGAAATTCTTGTGCGCGCTGGGCGACGACACCGCCAGGAGGTAAGGCGCCGCCTCGCGTGGGCATTGCTCGGCGCAAAAGGGTTGGAAGCGCGCATCTACTGCGTTCGGCACGACGCAAATACTGCTTGCCGGATAGCCGTAATGGCCGGCTATTTCCTTTTTGGAAAAATCGCTGACGGTGATCAACGCCTTGGTTCGGCCAAGCAGCAAAGGGGTCAGGGTTCGGTACATGGCTCTGAATGTCCTGGAATAGCTTTCCGGGTGCCTGATGTAGGTGATGTCGTGGTGCGTTGCGATCTGGTTGCCATAGAACAGCGGGGCGGTGTTGCACAGCGAGACCAGGGGAGGAGAGCCATTGCGTGCCAGCCACAGCGGGAGATCCAGCTGCTCCCACAAGTGCCCGCGGTGTCGGCCAATACGCCGGATCTGCAATTGTTCTGCGCTTTCATGCAGGCGTATGTCTTCGGGGGCGACGAAGACCAAGTCGTCGCGCAGGTCTTTGAGCTGCAGGCAAATCTGTTCAGCGAACCGTTGTACGCCCCGCATGTCCTGCGTCAGGAAGCGAGCATTGATCACGATCATCTTGAGTTCCTTCTGTTCAACGAGTCGAGATGGGTGGCAAGGGCTCGGAGCCGGCCGAAGCGGGCCCAAGGCTGAGAATTTTGGGAAACCCGTTGAGTTCGACGCGGACGGCGCAGTGATCCGCGTTGCTCGGGCATTGCCAGGCGACATCGGTGGTCCATCCCTTTTCGGGCTGAGCGGTATCCAGCAGTTTCAGGTTGCTGGCTGTCTTGCCCGCTGAGGTAATGGTGACGGGGCGCGTTTGGTCTGTAGTACTCCAGGCCACCAGGAGCTGTTCTTGGCCATTGCCAAACTGCAGCAGAACACTGTTTCGCGATTCCTCGACCCGCCCCAGGAACTGGTAATCCTTGATGATCGGACTGATCGCTTCGAGGACCCTAAACGCAGGTTTTGGCGAATAGTCCTGCCTGAGCAGGCCGAAGTTGTGTTCCCGTTCGTGTTTGTCAGTGCCGTCGTTGCGAAAGTCATACCACCAATATCCGCGCACGTTAGGGAGTGTCCTGACGAGAAAAAAGCTCCGTGCCAGATAGGCTGCCTGGAGGGTTTGATCGATGCCGCAGGTTCCCTGGTGGGCAGGCCAGGCCATTTCGGTCAGGTAAAGCGGAACCGGCTGATTGGCGGCACGGGACAGTTCCATGTCGACCCCCGCGAGCCATTCAATCCAGGCTTCCGGTGTGTTTTGCCCGCGACGACGGCAATGGACGTAGGGGTGCAACGAGAGGCCATCGACAGACTGCATGATTCCGGCTTCGATCAGGCGCAGCGCGAAACCGGATTCGATGCCCTTGGTGGTCACTGCGCCGGCCAGCACTTTGGCGTCCGGGTCATGCTGGCGGATGATGCCGGCGGCATCGGTGATCAGACGGGCGTAGTCCTCAGTGAACTGTGGATCGATCGGATCCTCGACGTCCCACTCGTTCCAGACCTCGTAGTGCTTGATGCGGCCACGAAACTGCTCGGCAGTAAAGGCCACGTAGCGATTGAACGCGGTGCGTACCGGTTCGCTGCGTGGCTTCTTGCCGTCACCGTGAAAGCGATTGCCATAGCCAAGGATGAACATGCTTTCGATCCCCTGCGCTTCGTTACCAGCAAGGTAGGCTGGCCAATGCTGCTCCACCTTGAGCTGATCGCGCTTACGCTCGAGGAAGGCCCAGTGCGCATCGGTTCGCACGGACTCGATACCCGCTTGTTTCAACAGCTGCACGCCCTTGCTGTTGCTGTCGCGCAGGTGCAGGTCATGCGAGCAGACGCCCAGGATGAACGGATCTTCAGCGGGCTGTGCCGGTGCCTGCGTGGCAAGGGCAGTCACAGCAGCGGCAAGCGCCAGGCAGCGCAATGCATGTCGGTGTTTCATGGCCGGTCGTCTCTGGGTTTTCGCTTATCAAGCTCAAGGCCGTAAGGCGTTAATACCGTTGCAACCGGATGGTGACGCTCCTGCGGCGTCAGGGCATGGGCAATGGCCATGCCGAGGAACAGGGTGGCCGTGGTGACTTCCAGTACGTCGGTTGCCCAGCCAATCAGGATGGTGCAGAAAACAATCCCCAGCAGCGCGTCGCGAATGCGCGGGCCACGGTCATGCAGGCGCAGCAGCAACGGAAACAGCAGCAGATACAGCAGTACACCGAATACGCCGAGCATTCCCCAGAGATACAACGCCGTGTTGTCAGCGATGCTCAGCAACTCCAGCCAAGCCAATGGGAAGGCCGCCGCGCTGCTGCCTACTGCGCCGAAGCCAGCGCCCCACCAACCCCAGCCTTCGTTAACGATGACATCGATGAAATTCGGCCAGCTGTGGATCAGCCGATCATTGAAGGACGCTAGCAGGCTGGCGCTATAGGCCTCGCTTTGCGGGATGTTCAACAGCAGGCTGGCGATCGGCAATGCCATGCCCACCAGCACGGCGATGAAAAATGCCGTGGCGCTGGGCAGGCGGTAACCGGCCAGAAACAGCATGAGCAAGGTCAGCAGGTATGCAGCGGCAGTGGACTTATTGGTCGTGAGAAATATCGCGCCAAAGGCCAGCGGGTACAACGCCATCCGTAACAACCGCGACTGCAGGAACGCTGCCAGGAACAGGCTGTACAGGGCGATCATCACGGCCAGGTTGGTCGACATCCGGGCGAATCCTGCTAGTCGGTCGGTACTGCCGAAGGCCCAGGATTTGTTAGCGGTCAGCTCGACATCGCCCATCATGTAGCTATAGCCCTTCCACGGCACGCTGGTGAACATGTCCAGCGCAATGCCGAGCATTGACGCAACCAGGCAAAAACCGATGACCCAGCTGAGCAGGCTGGTCCTTTGCTCCAGATAGCCGCCGCAGAACACCCCGAACAGCAGCGGAATGTAGATGAACAGGCTGAAGCCGACATTGCCGAGTGTGGCGCCGTGCAGCAGCGCGAATAGGCTTGAGACCAGCACGGCAAACAGCACCAGCCAGACGCCGGGCTGGCTTCGGGTCCTGGGTAGTTCAAGCGCAACCGCGGCGATGCAGGCCAGCTTTGGCAGGTAGAGCAGGGCAGACACACCGGCAATATCAAGGTAATAGCGGAGTGCGCCGGCAAAGGTTTCGCTGATCAGCAGCGAGGCCGCGATAAGCGTGAGCACGGTGGGTTTGTCAATCGCCAGCGGTCTCGACCTGCGGTGCGAAATGGTCAGCGAACTCGGGTTCATCATGGGCGCTCCGGCCGTGCAGCGTGGAATACAGGATCGATTGGTACTGATCGAGCATTCGTTCCGTGTCTAGAAAGGCGGCGACGCTATCGCGTGCCTGCCTGGACAATCGACGGCGCAGGCCGCTGTCCAGATAGAGCTTGAGCATGGCCCTGCCGAGGGAGTCGGGATCGGTCGGCGTGCACATCAAGCCATTCAGGTTGTCCTGAATGATTTCCGGCAAACCGCCCATGTTCGTGGCGATGATCGGCAAGTACTGAGCGCAGGCTTCAACCGCCACCAGCCCGAAGGGCTCGGCCCAGATCGACGGGATGACCAACACGTCAATTTCCCGCATGAAGCGTTCCGAGGGTTGGTAGCCAACAAACCTCACCCTGGCAGGGTCGGCCTGTTCCTTGAGCTTGGCCTCGTAGTCCAGCTTGCCGCTACCAGCGATTTCCAGCGTGGCGTTGATGGAGAGCGCCTGAAATTGCTCGATCAGCCAGCCCACACCCTTGTTTTCAGAAAGCGTACCGATGTAACCGAAGCGCAACAGCCCGCTATGGCGTGACCTTGGCCTGGCGGGCAGGCCGCTGCCGGCGTCGATGCAGTTATGCACGACATGCTGGCTGGCTCGGCCGAAATAGCCCTGGGCGGTCAGCCGATCTAGGACAAACCGACTGACGCCGATTACCGCCGCGACCTGAGCCGAGGCCGCCGCATGCGAATGGCGAAAGGCTGAACACGTGCCGCACTGACGCTCGCAGCTACGGCCCTTGCTGAACATGGTGTCTTTGGGACAGAGCAGATAGAGATCGTGTAGCACCTGAACGATGGGCAGTCCGGCCGCGCTGATTTCGTCCCATGCGGATATCGACCAGCCTGTGAGGTTGTTGCAAACCACCACGTCGGGTCGCTCGCGCTCGATGACCTGACGCACATGCCGTCGCATGGGGCGGTTGTAGCGGTCTCGATAATGCCAACCCAGCCGCAACAGTCGACTGGGACGGGACTGAGTGAAATGCCAGTAGAAGTTATCCAGCCCGGCGCGGTAGATCCGCACGCCGTCGAGTTCCTCATCGTGAAGTCCCGCCTCTGGGCCAGTCGCCAAGACAACAATGTCGCAGCCACGGCGCTGGAGCCCTTCGGCTAACTGTCGGACCACTATTTCCGCTCCGCCGCCAATGTGGGGCGCATACAAACTGTGTAGAAAAAGAACCTTCATGGTGCGCCCCTCGATGATCAGTCAATCCGCTCGGCAGGCCAGCGAGAAGGCTGGCTGTGCAGGGATGCTGCAGAGGTAGCGGTTGGGCACACGAACCTTTTGTTCACGCTGAAGCAGGTTCAGCAGGATCACCGAACGCTTCTCGCCGTCGGCACTGACGAAAATAGCCTCGAGATCGATGAAGCTGCCGCCATGCACCTGAACCTTTTCGCCGGGCTCGAACTGAGGCGCCTGAGGCTCGCTGGCCAGACGTTGACGCAACTGCTCGATGAGTTCGTCTCTGACGGGTGTCGGCTCGCTGCCGAATGACACTACGCGGGCGACGCCGCGCGTGGAGCGAATCGGGTACCAGTTATCCAGCTGCCGATCGAGTCGGATGAACAGGTAACCCGGGAAGAGCGCTTCGTCCGTTTTTCCGTTCCCTGTGCAAGGCTTTATAGGCCGGTAGCACTCGAAGTGCTGACGTCGAAGATTGTCTTCGGCGCGGCTTTCCTGGCGGGGTTTGGTCTGGATCAGGTACCAGTGGGAGTTGCTGCTGAGCGAGGTCATTTGAACCGCCTTCCATAGTGAGAATTGTCGATGTCCGTTCTGTCGAGGTCATGCGCCTTGCAACGCGGCCGGCTGCTCTATGCCCTCGACCAAAGAAAAACGTTTGAGCAGCGCCTGCGCTTCGCTTCGGCTGTTGAACATCAACACGTCGATGATCGACAGCGAAGGCACGAAGGGGTGGTTGAACTGGGGATAGCTCAAGTCATCCATCTTCAGGAATCTCAGCGTCAGCCCCTGCGCTCTGAAAAAGGCGTGGCTGTAGAGCTCCGTGCCGCCGATTGGGTTGATGTACAGCTCCGCGTTCATTTTGTGGGCGATGGTGACCACGCGTTCCTGCTTGTCCATGCGTGCCGGCAAGCCCAGTTCAGAGCCGATGCGGATCGGCGTCGCGATCTGCAGGTAGGCGCAGATCCGGCGGATGGAATTCTCGATGAAGCGCGCCAGGTTGCGCTCGGGGTGCGCCAAGATCTGACGCACCAGGGTCATCACCTCGGCTTTGTGTGGCGCACGGGAGTACACCAGCTCCAAGGTCTTCAGCATCTTTTGCGCTTCTTGCTCGAACTCGTCGCAGAGCCAGCGTTGGTTGATCGGGAAGAACTGGTTGGCTTTCCGCAGTGGAAAGGTGATGAGTTTCGGTTGCCCGGCCGCCAGTATCCTGTTGCGGTTGATCCATGAGCCCTTGACGTACTGAAGGTCGTCGCCCAGCACAAAGACATCACTGCGCGCGATCAGCTGGAAATAGCCGAGATAGGGGAACAGGTAGGGCTGCATCATCGAGACGGTTCTGAGCACGGCATATCCCTCGCGTGTGTCAGGCTTTTTGAGAATAGCTGTAGTAACCGTAGGCGCCGGTCTCGTAGGCCGAGCTCGAGGCCCTGCGTTTGACCCCGTTGAGAATGGCGCCTTTGAGCAGTACGCCGTTCTGCGCCAGGCGCCGTTTGGAGGCTTCGATCTGGCCGGCAGTGCTCAACCCATAACGGGCCACCAACAGGCAGGTGCCGGCCTGTTGCGCAACCAGAACGGCATCGGTTACCGCCAATACCGGTGGTGTATCGACGATCACGAAATCGTACTCACGCTCGGCGTCCTTGAGCAGACGAGCGAAATTCTCGTGCATCAACAGTTCCGAGGGGTTGGGCGCACTATGTCCGCTGGCAATGAAATGCAGGTTGGCCTGATCGGTCTTGCAAACCACGGCGGCGAGCTGCAAGCCGCTGGCCAGCGCGTCCGACAAACCGTTGCGCGGCGCCATGCCGAACATGCCGGCCAGATAGCCGCGCCGCATGTCGGCATCGATCAGCAGCACGCGCTGGCCAGCCTGAGCTATGACAGAAGCGAGGTTACTTGCGACGAACGATTTGCCCACCGCGGGCGTCGGGCTGGTAATCACCAGCACCTGATTGCGTGCCTCGAGCATGGCGAACTTGAGGCTCGTGCGCAGGCTGCGGAGCGATTCGATAGCCAGGTCGGCGGGATCGGCGCGACCCAGCAGCTTGCTTCTGCCGTCGTGAATCTTCCTCAACCGGTACAGGTGCTCCTGCTTCGGCGAAAAAGGCAGCGCGGCATACACCGGCGTCCCTAGATTCTCAATGGTCTCGGGGCTTTCGATTCCGCGGTAGAACACCTGCCGCAGCAGGATCACCATTGCCGACACCAGTAGCCCGATGAAGATCGCGACCAGCACCACCAGTGGCTTGATTGGTTTTGCCGGTTTCTCCACCACCGCGTAGGCGCTGTCGATGATGCGGACGTTACCGATGGTGCCCGCGCGCAGGATGTCCTGTTCCTGGGCCTTGTCCAGCAGCAGCGTGTAGGTGCGCGTGGTGACCTGCATGTCGCGATTCAAACGCAAGAGTTCCTGCTGCGTCATTGGCAGGGTGTCGATCTTGCCCATCAGCGCGGCTTTCTGGGCCTCCAACTGGCCGATCTTCTTCATCAGCGTCTGGTAGGTCGGGTGTTCCGGGGTATAGAGCTGGTTGTATTCGGTGCGCTTGAGGTTGTGTTCGGAGATCTGTGATTCCAGCGCGACGATCTGATCGAGCACGCCCTTGGTCTCGATGCTGATGTCCACCGACTGGGCGCTGGTCTGGTAGTCGTTGAGGGCGGCTTCGGCCTTTTCCAGCTCCTTGCGCACCATGGGTACCTGCGACCTCAGGAACTCCAGGCGCTGAGCCGCTTCGGCGGAGCTGCGTTCGATGTTCTGTCGAACATACAGGCGACTGATTTTGTCGAGCACCCGATTTGCTTTGTCCGAATCCGGGTCCTCCATCGTGAGATAGATGATCCCGGAGTCCTTTCCGGCTTCACCCACCTTGAGGCGCTTCTGGTAGTCCAAGGCTGTGGTCTGCGGACGGCTGCGCACAACGACGAACTCGGTGCCGGGGCGAGCCTTGAGTTCGGCGACTTGCAGACGAAATCCGTCGAGTTGAACGGCTTCGTTGACTTTGCCGGTCAGCAACAATTTCTCTTCAGCGTCATACAGGCGGTATGAGCCCGCAGTGCCGGCACGCAGCAGCAGTTTCTCGCCCAGGTAGGCGTCCGGCACGTCCAGCTGGAAGATGTCGAGTTTTTCTCCACCCCAGGCGTAGCTGTCCAGGCCCAATAGCGGTGCAGCGAGCTCTCCGTCTTCTACGGGGTCGTGCTGGCGGGCCAGGTAGCTGCCGAGCAGCGGGACGTACTTGGGCCGGGCATTGATGTAAAGCCTCAGGTCATTGACGGTGTCGCCCAGTACCGCACGGGATTTGATCAGCTCTATTTCGGTGATCGCCTGCGACACCGAGTTCGGCCTGGGCACGGATTCGGGAATACCAGTGATCCCTGACTTCTTTGGTTCGATCTGGATCATCGCGGTGGCTTCATAGATCGGCGTGGCGACGATGGCGTAGGCGACGCCGAGCAGAGCGAAGAGGCCGGTGATGGTGAAAATCAGACGCTTGTGATCGAACGCCACGCGCAGAATGCGCGCCAGATCGATCCGGTTATCGCCATCGTATTCCAGCGAAGAGCGGGCCATTGCAGTCATTGCGGGTTCCTTCCTTGAGTGTTGCGCCACCGGTGCAGCAGCGGGCGTGACGGCCAGGTGTTCTTCAGACACCTGGGGTCAGCCTGCGCAAAAGATTGATGCTGATGTTTTGGAAGACCTGACCCAGTGCCTGGAGCTTGCTGAGCGGCGAGATCGACGCGAGCACCTGAGCGAACACCTGGATCATGAAGTACTCGTACAGCGGCTGGACGCCGATGCGCTGGTAGTAACGAGCGAGGTTGTAGTAGGCGTGCGTGGTCATCTGGATGCGTTGCTTACTGCTGCGCATCGAGAAGATTCCGCCTTCATGCACGCGATAGGCCGCAGGCTTTATCTCTTCGATGAACTTGCCTTTGCCATGCGCGCCAAGCAGTGACCACCAGCAGATATCCAGCACTTCGACGCCGTGCAACTCCGGTGGTAACTCCTTCACAAGGTTGCGAAAACAGACGGTCAGCGTGGAAACCGGACGCGCCTTTTGCAGCTGGAGAGCGGTTGCGTCCTTTCGATACTTGCCGGTCAGGTGAGGGGTACGGACGACGCCCTGGCTGTTGAACATGAATGCATCGTGGTAAGTCATCACGTAGTCACGATGTGTTTCGAGGAAGTCCACCTGTATCTGCAGCTTGCGCGGGTCCGTCCAGTAATCGTCTCCTTCGCAATAGGCGATATATCTGCCGCGGGCCTGAGCGAAAAGTCGCGTGCTGAACGGCACCCCTAGCTGATATTGATTTTCCTGTTGATAGATCGGCTTGATCAGGTTGGGGTAACGCGCGGCGTATTCGCGGACGATAGCCGCTGTGCTGTCGGTCGAGGCGTCATCGTGGACGATTACCTCGAACGGGAAGTCGGTTTCCTGCCGCATGAAACCGTCCAGCGTTTCCTTTATGAACGCGGCATGGTTGTAGGTCAGGCAAATGATGCTCAGAAGGGGATATGTTTGGTCGCCCCACGCTGCCATGACGTCCTGTTCGGTTTTCGATTGGGTATCCATTTCAAACGCTCGACTTGGTCATCATTACGTAAAGCCGCATCACTACCGGCCTGGAGGTGAAGGTCACCAGCGTCAGGCAGATCAGTCCGCTGACGGCTAGCCCTAGAAGAATGTCGAATCGGTTTTCGCTGGCGATGGCGGCGAACACCGGTTCGCCGATCAGCAGACCCAGGCCGGTCATGGCTGTGATACGCAACAGGTCCTGTAGCCATGGGCGATGCAGGCAGGCACCGAAGTGTTTGTGCACCATCGACGGCCAGATCAGAAAGGTCAGCATGCGTAATCCGAACCAGGCCAGCGCAGCGCCGTAGACACCGTGTTCGAGGGTTGCGTAGACGACCACGGGGATGCTCAATACGGCGCTGACCAGGCTGAACCACACATGCAGGCGCAACTGCCCATAGGCGTACTGCAGGTAAAACTGGAAGGCGGTAACGGCCATGATGGCGCTGCCGATCACGTACCACGGCAGGACCAGACGGCTCCATTGCGCGGCTTCTGCGTCGCCGGTCCAGGCTAAAACCAGCTCGGCAGAGTGAAACGCGATCACCCCGGCCAGGGGAAACAGCAAGCTGCAGACGAACCGGGTCGCGTTCAGATAGAGCGCCTGCATATCGGCGATACGGTCCTCGGCGACAAGCATCGTCATGCGCGGTAACAGCGTCTGCACCAGCGGATTGGTCAGCGTCATGATGCCGGTCGACATCAGCGCAACCAGCGAGAAATAGCCGTATTCGCTGAGCGGCAGCACATTGGATAGCAGCACCTTATCCAGCTGCGTCAGGACGATCCACAGCACTGAGGTGAGCGAAATGCCGGCGGCAAATGGCAGCACCGGCTTGACGACTGCCCAGTTGAAACCGGTCAGCAGCTTTGGATTGGGCATCAAGCTGTACGCTTTGACGGCGAAGATGAGGGTTTCGAGCAGTCCGACAGCCGTCTGGAAGAGAAAGAAGTCTTCCGGGTTCTGGCTGATATTGGCCACCAGAAACAACCCGCCGAAATAACGCAGCGTGGCGACGATGACATTGGCGCTGTTCAGCCACGCATGTAGCTCGAGCCCTTGCAGGCCGCTCTTATACAAAGTGGCGTAGAGCTTGAGCCCGATCATCAAGCCCATCAGGCTGATGCAGTGGACGATGGTGGTGTTGCTCAATTCCGCTGCCTGCAGCCATTGGTGTGCAATCCATCCGCTGGAGAGATGAATGCTGAGAGCGGTGAGTATTGCCAACGGCAGAAATATGATCTCGAACGAACGCAGCAATTGTCCCGGTTCGTAGCGCTGTATTGCATTGTCCGGCCGGCCGCGGAAATGGGCGATCTGACGAACCAGTGAAGGGGACAGACCGGCGTCCAGCAGCTGCAGCCAGGCTTGTAGTACCGCGAAGAAACCGATCAGACCGTAAGCTTCTGCGCCAAGATGTCCAAGATAGAAGGGCAGGATAAGAATGCCGATGAGCATGGCATACGCTTGCCCCGCATAGCTCAGGCCGGTGTTACGAAGCATCGATAGATTTCGATCGGACATGACGTCAGCCGTTGCGAATGAATCAGTAAATGCGCTTGCACATAGGGGCCGGCAGGTTTGCCCGGTCGTCCACCAGCCAACCGGCGGTGACCTGAGGCCAGATACGTTCGGCCTGCGGCTGGCTGCGATGTGATGATTCTTTCAACAGCGTCTCGATAACCGTGTTCTGGACATGCCGTGGCAGGCCCGGATAGATCGGCAGGCACAGCACCCGACGACTCAGGGCGCGGGACTCGGTTTGTGGGGTTTGCGGCTGCACGTAGCTGAGGGTGTCTAACGAGGGGTAGAAGTAGCGCCTGGGGTTGATGCCCTTGTCCATGAGTGCCGCTCGACACCGCAGCAGCTGACTTTCATCAGTCAGGGCAATGGGGAAATAGCTGTGGTTGCGTTGCGAGTCCGCTTGCTGGCGTTGCAAGTCGAAGTGGTCACTGAGCTGATGTTCGTAGCGGCTAGCGATTTCTTCACGCTGCTCCAGAATCAATGCCATGTCGTCGAGAATGCACAGCCCCATCGCGGCGGCAAACTCATTGAGTTTGGCGTTGATTCCGATGCCGTCGATGATGTCGGTGTCGACGATGCCGAAGTTGCAGAGCAAACGAATCCTGGCGGCCAGCGCATCGTCGTCGGTGACGATGGCACCACCTTCGATCGTGTGGAAAAGCTTGGTCGCGTGAAAACTGAGCGTACTGATATCGCCCCAGTTGAATACCGAGTGGTCCTTGTAGCGGACGCTGAATGCGTGGGCGCCGTCGTAGATCACTTTCAGGCGATGCTGCTGCGCGATTTGCGCGATTGTTTCGACGTCGCAGGCATTGCCGAAAACATGGGTGGCGACGATAGCTTGAGTGTCGGCCTCTATCCTCGCTTCGATCGCCCTGGGATCAAGATTCCAGGTAGCTTTGTCGATATCCGCAAATATCGGTCGAATGCCCTCCCACTGCAGTGAACTGGTGGTCGCGACAAAACTGAACGGGGTGGTGATTGCACTGCCGGTGAGGTTCAGAGCCCGATAGGCAATCTGCAACGCCAAGGTGCCGTTGTTGGTCAGAATGATGTTTCTGACACCCAGGTAATCACGCAGCCGCTCCTCCAGCTCCGTAACCAAAGGGCCATGATTGGTCAGCCAACCGGTGGCATAGATGCTGTCGACGTAGCCCAGAAATTTGGCTTTGTTGCCAAGATATGATCGGGTGACATTGATCATCTCGATATCCCTATCTGTCGTCACGTCTGAACCAGGCGCAATGAATGTTGCGCCTGTGAGGTCACGCTGCAGGTTGCGTACCCAAGGCTGTTGCGCGTCGTGCTCGTCGCTGATTCAGCTTGAGAATCAAGCGGGTCGCGAGGCTGCCTGCATGTGGATCGCCAAAGTGAAAGATGGCCGTTGCGCGGCGATGATCAGGGTCACAGGGCTCGTTGGCATGAAGCGTGCGGTAGCCCCAGAACAGATAAAGGTTGCCGGGAACGAGTTGAAGCTTTTGTGGACGCAGAAAGTTGTGCCGGATGGCTGCGCTAATCAATTTCCGACTCAGCGCGTTCTGCAGCAACGCTTTTTCGAGAACATTGATCAACACGTTGGAGCGGATGCGGCGACCATTGGGGAACAACAGCAAATCACCCCGGTCGACGCCATCCTGAGGAATTTCTATCGGTAGCAGCGCCGTGACCAGGCTAGCGTCGTAGTGAAAGCAATTGGACTCACGGCGACCTGAAGTCCCTTGGACACAGCGCAGGACTTTAAGTATCTCGTTGCTATAAGCAGCTTGCCCCGCGCCCGCCTGATAGACACTTTCCAGCATGTTTCGAAATTCTGGTGAAGCGCCTAGGGCGCCGAGCAGGGAGCTTTCTATTTCGCTGCCACCATGATGCGCGAAATAACTTCCTTTATGCTTTTCGGCTTCTGCTCGGACGCTTTCTTTAAGAGATTTCAGTTGGTCACTTGTTAGAAAGTTGGCAATGCAGGCGCTTCCCTTATTGGACATCTCATAAGTAATTAACTGAAGAGCGGGCGCTTCCAGATTGCGGAAAGATGTATTCACGATGCACTCCAATTGGATAATACAATCGAGTAGAAGTTTTTAAAGGTTCAAGCCAAGCGATAACTGCTCGTAAACAGCGCTCTCTGTTTACGACTGATGTTTGGCATTAAGGGCTTGAGCGAGTATCGAACCGTATTGGCTTTTCGCTCACGAGTTTCGATCAGGCAAAGCTACCGCACCAGCCGACACAGCTGCCTTTGCGTAATTAGAGCGTTGCTCTAGGTTGCAGGCTTGGCACGCTTCAGACAGAGCTACCGCACTCGGCTAGAATTCGAGATAAGCAAACAAATCTTTGTTGGCGAAAGCAGCAGCATTGCTGCTGCTGAAGAAACGCCATCCATGCGCATCAGTACAGCTCGGCTTACTAGTTAGTTTGCCGTTCGAAACGAGGCGTCTCTTAGCTGTGTGATGTAGTTAACATTCAGAACCTGACGGCAGTCAAGAACCGAAACAAAAAAAATCGTCAGCAATACGGTCACTTAGCTCAATGCCTTGATTGCAAAGGAACTTTTAAAGTGGTTATGGGTTTCCGCCTTGGACGGGTTTAAGCGGGCTCCATCTTCTGAACTAAGTCGTTTGATCTACGACTATTTTATCGATGAACAGATAGATGCCGAAAGTTATTTGGCTTATTTCGAAATTAAAAGGTTGGGGCGATTTATATCGTTTGAAATTCTTTCGGGTACAAAGCGGAGACCAAAAAAAAGGCCACTCATTGAGTGGCCTTTCTATTTGGTTGCGGGAGCCGGATTTGAACCGACGACCTTCGGGTTATGAGCCCGACGAGCTACCAGACTGCTCCATCCCGCGTCTGTGGGCGGCATTCTACAGGCTAACGATCCCGTGTCAACCTTGCTGCTCGATAAAGCGTTTTATTTTCAGGTATTTAGGCGGGTAGTCAGGCGTTTGCGCAATGAGTGGAGCGCTTAAGTCCGGGTCTGTGCGCGGACCCAAACGAAAAAGGCCACTCAATTGAGTGGCCTTTTCGTATTTGGTTGCGGGAGCCGGATTTGAACCGACGACCTTCGGGTTATGAGCCCGACGAGCTACCAGACTGCTCCATCCCGCGTCTGTGGGCGGCATTCTACATCTTTCGGCTGATCTGTCACGGTTTTATTGCAAACCGAACGATATTTCGTCACGCGCTAAGCGAAACATGAGCGCTGTGCGACTCGCTTGCCCGAGGCCGGTTCTGATCCAGTCGGCTATCTGCGGATGGCTTGTGATGATGACGAACGACTCGCAGCATGCCCCAAAGCATCGCCAGGGCGGCTGCACTCCAGCCAATTACTATCAGAAGAATTACTAGTGGCGCTGTGATCATCGTTGGATTCCTTTCTAACCAGACATCAAGTGCTCTCTGGATATGGGACCACCGAAATGAAACAGCGGTTCCGCTTGCCTTCTGTCGATAGCGCGGATCAATGGCCGCAGCCCGTTGCCTAAATTCGAGTATCGGCTCGAAACAAAAGGAGAAACGTATGCGAAGCTATGTGCTTATCGTGCTTGGGGCCGCGCTTGCGGCAGTGGCTACGGCCCAGGCGTCAGCGGGAGATTCAATGCCTGGTTATACGCTGCTGGCGCAGAATACCGGTTCGGTCAACCGTACCCTCGGAAATGGCTCCATGGGCACCGGTGCGGGTATAGAACGACTACCTGAACAGTCTGGGGAAAAGCGCAACGATCGTGAGGTCCGCGATCAGCGGCTGGAGCAGGTCTACGAGCAATCCAATCATGGCGACACTGATCCGGATATGGAGCATCGCCCGCGCCGAACGTTGGGCGACCGAGATCAGGATTGATCACCCCCATTGTTTGGACGAGGAGGGCGATAGATCACGGTTGTATTTTGAATCGATGATTGCTTGCGTCAGCCGCTTGCGGAGCGAGTGCGGTCTCGCTCGTTAGGCACACGAGGGTGACCAGCACTGGCCGATGGGTCGCTACGGAAAAGATCGACCAGCCTGACTGTTGCGCTAACTTCTTATTGCAGCGTCAAGCTTGTTTGCAGGCTGAACAAGCCCAACTAGCTGAAGAATGTGGGCTGCTTGAGCCGCCGAGCGGCCAGGCAGGGTGGTGGTCGTTTGATGGCCTGCCACGATTTCCCACAACCGGCAGACAAAGACTGGCGTCCGCTTTCGGCTCCTCTTCCGGGCGGCCCAACAGATAGCCTTGAACCAGATCGACTCCCATGTCTGACAGGACGTGCAGTTCTTCGCCCAGCTCGATGCCCTCAGCAATGACCTGAGCACGTGATGCTCTGGCGATCTTCATGATCGACCCGACGAACTCGCGCTTAACAACGTCCCGGTGGATACCGTCTATAAAGTAGCGGTCGATCTTGACGTAGTCGGGGCGCAGTTCCGACCACATGCGCAGGCTGGAGTAGCCTGCACCGAGGTCGTCCAGTGCAATGGAAAAGCCCATGTCACGATAGTGATGCAAGGCTGCACGAAGCAGTTCGAAATCGTCGGTGGGCGTTTGCTCCGTGAGCTCGATTACCACACTGTCGGCCGAGATGCCGTACTTGTGCAGCAGCTCCAGCGTGCGGCCCGGCTTGTGCGTGGCATCCAATAATGTTTCCGGCGACACGTTGAGGAACAGTTTGCCCTTTAGCTGCTGCTGGCTATACCGGCGACAGGCGCTCTCGCGACAAGTCATCTCCAGCTCATTGAGCCGTCCGGCATGTCGAGCGGCGGCTAGCAGATTGATAGGGGAGTGAAGCGAGGTGTTTGAAGGGCCGCGGGTAAGGGCTTCGTAGCCGAGGATGACTCGTTCGGCAAGCGATACGATCGGCTGGAACAGGCTGGTAATGCTGCTGTGAGCAAGGATGGAATCCAGCGTGCTCAACTGCTCGGTGACGGTCATGAGGGTCTCGTGGCGGCCTTAAAATGCGAAGGGCCGCACAATGGCGGCCCTTCGTATTTCACGACACTATGATGTCATTGTGATGACACCGAGATCATCGCTCGACAGACTGGTTCTTGGCCATCGCCTTATGCAGTCCCAAGTAATCCAGCAGAATTCTGCCGCTTTCCGAGAGATAGGCATCGTCCTCGGGTTTGATTTTTTTGTCCTCAACGTGCGGTGTCGTTTCATCTTCTTTTTCGAGCTTGGCCAGTGGCTCCTCGCCTTTGGCCTCGCGCAAGGTGTTCTCCAAGGCCAGTTGGCGCTTCTCGATGCGCTCCTGCTGAGCCCGGCGCTTTTCCTCGTTGAGGCTGATGGTGGTCTCGTGAGTCAGCTCCTGAGTCAGCGCGAGACGGTCGCGCGTGAACACAAAGTCGGGATCCTCATGGGTCCGTCCTTCGTGACGAGCTTTGAGTTCAGCGAGGAACGGCTTGAACGGATTCATATCAGGGTTGACCGCTGCGCGGATGCTGTCCCAGGGCATCGCTTCCGGCAGTGCGCTCTCGCCAATTTCCTTGGTATCGACTTCGGCTGGGTAGGAAATGTCCGGAATCACGCCCTGATGCTGCGTGCTTTGTCCCGAGACCCGATAGAACTTGGCCAGTGTCAGCTTGAGTTCGCCATGATTGAGTGGCTGGACCGTTTGTACGGTGCCTTTGCCGAAGGTCTGACCACCGACGATAAGCGCCCGGTGGTAGTCCTGCATGGCACCGGCGAAGATCTCCGAGGCCGATGCGGACAGTCGATTGACCAGCACGGCCAGCGGGCCCTTATAAAACACACCTTGCTGCTCGTCGGCGAGGACGTCGACACGGCCATCGCTGTTGCGGACCAGAACCGTAGGACCTTGATCGATGAAAAGGCCGGTCAGTTCGGTGGCTTCCTGCAGGGAGCCACCGCCATTGTTACGCAGATCGATGACCACGCCATCGACGTTTTCCTCTTCCAGCTCCGTCAGCAGCTTTTTCACGTCGCGGGTCGTGCTCTTGTATTCCTTGTCGCCAGCACGCAGGGCCTTGAAATCAAGGTAGAACGCAGGGATTTCGATGACCCCGAGCTTGTAGTCGCGGCCGTCCTGATTGAGCTTGAGCACGGATTTCTTCGCCGCCTGCTCTTCAAGCTTCACCGCTTCACGGGTGATGGCAACGACCTTGCTGCTCTGGTCGTTTGGCGCATTGCTCGCCGGGATGACTTCGAGCCGGACGACCGATCCTTTCGGGCCGCGGATCAGTTTGACGACTTCGTCTAGCCGCCAGCCGATCACATCGACCATCTCCTCATTACTTTGACCGACCCCGACGATCTTGTCGGCAGGCGCGATCTGCTTGCTCTTCTCCGCAGGACCAGCAGGGACAAGACGCACCACTTTGACGTGCTCGTTGTCGCTCTGCAGCACGGCGCCAATCCCTTCAAGGGAGAGGCTCATGTTGATATCGAAGTTCTCCGCATTATCGGGAGAGAGGTATTGCGTGTGCGGATCGTAGGACTGCGCAAAGGCATTGATGTAAGTCTGAAACACATCTTCGCCACGGGTTTGCTCAAGGCGTGCCAGCTGGTTCTTGTAGCGCTTGGTGAGCAACTCCTCGATGGCCTTGGGCTCCTTGCCGGCGATCTTCAGTCGCAGCACCTCGTCCTTTACGCGTTTGCGCCAGAGGTCATCCAGTTCCTGTTCGTTCTCCGGGCGCGCTGCATTCTCGCGATCGACCAGCAGCTCCTCGTCCAGAGTGAAGTCAAAGCTGTCGACGCCTTGCTCCAGCAGGCTCAGGGCGTACTCCAGCCTGCTCTGCAGCCGCTCCAGATGTACCTTGTAAATAATGAACCCAGGCTCGAGGTTGCCATTCTTCAAGAAGTCGTCGAACTGGTTGCGCCAGGCTTCGAACTCGGCGACGTCGCCTGCAGTGAAATAGCTGCGCGAAGGGTCGAGCATCTCGATGTAGCTGTCGAAGATCTTCGCCGAGCGAGCGTCGTTGAGCGGGGGCTTGTTGTAGTGATGGCGCTTGAGCAGCTCGACCACGTTCAGGCTGGCTATCACCTGATCACGGTCAGGCTGCAGATAATCCCAGGTGTGCGGGTCGGCAGGCTTGGCCAGAGTGGCGCTTGTCTGAAGACCTACCAGCAAGGCTAGCAAGCCTGCGGTTAATGATCGTTTCATATCGAGAGAGCGACGCGAGGCTGAGTAGTAACGCATATTAGGCCATCAAATCAGGCGCCGAGACGGAATCCGCTCGGCGGGAAGAACACAGCCCGATGGTATCTGGCGGCTGGCACGCCGCTATTCAGTTCGCACCGAGGCGGTAGGGCGATTCTCCGCACCGAGGATGCCGATGAGGCAATCCATGGTTTTGAATGGGCGTATCGCTGTGAGGCCTGGGTAGAACTTGATCAGCGGCCTGCACTGCCGGAGTCACGGTTTAGCGGGCGCAGGTGTGAACCACTATGGAGGCAGCATGAAGGCATTGCAAGGCATGGAAGGACAGCTGGAGTGAGTGGAGCGCACCGTTGCGAAGTGCGGCAAGAAAGAGGTCAGGATTCAAATGGCGGCTGCAGGCCTGAACCGTGCCGATTTGCTGCAGCGCGCGGGCACCATCCGCCGCCACCCGGTGTGACCGATATCTTCGGATGACCGGGCTAAGCTACTGGCTGACATTGCAGAGCAGATTCGGGCCGCTCTTGGCCAACCAGACGCTTTCTCCACGCCTGGGATGCAGTCCCGGCGACGTGGAGGCGCGTTTGCTGCCCTGGCGAGCAACCATGTATCGGGGAAGGTTGCGTTGGTTATCGATGCCAGTCTGGCTGAACAATCCAAGCCAGGCGCGTGCGCTTGGATTTCACGGGTCAAGGCAGCTCGGCGCTCGAATAGAACGCGCTAAGTACCTTCACCAGATGTGCCAGATCCTGGCTGCCGGCCAGCTCGCGGATCGAGTGCATAGCAAAGGTCGGCAGGCCGATATCCACGGTGCGTACACCCAGCTGGCTGGCGGTGATAGGGCCGATGGTCGAGCCGCAGCCCATGTCGCTGCGGGTTACGAAGCTCTGCACCGAGACTTCATTTTCCAGACACAAGTGGCGGAAGAAGCCGGCAGTTTCGCTGCTTGTGGCGTATCGCTGGTTGCTGTTGACCTTGATTACCGGCCCGGCATTGAGTTTCGGACCATGGTTGCCGTCATGCTTGTCGCTGTAGTTGGGATGCACGGCGTGCGCATTGTCGGCAGAGATCATCAGTGAGCGGTTGATGCTGCGCTGGAAGGATTCGCCTTCAGGCAATACGCGGCGCAGGACTTGTTCGAGGAACGGCCCATCGGCACCGCACATCGAGGTGGAGCCGACTTCTTCATGATCAGTGCAGACCAGCACACAGGTTTCCTCGGGGCCGGCGCGCAACAGGGCTTGGAGGCCGGCAAAGCACGACAGCAGGTTATCCAAGCGGGCGCCGGCGATGAAATCGGCATTCAGACCGATCACGGCAGCGCTCTGGGTATCGTAGAAGCTCAGTTCGAAATCCAGTACGACGTCAGCCACCAGACCATGCTCGCGGCTCAGTTGGTCCGCCAGCAGCGCCCGGAAATCCGGGCTGTCTTCACTGGCGACTTGCGCCAGTATCGGCGGCAACTCGTTCTGTGGATTGATTGCCCAGCCCTGGTTGGCATCTCGATTGAGGTGTATGGCAAGGCTGGGAATCACCGCAATAGGCAGCTTGAAATCGATCAGCTGGCTTTCGATCCGGCCATCGCGGCTATAGGTGACGCGTCCGGCCAGCGATAGATCCCGGTCGAACCATGGCGCCAGCAACGCACCGCCATAGACTTCCACGCCGAGTTGCCAGAAGCCCTGCCGCTGCAATTCAGGTTGCGGCTTTACTCGAAGGCAGGGGCTGTCGGTGTGGGCGCCGACCAAGCG
>CETJ01023477.1_pt1 | contig 35944 bp, 30 predicted proteins | sample 531341 | NCBI WGS metagenome assembly CETJ01 (sample SAMEA2622677, study PRJEB7988) | marine metagenome | isolation source: saline water (ENVO:00002010), including | reverse complement strand
GCCGTATTATGAGGCCTGGAGGTGTCTACGAAACTAGGGGCGATTCATTGGTTCGGCTGATGGACGCTCGATGACCCGCGCCGCTCTCAATCTTAGCCCCTTTTAATCCGGCGGATTCTCTGCCGGGGTAAAAGGGGCTGGAGTCTTTGGGGCTATCAATGACGGGCGCGGAAATAAGGCGACCCATCGTTCAAAAGCGCTTGGTGTCCAGCTTATCCAATTTGCTCACCAAATCTTCCGCACGTAAGTGCGTGTAGCGCTTCAGCATCTGCATTGATTTATGCCCGCTGATAGCCGAGACCTCTTGGTCGGACAGACCACCTTCGACTAGCCGGCTGACAGCCTCATGCCGCAGATCATGAAAACGTAGGTCGGGCATGCCGAGCTTGGTTTTCAGCAGCCCCCAGGTCTTGGTGAAGGCGTACGGACGGCGCTTGCCGTTTTTACCTGGCTCGCCAAAGAACACTAAATCGCAGTCAATCGGACGTATTGGGTTGTTCAGTGCTGCCTGGAAGGTATCGGTGGCCCATTTGCTGAGTGGTACGGTGCGTGCGCTGTCGTTCTTGGTGTCTGAGAGGCGCACCACACGCTTTTTAAGGTCGACTTGGTGCCTGCGCAGGGATGTGATTTCAGAAGAGCGCATACCCGTCTCAAGGGCGATACGCACGATCCAGCCGAGCATGGGGTTGCTGTGATTGTTAACGGCGGTCAGCAAGCGGCGTTCTTCTTCGGCAGACAAGCGCCGGTCTCGGCCTTCTCCGGGGCTAGGTTTTCGGATGTTCAGCACGGGGTTGAAACTCAGGCCTAGGCCCCATTCCTGAATCGCTACGGTAAACAAGTGGCTGAGCAGTGCCAGTTCCAGGCGTACGGTGTTGTTGCTGGTGGGCTTGCCGCGGTTAGTGATCGAGGCGAGTCGGGTATCGCGGTAAGTGGCGATGATCTCGGCGGAGAGGGCGGCCATGGAGTATTTGCCCAGATGGCTGATCAGCTGCTGGGCTTTGGTGGCTTCGGCGCGCTGGGTCGTCGGCTTCTTGGTTGGGCTGATTTCGCTGAGGTAGCGCTTCAGCGCCATTTCTAATGTCATGCGCTCGGAGCCGCTGCGCTGGATGTAAACGCCCCTGACCATTTCGTCTTCCGTACGACGTGCCCAATCTTCGGCGTCGCGCTTGGTGCGGAAGGTTTTGGTGTTCGTCGGCCAGCCAGTTTTGCGCACCAAAGCCTTCCAGGTGCCGGCAGGGGTTTTGACGATTGTGGCCATATTTAGCGAGCTCCAAGGAGTACAGGCGAACCGGCACTGTACTGAATTTGTACCTTGGGAATATAGGACTAGCTGAACTGCTTTTCCATCTCGCAAGAAAAAGCCGCGCTATGCGCGGCTTTGGAGTTGGTGGGCCCACACGGACTCGAACCGTGGACCAAAGGATTATGAGTCCTCTGCTCTAACCAACTGAGCTATAGGCCCTCAGAGGCGGGCGGATTATACCGGTGGTGTTGCGTATGCGCCAAGCAAAGCTGTGCGCGCCGGACTGTTTTGCACGGCCAGAAATGCAAAACCCCCGGCGCGGGCCGGGGGTTCTGGTTTACTCGTCGAGGAAGGAGCGCAGATGCTCGCTTCTCGTCGGGTGGCGCAGCTTGCGCAGCGCCTTGGCTTCGATCTGCCGGATCCGCTCGCGGGTGACATCGAACTGCTTGCCGACTTCCTCAAGGGTGTGGTCGGTGTTCATGTCGATGCCGAAGCGCATGCGCAGTACCTTGGCTTCCCGTGCGGTGAGGCCGGAGAGCACTTCGCGAGTGGCTTCCTTGAGGCTCTCCACGGTCGCCACGTCGATCGGCGATTGCATGGCGGAGTCTTCAATGAAGTCACCTAGATGCGAGTCTTCGTCGTCGCCGATCGGGGTTTCCATGGAGATCGGCTCTTTGGCGATCTTCAGTACCTTGCGGATCTTGTCCTCGGGCATTTCCATGCGCTCGCCAAGCTCCTCGGGCGTGGGCTCGCGGCCCATTTCCTGCAGCATCTGGCGGGAGATGCGGTTGAGCTTGTTGATCGTCTCGATCATGTGGACCGGGATGCGGATGGTTCGCGCCTGGTCGGCAATGGAGCGAGTGATCGCCTGGCGAATCCACCAGGTGGCGTAGGTCGAGAACTTGTAGCCGCGGCGGTATTCGAACTTGTCGACCGCTTTCATCAGGCCGATGTTGCCTTCCTGGATCAAGTCGAGGAACTGTAGGCCGCGGTTGGTGTACTTTTTGGCGATCGAGATAACCAGACGCAGGTTGGCCTCGACCATCTCTTTCTTGGCGCGGCGAGCCTTGGCTTCACCGATCGACATCCGACGGTTGATGTCCTTGATGTCGGCAATCGCCAGTACGCATTCTTCTTCCAGTGCGAGCAGCTTCTGCTGGCGGCGCTGAATGTCTTCCTTGCGTGCAGCAATGGCTTCGGCGTACTTGCTCTTGCCGCTAGCCAGCTTATCGGCCCAATCAAGGTCAGTTTCATTGTTAGGAAACTGGCGCAGGAAGTCTGCGCGCGGCATGCGTGCGTCGCGAACGCAGATCTGCATGATCGCGCGTTCCTGGGCGCGGATCTGGGCCAGGGCGTCGCGTACACGTTCTACCAGCGCATCGTACTGCTTGGGGATGAGCTTGATCGGCATGAACAGGATGGCCAGTTCCTGCAGGGCGTCGGTCGCCTGCTGGCTGCCGCGTCCATGCTTCTTCAGCGCCTTCTTGGCGACGTCGAGCTGTTCAGCAACTGCGCCGAAGCGAATGCGGGCAACTTCCGGATCCGGACCGCCATCGCCTTCTTCTTCTTCGCTGTCAGAATCGTCTTCGTCTTCGTCGTCCTTGTCGTCACCGGCCGGCTTTGCCGCTGCCTGCGGTGTAACTGGCTCGACTTCTGCCTGCGGGCCGGCTGCGCCGTCATCGTCAGGGTCGATATAACCGCTGAGAATGTCGGAGAGACGCCCACCTTCGGAGGTGACGCGATCGTAATCGGCAAGAATGCTGTCGACGGTGCCCGGGAAATGGGCAATAGCACTCATCACCTCACGAATGCCTTCCTCGATGCGTTTGGCGATTTCAATTTCGCCTTCGCGGGTCAGCAGTTCGACGGTACCCATTTCACGCATGTACATGCGCACGGGATCGGTGGTGCGGCCAATGTCGGTTTCGACAGCGGCAAGTGCCGCCGCGGCCTCTTCGGCTGCGGCTTCATCGGTATCGGCTTCGGCCAGCAACAGGGCATCGGCATCCGGGGCAACCTCGAATACATTGATACCCATGTCGTTGATCATGCGAATGATGTCTTCCACCTGTTCCGGATCGGAAATATCCTCCGGTAGGTGGTCATTGACCTCGGCGTAAGTCAGGTAACCCTGCTCACGGCCACGCTGGATCAATTCTTTGAGACGGGACTGCTGTTGCGCTTTTCCGGACATATAACCCTATCCACTGACGGTTCTGGCGGGCTGAAAACAAGCTGAGCATTATAGCCGAGCAAGGACCTCACGCGCCAGTTGAGGTCGATATAGCGGGTGTTGAGTTGCGATTTAGCAGGCTGCGCAGCTGCTCTTTCTCCTCTGCGCTGAGTTCACCCTGGCGAGCTTTACGTAGCAGCGTTTCAAGGCTGCGTTCGCGTTGTCTGGCAGCAAGGCTTGTTATGGTGTCGAAAAACTGTTGTTCAAGGTTATCGGCCGAGATAAGCCATTCTTTCTCGGCAAGCGCGCGTAAAAGGCGCCCTTGGTCGGTTCCATGCCAGCGAGCTATCAATTGCAGGCTGCGCAGTTTTGGGTTCTTTTGCAGGGTTCCAAGTAGTGCGACAAGCAGCTGGGCATAGGTGTCGTCTTCCGCCGCGAAGTGGCTAACATCTTCGACTTTCTGTGCGAGCTCCGGATGGTGCAGGAGTGTGCGTAGGGTCGTCAGTGCTGGTGGTTCCACTGCGGCGGGCGTTCTTGGGCCGCGCGGCTTTTTAAAGTCTGGACGCTGGCCGGGCTTTTTCCAGTCCTTTTTCCACTCTTTCTTGCTGCCCGGCTTCGGCTCGGTGGTGGTGAGCGGTGCGTAATAGTCGCCTTCGTCGTGCGCGGAGGCGGTGTCGTAGTAAATGCTGTCGTCATATTCCGGCGCGGCGCTCGGCGCTGCGGTGCTCATCTGCTGGAGTGCTTCGCTGTGCAGACCGGTGATTTCCCCGAGGCGCTGCCGCATCAGTGCTCGCAGGTTGTTGCCGGGGATTTTCTCGATGAGCGGTGCTGCAAGAGTCGCCAGGTGGGCCTTGCCTTCCAGGGAGCGTGGGTCTGCTTCTTCACTGAGCTGCTGGAAGAAGTAGTCGGCCAACGGTTGCGCCTGTTGCTGGATTCGGGCTCTGAAGGCATCGTTACCTTCGCGGCGCACCAAGCTATCCGGGTCTTCGCCTTCCGGCAGAAACAGAAAACGCGCGCGGCGGCCATCCTGCAGGTTAGGCAGCGCCGATTCCAGAGCGCGCCAGGCAGCCTTGCGGCCGGCTGCGTCACCGTCGAAGCAGAACAGCACGCTGGGTACGATACGAAACAGTCGCTTGAGGTGTTCGTCGCTGGTCGCTGTGCCCAGTGTCGCGACTGCATTGCGCAGCCCTTGCTGCGCCAGTGCAATGACGTCCATGTAGCCTTCCACGACCATGATTTCATCCAGGTCGCGATTGGTTTTGCGGGCCTCGTAGAGCCCGTAAAGCTCCTGGCCTTTATGAAATACCGGTGTTTCCGGCGAGTTCAGGTATTTCGGCTTGTCATCGCCCAGCACGCGGCCGCCAAAGGCAATGACGCGCCCGCGGCTGTCGCGGATCGGGAACATTACCCGGTCGCGGAAGCGGTCATAGCTTCGGCCGGTTTCGGCGTTTTCGATCAGCAGCCCGGCGTCAATCATTGCCTTTTGTTGAAGGGCGTCGCCGCCCAGGTGCTTCATCAGATTGTCCCAGCCGGGTGGGGCGAAGCCGAGGCCGAAATCCCTTGCGATAACACCTGAAAGGCCGCGTCCTTTCAGGTATTCCACCGCGGCCTTGCGTGCCGGGTGCCCCTTTAGAGACTGCCGATAGTACTCGGCAGCGGATTCGAGCAGCGGGTATAGCGGCGAATCCACGGGCTGGCGTGGTTTGCGCCCAGGCCCGCTTTCTTCGCGCGGCACTTCCATGCCGGCGCGCTTGGCCAGTTCCTCGACTGCCTGCGGAAATTCCAGGCTGTCGTGATCCATGATGAAGCCGAGCGCGTTGCCTCCAGCGCCACAACCAAAGCAGTAGTAGAACTGCTTGTCCGGGCTCACGCTGAAGGACGGGGTCTTTTCCTTGTGGAACGGACAGCAGGCGGTGTAGTTCTTGCCTGCTTTTTTCAGTTGGATGCGCGAACTCACCACTTCGACGATGTCAGAGCGGTTGAGCAGGTCATCAATGAAGGATTGCGGGATCAAGCCGGCCATAGGGGTATGAGAATACGCTCGCAGTGTTCAGGCCGGAATGAAAAAAACTCCGGCCATTCGCCTGTTGGCGAAGCGGAGTCTCCTTCAAATGCAAAGCCCGGCATTGGCCGGGCTTGATGCAGCGTCAGCTGTACTGGATCAGTACAGGCGAACGCTGCGGCGCTGTTCGCGCTGCACTTTCTTGGCGTGACGCTTGACTGCGGCAGCAGCTTTACGCTTGCGCTCAGCAGTAGGCTTTTCGTAGAACTCACGGCTGCGGACTTCGGCCAGAACACCGGCCTTTTCGCAAGAACGCTTGAAGCGACGCAGAGCTACGTCGAATGGTTCGTTCTCTTTAACTTTAACGTTGGGCATCCAGGACGTACCTTCACTTGTTTACCGGTTACAACGCGCTTCGGCAAATATCGCGAGCACGCTGGTTTTAAGGGTTGCGGATGTTAACGCCTTGCCGCGTGGAATGCAAAGCCCCCTGATCGAAAAGCGCTGGTCGGTCGCTGGCCCCGGCGATTAATATGCGCGGCTTCATTCGCTTCTTTGGAAGGTCGTGCCCATGTTGGTACTGGGGCTGGAAACTTCATGCGACGAGACCGGCGTCGCGCTGTATGACAGCGAGCACGGCCTGCTGGCCGACGCCCTGTTCAGTCAGATCGATCTGCACCGCGTCTATGGCGGGGTAGTGCCAGAGCTGGCGTCCCGTGATCACGTCAAACGGATGCTGCCATTGATCCGTCAGGTGCTTGAGGAAGCCGGGCGCGAATCGAGTCAAATCGATGCGGTGGCCTACACGGCAGGCCCTGGTCTGGTCGGGGCGCTGTTGGTTGGCGCCTCCTGTGCCCAGGCAATGGCGTTTGCGTGGGGTGTGCCTGCAGTGGGGGTTCACCATATGGAAGGGCACCTTCTGGCACCAATGCTCGAAGAACAGCCGCCGGCGTTTCCCTTCGTTGCGTTGCTGGTTTCCGGTGGGCATACACAGTTGGTTCGAGTCGATGGCATTGGCCGCTATGAACTGCTGGGCGAATCGGTGGACGACGCCGCCGGAGAAGCGTTCGACAAGACGGCGAAGCTGATGGGGCTACGCTATCCCGGCGGTCCCGAGATCGCAGCGCTTGCAGAGCGCGGCACGCCGGGTCGTTTCACCTTTCCCCGACCAATGACCGATCGCCCCGGGCTCGATTTCAGTTTCAGCGGCCTCAAGACGTCCACCCTGACGACCTGGCAGCAACGTCAGAGTGCCGGCGATGAGGGCGAGCAAACGCGCTGTGATATCGCGCTGGCTTTTCAGCAAGCCGTTGTCGATACGCTGATCATCAAATGTCGACGTGCTTTGCAGCAGACGGGTTTGAGCAGTCTGGTCATCGCCGGGGGTGTGAGCGCCAATACGGCATTGCGCCAGAGCCTGGAGACGATGCTCGCCGAGCTGAAGGGGCGGGTGTTCTATGCCCGTCCGCGTTTCTGTACCGACAATGGGGCGATGATTGCTTACGCCGGCTGCCAGCGTTTGCTGGCCGGCCAGCAGGATGGTCCGGAGATTTCGGTACAGGCGCGCTGGCCAATGGAAACGCTTCCGGCGATTTGACGCCGGTTAGCTTAAAAATGTCGCTCTCTGCCTTTGGACAGATCGCGCAGGTTGTTACGGTGACGCCAGGCGACGAGCGTGGCCAGCAATGCCATAGGCCAGAGCGCCGTAGGTTGCATCCAGGCAAGGAAAGGCAGGCAGAGCGGTAGTGCGACCAGTGCAGCCAGTGAGCTGGTGCGTGAGAAAGTGAAAACAGCCAGCCAGATGAGCAGCGCCAGCAATGCCGTTGCCGGATGCAGACCAAGCAAGACGCCAGCGGCGGTAGCCACGCCCTTGCCTCCTCGGAAGCGGAAATACAGCGGATATGAGTGGCCCAGTACGGCGGCAAGGCCGATCCAGGCTTGTTGCTCGATCGTCAGGCCCAGTGCGGCGGCAAGCAGCACCGGCAGTAGGCCTTTGAGCAAATCGCCGAACAGGGTGCTGATGGCCAGGCCTCTGCCGGCTAGACGCAGCATGTTGGTGGCGCCGGGATTGCCGGAACCGCTTGCACGGGGATCGGGTGCACCGGTCAGGCGACTGAGTAGAATGGCGAATGAAAGCGAGCCGGTCAGATAGGCGAGCAGTGCTAATTGCCAGAACATGGCATCCATCCGGGGCAGGGAGCTCCTGAGTCTAACGGCCTGTAATGAAGTTGTCGTGCCGTGGGAGAACGTTGCGTGGATACAGTTTTCATCGAAGGGCTGGAAGTGGATACGCTGATCGGCGCTTATGATTGGGAGCGCGGCATTCGCCAATGCCTGCGTCTGGATCTGACCCTTGGCTGGGACATTCGACCTGCCGCGCAAAATGACGAACTGGACAAAGCGTTGGACTACGCCGAAGTGACTGCCGCCATTGATCGGTTCGCGCAGGCGTCACGTTTCGAACTGGTGGAAACCTTTGCCGAACGCCTGGCGGGCACTCTGATGAGCCAGTTCGGCATTCCCTGGCTGCGGCTTCGGGTGACCAAGCCTGGGGTCAACCCGCGCGCCAAAGCGTTAGGTGTGGAGATCGAACGCGGATGTCTCTGACGCGCGTACTGCTGGGGCTCGGCAGCAATAACCAACGTAAACGGAATCTGACTGCCGGTCTCGATGCGCTGGAAAAGCTGCTCGGAGAGATGCGCTGCTCGCCCGTTTTTGAAAGCCTTGCTGTGGGCTATAAGGGCGACCATTTCTACAATCTCGTCGTTTCCGGTAACACCGACTTGCCCTTGATGGAGCTGGACCGACGGCTCAAGTTCATCGAAGCGGACAATGGACGCTACGCGCCTGACCGCAAAGGTCTGCCGCTGGATATCGATGTGTTGATGTATGGCGACTTGCAGGGCAATTTTCACGGCTTGCAGCTGCCGCGGCCGGAGACGCTGAAGAACGCCTTCGTGCTCTGGCCATTGGCATTGCTGGAGCCGGATGTAGTCCATCCCGAGGCGGGGCGACGCTTTGCTGAGCTGTGGCAAGAGGCGGACATCGAGCAGCAGCTGTGGCCCGTGCGTTTCCAGTGGAAAGGCGAGGAGCTGACGCCAGCGTCGTTGTTGCCCGCCGCAGATCAGCGCTAGCTTTGCCGACGATAACCGTCAGTTGCTTCGGCTTGCGGCGCGGCAACCGGTGCTGATCAGTCGGCGTCGGGCTGGTGAAGGCGCTGGTACTGGCGGACGGCCTCGAGCCTTTCACGCTTGAGTGCTTCGCCCAGCTCCGCACCCTTGAAACCTTGATCAATAAGTGGTTTTACCTGCACGGCGCGAACATGCTCGGCAGCGCCGCGCAGATATCCGGCTTGCGGATAGGGATGCTCTTCGTGACGACTCTGCGCGTCCATGGCGCAGCAGGCGACGAACTGTTCGAAGCGCTCCGGGCGGCGGTAGATATCGAAATGCTGCAGCAACTCGAACAGTGTTCGCGCAGGCAGCGACATCGCCTGGTGGCCGAGTTGGTGGAATTCGCCGACCAGTCTGGCCAGCTCCTGGCACTCTCGTGGCAACTTGTAGCGTGCATTGATGACGTCGATCGTTGTCGCGGCTGCTTGGGTCGGTGCCGGGCCTGGGGCATCGAGGTTTTGGGGTTGGCCCAGCGGCATGAGCAGACAGGCCCAGCGCACACTTAATGGTTGAGCATGGATAGCGCACCTATGTAGCACCTTGAGCGTGTGCTTACTGGTCTGCGTACCATCCTTGAGCGGCGCTGTTGAGTTGAACAGTAGATCGACTTCTGGAAACAGTTCCTTCAGCGCGCCGCAGTCGCGCAGCACCTGCACGAATACGTCCGGACGCGGCTCCATTAACGCGCGGGAAATTTCCTTCCAGCTACGCTCCGGTGTCAACGCCAGTAGCTCCCCCGATTCGGCGAGCTGACGCATCAGCATCTGGGTTTCGGGCGCGACGGTAAAGCCGAGCTCGGCATAACGCGCAGCAAAGCGCGCCACGCGCAACACACGCAATGGATCTTCGGCGAATGCGGGGGAAACGTGCCTCAGCTGGCGAGCGGCGAGGTCTGACTGGCCGCCGTAGGGGTCGATCAGTTGGCCCTGCTCATCCTCGGCCATAGCGTTGATGGTCAGGTCGCGGCGTATCAAGTCTTCTTCGAGAGTCACTTCGGGGCTGGCATAGAAGATGAACCCGCCGTATCCCCGACCGCTTTTGCGCTCGGTGCGGGCCAGTGCGTATTCCTCGCCGGTGACAGGGTGGAGGAACACCGGGAAATCCGCACCTACCGGGCGAAAGCCCTTGGCCTGCATCTCCTCGGCACTGGAGCCGACTACCACCCAGTCCACTTCTGTCACTGGGCGACCCAATAACCGGTCACGTACCGCTCCGCCGACTCTATAGATTTGCATGCAACCCTCCGTTGCGGCGGAGGATAAACGAATGCCCCGAGGCAGCAAGCTGCGACTGCTCTCGGGACCTCGATTTGCCGCGATAAGCGACCGTCAGATGGGCGGCAGCGCCAGGTTCATGCCGGGGTACTTAGCCTCGACATCCGGCTCGGTCCTTGGTGGCATGTGGTGGGTAGCGATCAGCTTGTCGTCCTGCATCGACTGTAGGTGCACGTCGAACCCCCAGAGCCGATGCAGGTGCTTCAGCACCTCATCGGTCGAGCCGCCCAAGGGCTTGCGATCGTGTTGCTGGTGGCGCAGGGTCAACGAGCGATCACCGCGGCGATCGACGCTCCAGACCTGCACGTTGGGTTCGCGGTTGCCGAGGTTGTACTGCGCTGCCAGCAGTTCGCGGATGGCGTGATAGCCGTTTTCGTCGTGGATGGCGGGGACCAGCAGCTCGTCCTTGTGGTCATCATCGAGGATGCTGAACAGCTTGAGGTCGCGGATGACCTTGGGCGAGAGGAACTGCAAGATGAAGCTTTCATCCTTGAAGTTGTTCATCGCGAACTTCACCGTGGTGAGCCAGTCGCTGCCTGCAATGTCCGGGAACCAGCGTTTGTCTTCCTCGGTCGGGTGCTCGCAGATACGGCGGATGTCCTGATACATCGCGAAGCCAAGGGTGTAGGGGTTGATGCCACTGTAGTAAGGGCTGTCAAAGCCGGGCTGATAAATGACGCTGGTGTGTGACTGCAGGAACTCCATCATGAAACCATCGGTGACCAGGCCTTCATCGTAGAGGTCGTTCAGCAGGGTGTAATGCCAGAAGGTTGCCCAGCCCTCGTTCATCACCTGCGTCTGGCGCTGCGGATAGAAATACTGCGCGATCTTGCGCACGATTCGCACCACCTCGCGCTGCCAGGGTTCCAGCAGCGGCGCATGCTTTTCGATGAAGTAGAGAATGTTCTCCTGCGGTTCGACCGGGAAGCGCTGGTCTCGCTGGCGCTCATCTTCCTTCTCACCAAATTTGGGAATGGTCCGCCAGAGGTCGTTGATCTGCTTTTGCAAATGCTCTTCACGATCCTTCTGCCGCCGCCGTTCTTCCTCTGCGGAAATCGGATAGGGGCGCTTGTAGCGATCCACGCCGTAGTTCATCAGCGCGTGGCAGGAATCGAGCAGATCCTCGACCGCGTCGATGCCGTGGCGCTCTTCGCATTGGGTGATGTACTGCTTGGCGAATACCAGGTAATCAATGATCGAGCTGGCGTCGGTCCAGGTGCGGAAGAGGTAATTGCCTTTGAAAAAGCTGTTATGGCCGTAGCTGGCATGGGCGATCACCAGCGCTTGCATGGTGATGGTGTTTTCTTCCATGAGATAGGCGATACAGGGATCAGAGTTGATCACGATCTCGTACGCCAGGCCCATCTGGCCGCGGGTGTAGGATTTCTCCGTGCTGAGGAAATGCTTGCCGTATGACCAGTGGTGGTAGCCCAGTGGCATGCCTACCGAGGCATAGGCATCCATCATCTGTTCAGCGGTGATGACCTCGATCTGGTTGGGGTAGGTGTCGAGCGCGTAGCGTTCGGCGATCCGGCCGATCTCGCGGTCGTAGGTGCGGATCAGGTCGAAGGTCCATTCCGAGCCGGTGGAAATGGGCTGTCGTTTCATGTCGCTTACCTCAGCTAGCCATGCGCCGCTGGAACAGTTCGCGGAACACTGGATAGATGTCCCCCGCCGTCACCAGCTGCTGCTGGGCGAACGAGTCGCCGAAGGCCTCGGCCACCTGGTTGTATTCGTACCACAGTGCCTGATGTTCGCGAGGGGTGATTTCAACGTAGGAGAAATACTGGACGAACGGCATGATCTGATTGATCAGGATGTCCCGGCAAACCGGTGAGTCGTCGTTCCAGTTATCGCCGTCCGATGCTTGCGCCGCATAGATATTCCACTCGTTGGCCGGATAACGCTCGGGCATGATCTCCTGCATCATTTTCAGAGCGCTGGAGACGATGGTGCCGCCGGTTTCGCGCGAATAGAAAAACTCTTCTTCGTCGACTTCCTTGGCACTGGTGTGGTGACGAATGAACACCACCTCGATCTTGTCGTAGTTTCGCTTGAGGAACAGGTACAAGAGGATGAAGAAACGCTTGGCAATGTCCTTGGTGGCCTGAGTCATCGACCCGGACACGTCCATCAAGCAGAACATCACAGCCTTGGAGCTGGGGTTCGGGTGTTTCACCAGCAGGTTGTACTTGAGGTCGAACGTGTCGAGGAATGGCACCCGGTGAATGCGGGCACTGAGCCGCTCGATTTCTTCTTCAGCGGCCTGGATGTCAGTGAAGTTGGCGGGTTCTTCCAGCTTGAGTCGCGCCAGTTCGGCCTTGACCTCGCGCAGCTTGGCGCGGCTGCTACCCGACAGGGCGATACGGCGCGCATGCGCCGAGCGCAGGGTTCGAACGATGTTGATACGGGACGGATTACCTTCGTTGCTGATGCCGGCGCGGACGGTCTTGAAGGTGTCGGTACCGGTCAGGTGGCGTTTGACCAGATTGGGCAATTCCAGATCCTCGAACATGAAGTCGAGGAACTCTTCCTGGGTAATCTGAAAGACAAAGTCATCCATGCCTTCGCCGCTGTTGCTGGCCTGGCCAGCGCCCTGGCCACCACCACCGCCTTGTGGCCGAGGTATGCGCTCACCGGCGATGAATTCCTTGTTACCCGGATGAACGATGGTTTGCCGACCGCCACGTCCGTGGTGAAGGATCGGCTCATCGGTGTCTCGACCGGGAATACTGATCTGCTCGCCGTGCTCCATGTCGGTAATGGAGCGGCGTCCAACGGCCTCTTCCACGGCCTTTTTGATGTGTCCTCGGTATCGCTGCAAGAAGCGCTGGCGATTTACCGTGCTCTTGTTCTTGCCGTTCAAACGGCGGTCGATCACGTAACTCATACGAGCCCTCCGGGCTGAGCTGGAAGTGCTGAGCCTGGAGCCGGAAGCGTGTTGCATCTGCTTCCGGCTCCGACTCCATGCCCTCAGCTGCTCTTACTGCGATTTACGTACGCGCAGATACCATTCCGAAAGCAGGCGTACCTGCTTCTCGGTGTAACCGCGCTCGACCATGCGAACGACGAAGTCGTTGTGCTTTTTCTGATCTTCCTTGCTGGCCTTGGCGTTGAAGCTGATGACGGGAAGCAGGTCCTCGGTGTTGGAGAACATCTTCTTCTCGATCACCACGCGCAGCTTCTCGTAGCTGAGCCACGATGGGTTCTTGCCGTTGTTGTTAGCGCGTGCGCGCAGCACGAAGTTGACGATCTCGTTGCGGAAGTCCTTCGGATTGCTGATGCCGGCCGGCTTCTCGATCTTCTCCAGTTCTTCGTTGAGCGCCATACGGTTGAGGATTTCGCCGGTTTCCGGGTCCCGGTATTCCTGGTCCTGAATCCAGAAATCCGCATAGAGCACGTAGCGGTCGAAGATGTTTTGACCGTACTCGCTGTAGGACTCGAGATAGGCGGTCTGGATTTCCTTGCCGATGAAATCCACGTAGCGCGGCGCCAGGTATTCCTTGATGAAGCGCAGATAGCGCTCGCGCACCTCGGCTGGGAATTGCTCCTGCTCGATCTGCTGTTCCAATACGTACAGCAGGTGAACCGGGTTGGCCGCGATCTCGTGCGGATCGAAGTTGAACACCTTGGACAGGATCTTGAAGGCGAAGCGGGTGGAGAGCCCATTCATGCCTTCGTCGACGCCGGCGGTGTCGCGGTATTCCTGGATTGATTTGGCCTTGGGGTCGGTATCCTTGAGGTTCTCACCGTCGTAGACGCGCATTTTCGAGTAGATGTTGGAGTTTTCCGGCTCTTTGAGGCGGCTCAGCACCGAGAACTGCGCCAGCATCTTCAGCGTATCGGGCGCGCAATGGGCCTTCGATAGCGAGCTGTTGAACAGCAGCTTGTCGTAGATCTTGATCTCGTCGGTGACCCGCAGGCAGTACGGCACCTTGACGATATAGATGCGGTCGATGAAGGCTTCGTTGTTCTTGTTGTTGCGGAAGGTATGCCATTCCGACTCGTTGGAGTGAGCCAGCAGGATGCCGTTGTAGGGAATCGCGCCGAGGCCCTCGGTGCTGTTGTAGTTGCCCTCCTGGGTTGCGGTCAGCAGCGGGTGCAGCACCTTGATCGGTGCCTTGAACATCTCGACGAATTCCATCATGCCCTGGTTGGCACGGCACAGAGCGCCCGAATAGCTATAGGCGTCGGCGTCGTTCTGCGGGAATTCCTCAAGCTTGCGGATATCGACCTTGCCCACCAGAGCAGAAATATCCTGGTTGTTCTCATCACCTGGCTCGGTCTTGGCCACTGCGATCTGATTGAGGATCGAAGGGTACAGTTTGACCACGCGGAACTGACTGATATCGCCGCCGAACTCCTGCAGCCGTTTGGTGGCCCAGGGCGACATGATGGAGCTGAGGTAGCGACGGGGAATGCCGTAATCTTCTTCGAGGATCTGTGCATCTTCAGCCGGGTTGAACAGCCCCAGCGGCGACTCGAACACCGGCGAGCCCTTGATGGCATAGAAGGGCACCCGCTCCATCAGTTGCTTGAGCTTCTCGGCCAGCGATGACTTGCCGCCGCCCACCGGGCCCAGCAAATAGAGAATCTGCTTCTTTTCCTCCAGGCCCTGCGCGGCGTGGCGGAAATAGGAAACGATCTGGTCGATGCAATCTTCCATCCCGTGGAAGTCTTCAAAGGCAGGGTACCGACGGATGACCTTGTTGGAGAAAATCCGCGACAGTCTGGAGTCGGCAGACGTGTCGATCAGTTCGGGCTCGCCAATTGCCATCAACAGGCGTTCGGCTGCAGTTGCGTAGGTTCCCCGGTCTTCCTTGCACAGGTCGAGGTACTCCTGAAGCGAATACTCTTCCTGACGGGTTGCTTCGAATCGTTGCTGGAAATGGCTGAAAATGCTCATTGACTTCACCTCGGACGATGCTCGGAGCCGGTGTTGTCATCATGCATTCAGGTACGGCCGACTTACCGGCCTGTGGAGTTCCCCCGAACACCTGATGGTCGAAACTGAGGCCCGGTAGCCGCTGCACGACTTCCACCTGTTTGGATGGCCTGCACTGAAGGATAGTTCGGATTCAGCAAGTTCAAGGGGGGAGTGACGTTTTTGCCGCTGCGTTTCGTCGGAAGGGAGGCTCAAGGCCGCATCGTCTGCGGCCTTGAGAGGGTGATTTTTTTCAGGCGGGATCGCCCTGTTCAGTTTCTTGCGGAAACGCCTGTCGCCAAAGTTCGAAGCCACCGTCAAGGCTGTAGACGTTTGAGAAACCCTGGTTGGCGAGGTAGGCGGCTGCACTCTGGCTGGAGTTGCCGTGGTAGCAGACGACTACCAGCGGTCGGTCGAGATCAGCAGCCGCGATGAAGTCTGGCAAAGATTGATTGTCCAGATGTGTCGAGCCGGTGACGTGACCATTGGCGAAGCTGTCCGGATCGCGAATGTCGACGAATACACCGCCTTCACCGCGCAGCGATTGCGCCTGCTCGGGCGAAATACGTTTGAAGTCAGTCATGGCTTGGCCTCACAGTCGCAGCTGTACAGTTCGTTGCTGTCGATGTTCATCAGTGTCATGGAGTTGCCCCATACGCAGCCGGTGTCCAGCGCGTATACGTTTGGCTCGTCGCAGTTGCCTTCGAGTGCCGCCCAGTGGCCGAAAATGATCTTCTCGCCGCGGGTTTTGCGAGTGGGGTGGCTGAACCAAGGGGCGAACCCTGTGGGCGCCGAGTCGAGCCCTTCTTTGGCTTCGAGGTCCAAGGTCCCGTCGGCTTTGCAGAAGCGCATCCGGGTGAAGTAGTTGGTGATCAGCCGCAGCCTCGGGATGCCGTGTAGCTCCTTGCTCCATTTAGCCGGCTGATTACCATACATCCCGTCGAGGAAGGGTTGCAGCATGGCGTCATCGCGAAGCGCCTGCTCGACCTCGGCCGCCCGCCGCAGGGATTTGCTCAATGTCCACTGCGGAGGAATGCCGGCGTGGACCATGGTGACCTGGCGCTCGGCATCGTGATGGACCAGTTTCTGCTGACGTAGCCAGAAGATCAGGTCGGCTCGGTCGGGCGCATCGAGGATCGGCTGAAGCGTATCGGACTTCTTCAGCCGCTCGACCTTGTGCGTCACGGCTAGCAGATGGAGGTCATGGTTACCCAGGACGGTCACACCTGAGCTGCCCAGATCGCGCGCGAAACGCAGCGCTTCGAGCGATTGTGGGCCGCGGTTAACCAGATCGCCCGCCAGCCATAGGCAGTCGCGAGAAGGGCTGAAATCGACTTGCTTGAGCAGGCAAAGCAGGGGTTCAAGGCAACCTTGCAGGTCGCCGACAGCGTAGGTAGTCAATGCAAGGCTCCCGGGACGGCCAGCCGAAACGGCGCGATTGTGGCATCGAAGCGGTGACCGTCTTCGGCAAGCATCTGATAACTGCCCTGCATCGTGCCGACGCGCGAAGCCATCAGCGTGCCACTGGTGTATACGTGTCGATGGCCGGGGGCTAGCACCGGCTGCTCACCGACCACGCCTTCGCCTTGTACCTCCTGCACCTGACCGTCTCCGTCCGTGATGATCCAGTGGCGGGACAGCAGCTGCGCAGTGAGTTGGCCGTTGTTTTCAATGGTTACGGTATAGGCAAAGGCAAAGCGGTTTTGCTCTGGCTGTGACTGGTCAGCCAGATAGGCTGGGCGGACCGTGACGTCGATCCTGTAGCGGAGGTCTTCAGACATGGCGTGCTCCTTCGCGTGGTCGCTTTCAGCCGCGGGCAGATAATTGATCCGATAGTCTTACGAACGCGGCGAGGTCCAGCTGTTCCGGGCGCAGGCTGCCATCGACGTCGGCGGCGGCGATTGCGTCAGCGTCCAGCAGCCCTTTGAGCGTGTTTCGCAGGGTCTTGCGACGCTGGTTGAAAGCCTGGCGAACCACGGTCTCCAGCTGCCGGTGATCGCGCGCCGGGTGCGGCAACACCTCATGCGGGACCAGGCGCACGATAGCCGAATCAACCTTTGGTGCGGGATTGAACGCGCCAGGGCCTACGTTGAACAGGTGTTCGACGCGGCAATGGTACTGCACCATGATCGACAGCCGACCCCAGTCGCCGCCGCCTGGCACTGCGGCCAGGCGCTCGACCACTTCCTTCTGCAGCATGAAATGCATATCGCGAATCAGGCTGGCATGATCGAGCAGATGAAAGATCAGCGGTGTGGAAATGTTGTAGGGCAGATTCCCGACGATGCGCAGGCTGCATGGCTCCTGGCTGAGCCGTGAGAAGTCGAACTTCAGCGCATCACCCTGATTGAGTGCAAAGTTTTCGCGCTCGGAAAATTTCTGCTGGAGGATCGGGATCAGGTCCAGGTCCAGCTCGACCACGTCGAGGTGTGCACCGCTGTCGAGCAATCCTTCGGTCAGCGCGCCCTGGCCAGGGCCGATCTCGACGATCCGCTCACCCGGTTTGGCATGGATGGAGCGAAGAATGCGATGGATCACGCCTGCATCGTGAAGGAAGTTCTGGCCGAAACGCTTGCGCGCGCGGTGTTGGTAATTCTCGGACATATACAGCAGTCTCAGGAGCAGCTAAGCACGAGGCTTGAAGCTGCGGGCGAAAAGGCCCGCAGTTTAGCAGCTGCGATAGCCGAGGCGAGTGCCCCGCCGATAAGGGCAGTACGAGCCATTGCCGTCTACAGATACGCAGGAGAGTTCAGAAGCAGTCCATTGCCAATCCTGGACCGGAATCTTGGTGTCCGGTAGGTTCCAGCCGCCCCGTAGTTTGTCGGATCCGCCTCGGTTGTAGCCGTAACCTGAGCGCAGCCTACTGCTCACCTAGATACTGTGCTGGTTGCTGGTCTAGCTGCCGCTCATCTCATACGCCGTCTCCAGCGCCACTTGCAGGCTGCCGGTATCGATCTGGCCCGTGCCCGCAAGGTCCAGGGCGGTGCCGTGATCGACTGAGGTTCGCACAATAGGTAGCCCCAGAGTGACATTGACGGCCGCGCCAAAACCCTTGTACTTGAGCACCGGCAAGCCCTGGTCGTGATACATCGCCAGCACCGCGTCGCAGTGATCGAGGTGTTTGGGCGTGAACAGCGTGTCCGCTGGCAGCGGGCCGATCAGGTCGAGCCCTTCGCGTCGCAGCACCTCCAGCGTCGGTTCGATGATCTCGATTTCTTCACGGCCCAGATGTCCGCCCTCGCCAGCATGGGGATTGAGCCCACAGATCAAAATCCGCGGCCGGGCGATGCCGAATTTTTCCACCAGATCGGCGTGCAATATCCGCGTCACACGCTGCAGGCGCTCGGTGGTGATGGCGGCCGGCACATCCTTGAGCGGCAGGTGGGTGGTGACCAGTGCAACCCGCAACCCGCGGGTGGCCAGCATCATGACGACCTGCTCGGTGCCCGTTAGCTCCGCGAGAAACTCGGTGTGTCCTGAAAAAGGGATACCTGCCTCGTTGATCACGCCCTTGTGCACCGGCGCAGTGATCATGCCGGCGAAGCTGCCATCGAGGCATCCCTTACCGGCTCGGGTCAGCGTGGCCAGAACGTAGTCGGCGTTTGCTGGAGTGAGCTGGCCGCTTATGGCTGGGGCGCCGAGCGATGTGTTCCAGACATACAAGCTGTTGGCGGGTGCCGGCTGGTTCGGCCAGTTGCCCGGCGCGACTTCAAGCAGGGTGATGTCCAGCCCGAGCTCTGCTGAACGAGTGCGTAGCAGCTCGGCACTGGCGATGGCGATCAGGGCGTGTGGATGGCTGTTGCGTGCGAGCAACAGACAGAGGTCGGGACCAATACCGGCGGGCTCGCCGGGCGTCAGGGCGAAACGTTTGGTGGTCATGTTGTTGCCTTCATACAGATGAAAAGAAACGGGCCGGCCGATTGGCCGGCCCGTTTAGGCATTGCAGAGTAGCTACTTGAAGCCTGTCAGATCTTGATCTCGACGTAGGCTTCGTCGCGAATCTGGCGAAGCCAGTTCTGCAATTCTTCTTCGTATTTACGGTTGCGCAACAAGGACAATGCCTGTTGCTCGCGAAACTCTTCGCTGGCATCGGTGGCGCGGCGCCCGAGCACTTCAAGAATGTGCCAGCCATAAGGCGTCTTGAAGGGTTCGGACAGCTGCCCACTCGCCGTGTTGGCCATGACCTCACGGAACTCGGGAACCAGCGAGCTGGGGTCGATCCAGTTGAGGTCGCCGCCGTTCAGCGCCGAGCCTGGGTCTTCGGAGAAGTTTTTCGCCAGTTCGGCAAAGCTCTCGCCGGCCTGGATGCGGTCACGCAGTCGCTGGATCAGGCGTCGGCTTTCTTCTTCGCTGCGGATCTGGCTGGGTTTAATCAGGATATGACGAACATGGACCTCGTCACGTACCTGAGTATCACCGCCACGCTTGTCGAGTACTTTCAGCAAGATGAAACCCGGCGGAGTGCGCACCGGTCGGGTGACGTCGCCGACCGACATGGTGCTGACTTCGGTGTCGAAGGGGGGCGGCAGTTGAGCCGCCTTGCGCCAGCCCATGTCGCCACCTTCCAGCGCGTTTTCACTGGCCGAGCGCGAGACGGCCAGTTTGGCGAAGTCAGCGCCTTGCTGAAGCTGCTGGTAGGTATCCATCGCGGTTTTTTCAGCCGCCTGGATCGTCGCCGAGTCAGCCGACTCCGGCACCGGTATCAGGATATTGGCCAGTCGGTATTCTTCCGACAGCTGCAATTTGCCGAGATCAGAGGCCAGGAAGTTTTCCACCTCCTGGTTCGACACCTGGACACGTTCGGCAATTCTGCGCTGGCGCACCCGGCTGATGACCATTTCTCGGCGAATCTGCTCGCGGGCGGTATCGAGGCTCAGGCCGTCACGCTCCAGAGCCGCTCGGAACTGGTCCAGGGTCATGTTGTTGCGCTGAGCGATGGTGCTCATTGCCTGGTTGAGTTCTTCATCGGAGATGCGAATGCCCGAGCGATCGCCGATCTGCAGCTGCAGATTTTCGGTGATCAGCCGCTCCAGCACCTGTTGTTGCATGACGTCCGCGGGCGGCATTTCCGCGCCGCGTTTCTCGATGGTCTGCTGGACTTCGCGGGTCCGCTGGTCCAGCTGGCTTTGCATAATCACGTCGTTGTCGACAATCGCGACGATGCGGTCGAGCTGTTGAACGTCGGCCGACGCGGTCAGGACAGCAGTCGCGCTGCCCAGCAGAAGGGCGCCCGCCAGCAGGGGGCGCAGGTAATCAGAAAGCTTGATCTTCACGTTCACGGTAACCTTGTATGCCTTCGTCGAGGAATGTCTCGGTCGAGCTGCCGAACACGCCGCCGAGTCCCTTGAGGACGATTTGCAGGAAGATGCCGTTGTCCGGCTCATCGTTCTGCGATGGGTTGAGACTGGTTTCGTCGTAATCGATCCAGTAGCGGTTGATCAGGCGCAGCTTCCAGCAGCAACTGTCGTACTCGAAGCCCCCGAAGGCCTCCAATGTGCGGTTGCGGCTGTAGTCGTGCTGCCAGCGTGCGATCACGCTCCACTGCGGCAGAATTGGCCAGATGGTGGAGATGTCGTGCTGGTTGATCTTGTAGTAATCCTCGATGTATTCAGGCGAGCCCGGCACGCCGTAGTCGCCGCCATAGGCCCACTCGCCGGTGGCTTGGTCGAATCGTACCGTGTCGTTGCGATAGCGGTAGCCGAAGTTGACGATCTTCCGCGGATTGTCAGCCGGCTGGTAATGGAACATGGCGCTACCGGATTGAGTGCGGCCTTCGTCCGGATCCCAATTGAACGTCGAGGCAAAGCGCCAGTCGCGGTTGTAGCGATACATGTACTCGAGGGCGTATGGCGAGACGTCCGATGACGAGCCTGGACGATCCTCAAGATTCGGCAACTGCACTTCGCGGTCGCGGAAGTAGATGATCTGGCCAACGCTCAAGCGCTGGCGCTCCAGTCCGTTCGGCTCAATCCAGCGATTTGTGACGCCCAGGGAAAGCTGATTGGCATCGCCGATTCGATCCTTGCCGGAGAAGCGGTTTTCACGCCACAGCGATGAATAGCTGAAGGTGTTTTCGCCGGTGTCGAAGACTGGAATGTCGTCCTGGTCCTCTTCTGGAACGTACAGGTAGAACATCCGTGGCTCGAGGGTCTGACGGTAATCCTGGCCGAACCACTGGGTGTCGCGGTCGAAATACAAGCCGCTGTCGACGCTGAAGATCGGTACGCTGCGGTCGGGCGAATCATTGAAATCGCTTACCTGACTGCGGCCGGTGTTATCCAACGTCAGGTCGTACCTGGTGTACGCGTATTTCAGCGATGGGCGGACGAAGCCCCAGCTCCAATCGAGCGGCAGGCTAACCCCGGGCTCGAGGTGAAGACGCTCGCCCTCGGCACGGTTCAGTCCGGCAAGCCGCGCGTCATACCAGAGCTGCTCGGGTGTTCCCGTGTTGCCATCCTGATCCGTGAAATAACCACTGCGCAGGCTGCGCTGGAAACTGACGAACTCGGTGTCGTAGGCAACCCGCAGCCCACCTGGCTGGAAGGGCAGTGCGCCATTCAAGGTCAGCTGCGGCAGGCGCTCGTAAGGTGTGATGTCGGCAATGGTGGCGCGCTCGTAGGCGTGAACGTTCAGCTGGGCGGTGTAGGACGGTGCGCGGTAACTCAGGGTGCCGCGCTGGTCGAGATGGTCCGGCTGGTCGATACCCAATTGGGTATCCAGGTCCTGAAAGTAATAAGGATCGCTGATGTCGGTGTAGTCGACTTCTGCCAGCCAGCGCGTGTCCAGGCCGGTACGGTGTTGCCAGCTGTACATCCAGCGCTGGTCTTCGTATTCCGACTGCAGCTTGCGCTCGTCGTTGCTGTCGTCCAGGTAGGCGGCGCCGAACTGGCCTTCGCTGCGGCGCGTCAGGTAGCGGAACTCGCCTTCCATCAGCAGGCCGCGATCCGTCATGTAGTTCGGGTAGAACGTGGCGTCGAAATTCGGCGCCAGGTTGAAATAGTACGGAGTGATCAGCGACAGGCCCGTATCGCTGGATGAGCTGATGCTCGGCGCCAGGAAGCCGGACTGACGGCGATCATCGATTGGGAAATAGATGTAGGGCGTATAGAACACCGGCACACCCTTGACTCGCAACGTCACATTGGTTGCCGAGCCGAAGCCGGTGGCCGGGTTAAGGGTGACGTTGTTGCCCTGCAGGTACCAATCGTTATCGCCTGGTTCGCAGCGTGTATAGGTTCCGTCCTTGAGGCGGATGATGGCGTCGTCGGTACGCTTGGCGTACAGCGCACTGCCTCGAACCTTGCCTTCATGGACCACGTATTCCGCGTTCTCGACCTGAGCTTCACCGGTGTCGAGGAACAGCTCGGCGCGATCACCGACCATCAGTGCGCCGCCATCACGCAGGCGGACATTGCCTTTCAGCTCGCCGCGGTTCTCCAACTGGTACAGGCTGGCCTCGTCGGCTTCGGCCTGGATGCTGCCCTGGCGAAGTACCACGTCGCCGGCCAGCGTGGCTATTTCCTGCTGCTGCTCGTAACGGGTTGCCTTGGCCGAGACGTAGGTCGGCGCCTCGCTCATCGGTGTGTCGTCGAACTGACCGGGGCGGTTCGGTTCAACATAGGTGCCGGCACAATATGGCCCTGTCTCGGCCAGTTGCGCATTGGTCAGCTGATCACGCGGCACCCAATCCAGATGGCTGTAGTCGGCGCTGCGAGAGGCCAACGCTCGACCCTTGCTTTCGGTGACCAGCTTGGTGGTGGCCGCCTGGCGCTCGGCTTTGCTGGCTCGGGGTTGGGCACTGGTGCTCTCAGTGGCAGCGCCCCGGTGAGTCGGACGCGGCGGCAGCGCTGGGCTGGAGGCATCCGCCGCGCAATTCCAACCGCCATCGGCGCCTGGCTGACAGGCAAACTGCTCGGCTGCGATAACCAATGGCGTCGCTACAGGTTGCAGTGCGAGCAGGCCGCCGGTTACCAATAGAGGGAATTTTTTACGAAAAGCGGGATATTTGACTGCCATCTTGTTTTTTGGTCCGTGCTTGCGGCGAGCCATCGGCCGGGCTGGGCCGCACGCCTCTCGATGGGCTGAAAAAGATGCTGGATAATAAAGCATGACCCGCCTATCGGCTAGCGCCGTGGAGAGCCCCTGATATGCTGCAACATGATCAACGTCTGCTGGACCTGAACGCCTGGCTGGAGCCACATCTCCAGGCGCTTTTCGCTCGCCGTGGCTGGGGCGAAGTTCCCGAGGTGTCGCTGGTTGCGGCCAGCAGTGACGCCAGTTTTCGTCGCTACTTCCGCTGGGAGGCAGCCCCGCGCAGCTTCATCCTGATGGACGCGCCTCCGCCTCAGGAGAACTGCCAGCCGTTCGTGGACATAGCGGCAATGCTGGCCGGGTCTGGCGTGCATGTGCCGGAAATTCTGGCGGCTGACCTCGACCGGGGCTTCTTGCTGCTCAGCGATCTGGGCCGTCAAACCTATCTGGATGTGATCGACGCCGATAATGCGGATGAGCTCTTTACGGACGCCATATCAGCGCTCATCACCTTCCAGGCCAATGCCAAGCCAGCAGCCCTGCCCTCTTATGACGAAGCGCTGCTGCGCCGCGAGCTACAGCTGTTTCCTGAGTGGTACGTCCAGCGGCATCTGGGCCACAGCTTCACGGCGGATGAACAGCAGTTGTGGGAAAGAACCTGTCGGGTGCTGATCGACTCTGCGCTAGCCCAGCCAACCGTGCTGGTGCATCGCGACTATATGCCACGCAACCTGATGCTCAGCCAGCCGAACCCCGGCGTGTTGGATTTCCAGGATGCTGTGATCGGCCCGGTCACCTATGACATTACTTCGCTGTTCAAGGACGCCTTTCTCAGCTGGCCGGAAGAGCGGGTGCTTGGCTGGCAGCAGGGTTACTGGGACGCCGCTCGTGCGCGCGGCATACCGGTGCAGGAGAGCTTCGCCGAGTTTCATCGCGCTAGCGATCTGATGGGGCTGCAGCGCCATCTCAAGGTGATCGGCATCTTCGCGCGCATTTGTCACCGCGACGGCAAGCCGCGTTACCTGAGTGATGTGCCGCGTTTCTTCGCTTATCTCGACACAGTGCTGGCGCGCCGACCTGAACTGGATGATCTCAAACAGCTGCTACAGGGGCTGCCAAAGGAGCCTGCCTCATCATGAAAGCGATGATCCTCGCGGCCGGCAAGGGAGAGCGCCTCCGACCCCTGACCTTGCACACTCCCAAGCCATTGGTCCGGGCGGGCGGCGTGCCGCTGATCGAATACCACATTCGCGCACTGGCCGAGGCCGGCATCAATGAACTGGTGATTAATCACGCCTGGCTGGGTGAACAGATCGAGGCGCACCTCGGTGATGGTCGGCGCCTGGGAGTTCGAATCCAGTACTCAGCGGAGGGCGAGCCGCTGGAGACCGGCGGCGGGATTCACCGTGCCTTGCCGTTGCTGGGAACGGAGCCTTTTTTAGTGGTCAATGGCGACATCTGGACTGACTACGATTTCAGCGCGCTGAAACGGCCGCTTGAAGGTTTGGCGCACCTGGTGCTGGTAGACAACCCAATGCATCACCCCAAGGGCGATTTCAGCCTGGTCGACGGCTGCGTCGGTGACGAGGAGGCCGCAAGACTCACCTACAGCGGCATCGCCGTGCTCAGTCCGCAGTTGTTCGCCGGATGCACGGCTGGGTCCTTCAAACTCGCGCCGCTGTTGCGCCAGGCCTTGGCTGAGGGAAAGCTGAGCGGCGAATATCACGGCGGGCGCTGGATCGACGTCGGGACGCATGAGCGTCTGGCTGAGCTTGAGCGCATCCTTGAGGCACAGCACTAGATGTTCTGGCCAATCACTTTCCTGGGCGCACTGGTCGGTTGGCTGCTGGCGAGCATTCCGGGCGCGCTGTTGGGCGCGCTGATCGGGCAGGTGCTCGATCGCCGCTTCGGGCTCGACTCCTGGGCCAGCTTTCGGCGATTGCTTTCACGCGCCACACCCAGGATGCAAGGCAGCGACTTGCTGTTCTATCTACTTGGGCGCCTGGCGAAAAGCAGCGGACGGATCAGCGAGTCACATATTCAGGCTGCCCGCAACGAAATGCGCCGGCTGCGGTTGATTCCCTCTCAGCAGCGGGTGGCAATCGATGCGTTCTATCGCGGGAAATCCAGTACGGACGGCTTGCGCGAGCCACTGCAGCGCCTGAGAGGGCGTCAGGATGAAACGAAGGCGATCCTCCAGGCCTGTTGGCGCATGGCTAGGGCTCAGGGCCAGATCGATGCACGTGAGCATGAGTTGATCATGCTCTGGGGCAAGTGGATGGGCTGGGATTCTGTAGCGGTGGCAGCGCTGGATGAGCACGGCGGTCGCCGCCAGGGTGCGCCGAGCAACCCCAGTGGCGCGTACGAACAGGCATTGCGGTTGCTCGGCGTGCGTGCCGACAGCGAGCCGCAGGCCATCAAACGGGCCTATCGGCGTCTGCTCAGCAAGCATCACCCCGATAAGCAGGCCGGTGCCGGTGCCACTGCCATTGAGGTGCGCGAGGCAACTGAGCGGACCCGCGAACTGCACCATGCCTACAGCCTGATCCGCGAGCGGCGGGGCTTTCGCTAACGCGAGCCGGTGAGGCTTAGGTTTCTCGCTTGAGCCAGCCGCGGACTCGTCGAACGAGGACTTCCTGATCAGTCTGGCGTTCGCCAGTCTGCCGGGGCAACCCGACTTGTCGATAGGCTGGGTGCTGAATCCGGCGACTGGCGTTCAGCCGCTCCCGAGCCGTCTGCTGGTCGCTGGTTACATCCTTATAGTAGAAGTCGCCGGTGATCAGCTTGAGGGGCGGCACCAGCTGCGCAAGCGGTTCTTCCTGTCCATCCGGCTGACGCGGCTGGACCATCAGCAAATGCCTGACATCTTGCGGCGCCTGCTGCTGAAGGTAGCGGGCCGCCCAATAGCCGCCTGTGCCTTGGCCTAAAAGCACGATCGCCTTTGGTTGCTTGCTGCGGGCAAAGGCCAAGGCCGCCTCGATACGAGCGCTGATCTGCTCGGAATGGTCGGGCTTCACCGGTGGCGTTTCGGCGGGGGCTTGCGTATCGGAATCGTCAACTGCCGGCTCGCCTGGCGCCGCCGCGGTTTCTTCGGGTAGATAGCCGGCCTCGCTTGGCGCCGGATCTTCGCTGGGCTGTTCTGCCACGGTTTCGGGCGCGTCGGTCGGCTGGTCCGGCGCTGGCTCCGTGGCCATCGGCAACACCAAACCCGGCGAGTCCGGCAGGCTCAGACTCAGGCTCAGGGTATGCCAGCCGTGGTCGGGCAGGCCTCGACGCAGCGGGCCAACGCCGCGCGGCCAGTCGGCGCTTTCCCCCTCGCCAGGCAGCAAGATAATGATGCCTTTGGGTTCGGCAACGTTGGCCGGACGCCAAAGCGCTACGAAGTCCGTGCCACTGGCGTTCAGGCTGACGAACTCGCTGGCAGGCAGCTGGCGCAACAGGTCCGCGGCCATGGTTTCGCTGCGCGAGGGCAGGACCGGACGATCAGCAGCCACCGGAGCCGCGGCGGCCTCCGCCTCGGCCGCCGGCTCATCGGCGGCGCTGATCAGAGGACTGGTGAAGATGACGAACAAGACGGCCGCCAAACGAGTTGAAACGCGCGCTCGGAACATTGGTTTTCCTGATATTGGCCCGCCCAGGCCACGGTGATGCTGGCGCGGGCGGCACAGATGCACTAAAACAGCGTTTCGGCACTACCGCCGATCTCGTGAGGCTTATGGTGTCATTTCTGCTGCGTTGCTGCTGCCTGTTGCTTGCATTGAGCGCACTGCCCGCAATGGCTTCGAGCGTGCCGTTGAGCGACGCGCAACAGGAATGGCTGGCGGCGCACCAGCAGTGGCGCGTGGGTGTGGTAATGGCGCCTCCTTACGCCGAATACGATCAACGCCAACGTCGCCTGTCCGGCTTTCACGTGCAGTTCATCGAGCGGCTTGCGGACAACCTTGGCGTCAGCCTGGAATGGCACCGGTTCGTCGACGAGGCAGCGCTGGATGATGCCATGCGTGCCAATGAAATCGACCTGGCGCCGGGGCTGCGCCAGACGCGGGAAGGGCTGCGCATCTGGCGTTACAGTGACCCGTTTCTGAGGGCGCCAAGGCTGATCATTGGCGACCTTAACGGCCCCCGTGCAATCGACCTCGAACGCCTGGACAGTAATGACGTGATCGCCCTGGAAGGGCCCGGCTCGGTGGCCGATTACATGAGCAGCAACTACCCGAGCCAGCCGGTTCTTGAAGTAGGTAGCCAATTCGAAGCGCTGCGTCAGCTGCTCGAGGCGCGTGTGCGTTTCGCGGTGGTCGATGAGCCGCTCTACGGCCGTCTCTCGCAGCGAGCGGAATACGCATCGCTCGATGTTGTAGGCGACCTGGGCAACCCCTTGTTGCTGCGCATCGGTTCGCGCCGCGACAGCCCGGTGATGAGTGCGATCATCGACCAGGCGCTGCGCAATTTCCCCGCCCGCGAGTTCAGCCAGTTGCAGGAGCAATGGCTCAAGTCGCGCAGCATCGATCAGTCGCGCCGCATCAGTTACTGGCGCAGTCTCAGCCTGCTGTTGACGCTGCTGCTGGCCGCAACCGTAGCCATGCTGGTATGGCAGCGTCGCCAGCAGGGGCTTTTGGAAAGCAGATTGAAGTCGGCGCGGCGAGACATCGAGGCGCGCGCCGCCGCCGAAGAGGCGCAGCGGCTGACGCAGTTCTGCCTTGATCACAGTACCGTCGGCATTCTCTGGCTGAATTGGGACAGCCACGTCCGGTATGCCAACCAGGCGGCCGTTGAGCTGCTCGGCTATGCCTCCGACAGTCTGCTCGACCAGCCACTGCAAGCGCTGGAGCCGGGTATGAGCATGGACGGCTGGATGCAGCTCTGGCGTGATGCGCGCAGCGGCGTTGAGGATCACCAGATACATGAGTGCGAATGGCAGCGCGCCGATGGGGGGCGGTTTCCAGCTGCGGTAACGCTTAGCTTCCTGCGCCTGGGCAGCAAGGAGTATCTGGTGCTGTTCCTCGCTGACATCACCGAGCGCCGCCGCGCCAGTGCGGCGCTGCAAGAAAGTGAGGTGCGACTGAAAGCCATGGCGGGCAACGTGCCGGGTTTGGTTTTCCGTCTGGAACGGCAGGACGCCGGTGCTCCGGTCAACATTGCCTACATCAGCGAGGCCAGCCAGCGTCTGGTTGGCTACTCGGCGGAGCTGTTGTTGCAACCTGGGCGCGGCATTCGCAGCCTGGTGCATCCCGACGACGAGCCGGGCTATTGGAGCAGCCAGCAGCAGGCGCTCGACAGCATGAGCGACTGGTACTGGCAGGGGCGGATCCTGACCCGTTCCGGCGAGATTCGCTGGGCCGACATCCGTGCCTCGGTACGTGGGCAGTTGGAGGGACGTCAGGTCTGGGACGGCATCGTCTGGGACATTACCGATAACAAGCGAATCGAGTTGGAACTGGATGCGTCACGGGCACAACTACGCAAGCTGGCGGCGCATGTGGAAACGGTGCGCGAGGAAGAAAAGGCCCATATCGCGCGCGAGGTCCACGACGAGCTGGGGCAGATGCTTACGGTTCTGAAACTGGAAATTTCCATGTGCGAGATCAGCTTTGCCGAGCTCGACCCCGGCCTGGCAGCACGCTTGCAAGGCATGAAACGCCTCATTGCCCAGTTGTTCCAGCAGGTGCGCGACGTCGCGACCGCCTTGCGTCCGCCGATTCTGGACGCCGGCATAGCATCGGCCATCGACTGGCAGGCGCGGCGCTTCGAGGAGCGCACCGGGATCGCCTGCCTGGTGGAGGTGCCGGAATGCCCGCCGCAACTTGGCAATGCCAAGGCTGTCGGCCTGTTCCGCATTCTTCAGGAGGGGCTGACCAACGTCATGCGTCACGCCAATGCACAAACCGTGAGCCTCACCCTGCGGCAGCAAGGGGATATGCTGTGCTTGAGCATCAGCGATGACGGCGAGGGTTTCGTGGTCCAGCAGGGGCGCCAGGGACCGTCGTTCGGCCTGGTGGGCATGCAGGAGCGAGCCCAGATGCTCGGGGGCAGCTTGCTGCTGGAAAGCCAGCCGGGCGAGGGCACCTCGATTCACGTCTCGGTGCCACTGGATGACAGCCCGGTAGAGCCTGTGGTTCTGATCAGTACATTGGAGAGCTAGCGCCATGATTAGGGTAATCGTCGCCGAGGACCACACCATCGTTCGCGAGGGGATCAAGCAGCTGATCGGACTGGCCAAGGACATGCGGGTAATCGGTGAAGCGGGCAACGGTCAGCAACTGCTCGATCAACTGCGGCAGACGCCGTGCGATGTTGTCCTGCTGGACATCTCCATGCCGGGCGTCAACGGGCTGGAAGCCATACCGCGGATACGAGCGCTGAGCGAGCCGCCGGCGATTCTGGTGTTGTCGATGCACGACGAGGCGCAGATGGCGGCGCGGGCGCTGAAGATCGGCGCTGCCGGCTATGCCACCAAGGACAGTGACCCAGCGCTGCTGCTGACTGCGGTGCGCAAGGTTGCCGCTGGCGGCCGGTATATCGATCCGGATCTGGCGGATCGCATGGTTTTCGAGGTCGGGCTAACCGACTCCCGGCCACCCCATGCACTGCTGTCGGAGCGTGAGTATTCGGTGTTCGAGCGACTGGTACACGGCGATTCGGTCAACGACATCGCGGCCAAGCTGGCCCTCAGCAGCAAGACCATCAGCACGCACAAGGCGCGCTTGATGCAGAAGCTGGTCGCTCACTCCGTGGCCGATCTGGTCCGCTATGCCATGGAGCACAAGCTGGTCTGACCTGGACGGTAAGCACGAGGCCGCTGGCGACGGTGCTACGCGCCTGATGCAAACCGGGTCTGTATCTGCCGACAGGCTTCTTGTAGGGCAATCCCTACAACAGCCTCTCCGTTTCGCTGAGTGTATTCACTCCCATCTGCCGATGTGCGCTGGCTCGTGGGGCTCCTAACCTGTGGCCACGGAACAACGGATCACAGGTGCGGCATGCTCGATTCTCAAGCGAACGAAGTACTGGTCAGCTTTCGTGGCATCCAGAAGAGTTACGACGGCGAAGCGCTGATCGTCAAAGACCTGAACCTGGATATCCGTAAAGGTGAGTTTCTCACGCTGCTCGGTCCGTCAGGCTCCGGCAAGACCACCAGTCTGATGATGTTGGCCGGCTTCGAGACGCCCACTGCCGGTGAAATCCTCTTGGGCGGCCGCTCGATCAACAAGCTGCCGCCTCACAAGCGCGACATGGGCATGGTGTTCCAGAACTATGCGCTGTTTCCGCACATGACAGTCTCGGAAAACCTCGCCTTTCCCCTCAGCGTGCGTGGCATGCCCAAGCTCGACGTCAAGGAAAGGGTCAAGCGCGCGCTCTCGATGGTGCAGCTTGAAGGTTTCCGCAATCGCTACCCGGCACAGCTGTCCGGCGGCCAGCAGCAGCGCGTGGCGCTGGCCCGAGCCTTGGTGTTCGAGCCGCAGCTGGTGTTGATGGATGAGCCGTTGGGCGCGCTGGACAAGCAATTGCGCGAGCAGATGCAGATGGAGATCAAGCATCTGCACCAAAGCCTGGGCGTGACTGTGGTCTATGTCACCCACGATCAGGGTGAGGCGCTGACCATGTCCGACCGGGTCGCGGTGTTCCATCAGGGTGAGATCCAGCAGATCGATGAGCCCCGGGCGCTGTACGAGCGGCCGGCGAATACCTTTGTTGCCAACTTTCTCGGCGAGAACAACCGGTTGCCGGCGCGGCTGGTCAGCCGCAACGGTGACAACTGTACCGTCGAGCTGGGCCGCGGTGAGCGGGTCGAGGCGCTGGCGGTCAAGGTCGGCGTGCCTGGCGCCCCGGTCAACCTGTCAATACGGCCCGAGCGGGTGCGCCTCAACGGTGCCAGCGCCAATTGCCCGAACCGCTTCACCGGGCGAGTCGCCGAGTTCATCTACCTCGGCGACCACATCCGCATTCGCCTCGAGGTCTGCGGCATCAGCGACTTCTTCGTCAAGCAACCGATTGCCGAATTCGATCCCGCCCTGGCGGTTGGTGATGTCGTGCCGATCGGCTGGCAAGTGGAACACGTCCGTGCGCTGGATCCGCTGCAGGCGGCATAAGCAGGGCGAGCAAGCAAGAAAGCTGTTTTCAACCGCATCATGGAGCGAATCACAATGCTGAAATCTCTGAAACTGACTGCCCTGAGCATCGGACTGGTGTGCGCTGCGCAGGCCTCGGCGGAAAATATCACCGCCGTAACCTTCGGCGGGGCCAACAAGCAGGCGCAGATCAAGGCCTTCAATGAACCCTTCGAAGCCAAGACCGACCACAAGATCATCGCTGGCGAATACAACGGTGAGATGGCCAAGGTAAAGGCCATGGTCGATACCAACAGTGTGTCCTGGCATCTCGTGGAAGTTGAATCGCCCGAGCTGTCACGCGGCTGTGATGAAGGGCTGTTCGAGGAAATCGATCCAGCGGTAGCGGGTAACCCGGACGACTTCATCGAAGGTGCCATACAGCCTTGCGGTGTGGGCTTCTTCGTCTGGTCCACGGTGCTGGCTTATAACGCCGACAAGCTCGACAGCGCACCGACTGGTTGGGCGGATTTTTGGGACACCGAGAAATTCCCCGGCAAACGCGGCCTGCGCAAGGGCGCCAAGTACACCCTTGAGTTCGCCCTGATGGCCGATGGCGTTGCACCGAAAGACGTCTACCAGGTGCTGGCGACGAAAGAGGGGCAGGACCGCGCCTTCAAGAAGCTTGACCAGATCAAACCCAGCATTCAATGGTGGGAAGCGGGCGCCCAACCGCCGCAGTTTCTGGCCTCCGGTGACGTGGTCATGAGCAGCGCCTATAACGGTCGAATTGCCGCAGTGCAGGATGAGAGCAATCTGCAAGTGGTCTGGGACGGCGGCATCTACGACTTCGATTCCTGGGCCATCCCCAAAGGCGCGAAGGATCAGAAGGCAGCGCTCGATTTCGTCAGCTTTACCTTGCAACCGCAGCAGCAGAAAGCCTTCTCGGAAAACATCGCCTACGGTCCCGCAAACAAGAAAGCGGTCGAGCTGCTTGATCAAAAGCTGCTGAAAAACATGCCTACGACGCCAGAAAACATTGCCAACCAAGTGGCCATGAACGTGACCTTCTGGGCCGACTACGGCGAGCAGCTGGAACAGCGTTTCAACGCCTGGGCTGCGCGCTAAACAAGCCTGGCCCCCTTGCATGGCCTGCCCTGATGCGGGCCATGCGCCGCTGGAATCTGACACTTTGCGGAGTTCGTCATGGCTACTGCCATCTCCTTGCCTGTTCCCGAGCTCGCCGAGCCCAACCTGAAGCGGCGGCTGGCGCGTGCCGAGCGCATGAACCGGTTGAAGTCCAAGGCGCTGATCCTGCCTCTTCTGGTGTTTTTGTTGCTCACCTTCATCCTGCCGATCGCCTCGCTGCTCTGGCGCAGCGTCGATAATCCGGAGGTGGTGGGCAGCCTGCCGCGCACGGTCGAGGCAATCACGGCTTGGGATGGCCGCGGCCTGCCAGATGAGTCGGTTTATCAGGCCCTCAGCGAAGACCTGCAGGAGGCGCGGCAAAACCAGTCGCTGGGTGATCTGTCCAAACGCTTGAACATGGAACAGGCCGGTTTCCGCAGCCTGATGACCAAGACAGCTCGCGCGCTCCCATTCAAGGAAGCGCCGACGTCCTACAAGGAGGCGCTGGAAGCTTTCGATGAGCGCTGGGGCGACCCCGCCTATTGGCAAGTCATTCGCCGCAACGATAGCGCAATCACCCCCTATTATTTGTTGGCCGCTCTCGATCACCGCATCGACGACATGGGCGAGCTGGCATCGGTATCGCCTGATCAGGCGGTCTACCTGGATATCTTCGCCCGCACTTTCTGGATGGGGCTGGTGATCACGGCGATTTGTCTGGTGCTGGCCTATCCCCTGGCGTATCTGCTGGCCAACCTGCCGGCGCGCAAAAGCAACCTGCTGATGATCATGGTGCTGCTGCCGTTCTGGACTTCGATTCTGGTGCGCGTTGCCGCCTGGATCGTGCTGCTGCAATCCAGCGGCCTGATCAACGGCGCGCTGTTGAAAATGGGCCTGATCGACGAACCATTGCAGTTGGTGTTCAACCGGGCTGGCGTCTACATCGCCATGGTCCACATCCTGCTGCCGTTCATGATCCTGCCGATCTACAGCGTGATGAAGAACATCTCGCCGAGTTACATGCGTGCGGCGATCTCGCTGGGCTGTCACCCCTTCGCCAGCTTCTGGCGGGTGTACTTTCCGCAAACCCTCGCGGGCGTAGGCGCCGGTTGCCTGTTGGTGTTCATCATTTCCATCGGCTACTACATCACCCCCGCGCTGCTCGGCAGCCCGAACGACCAGATGGTCAGCTACTTTGTCGCCTTTTATACCAACACCACCATCAACTGGGGCATGGCCACGGCGCTGGGCGGCCTGCTGTTGCTGGCGACCATGCTGCTGTACATCGTCTACAGCTGGCTGGTCGGCGCCAGCCGCCTGAGGCTGGGCTGAGCATGACCGCACTGACCAGGCAATCACCGCAAGCCATTCGCCAATTCGGGCAGGAGAACTTTCCATGCTGAGCCCCTACATGTCGCCCATCGAACGCGTCTGGTTTTATACCCTGCGCATCCTATGCGCGCTGGTGCTGCTGTTTCTGATCGTGCCGGTGCTGGTGATCGTGCCGCTGTCGTTCAACTCCGGCTCGTTTCTCGTCTATCCGCTGCAAGGCTTCTCCATGCGCTGGTACGAAACCTTGTTCAGCTCGGCCGACTGGATGCGCTCGCTGAAGAACTCGATGCTCATCGCCCCGGCCGCCACGGCGCTGGCGATGGTCTTCGGCACCCTGGCGGCGATCGGTCTGACCCGCGGCGAATTTCGCGGCAAGGCCCTGGTGATGACCTTGCTGATTTCGCCGATGGTGGTGCCGGTGGTGATTGTCGGGGTGGCCAGCTACCTGTTCTTCGCCCCGTTGGGCATGGGCAACAGCTACCTGTCGCTGATCCTGGTTCACGCGGTGCTGGGTGTGCCGTTCGTGATCATCACCGTCTCCGCCACGCTGCAGGGGTTCAACCAGAACCTGGTGCGCGCCGCAGTCAGTCTGGGCGCCTCACCCATAACCACATTCTTCCGCGTCACCCTGCCGCTGATTGCTCCGGGGGTGATTTCCGGTGCGCTGTTTGCCTTCGCCACGTCCTTCGACGAAGTGGTGGTGACGCTGTTCCTCGCCGGCCCCGAGCAGATCACCTTGCCGCGGCAGATGTTCAGCGGTATCCGGGAAAACCTCAGCCCGACCATCGCCGCCGCGGCCACCCTGTTGATCGGCTTTTCCATCGCATTGCTGCTGACCCTGGAATGGCTGCGCGGCCGCTCCGAGAAGATGCGCACTCAACAACCTGCCTGATTCGGACGCTTCCATGACCCTGCAACTCGACCACCCCGGCCTGCTGCGCCAGCAGGCCTACCTCAACGGCGACTGGTGCGATGCCGATGCGGACGGCCGCACCGCTATCTTCAACCCGGCCACCGGCGAGCTCGTTGGCGAGGTGCCGAACATGGGGCGCGCCGAAACCCGCCGCGCCATCGAGGCCGCGCAGGCCGCGCAGCCGGCCTGGCGCGCGCTGACCGCCAAGGAGCGAGCGTCGCGCTTGCGTCGCTGGTACGAGCTGATGCTGGAGAATCAGGAAGACCTGGCGCGGATCATGACCGCCGAGCAGGGCAAGCCGCTGGCCGAGGCTCGGGGTGAAGTGGCCTACGCCGCCTCTTTTCTGGAATGGTTCGCCGAGGAAGGCAAGCGCCTGTATGGCGATGTGATCCCTGCCCACGCCGGCGACAAGCGCATCCTCGTGCAAAAGGAGCCGGTCGGCGTCACCGCGGCGATCACGCCCTGGAACTTCCCCAGCGCGATGATCACTCGCAAGGTCGGCCCGGCGCTCGCCGCTGGCTGCGCCATGGTACTCAAGCCTGCGCCGCAGACGCCTTTCTCAGCGTTGGCACTGGCCGCCTTGGCCGAGCGCGCGGGCATCCCGGCCGGGCTGTTCAGCGTGATCACCGCCGATGCCGCTACCTCGCGCGAAGTCGGTGCCGAACTCTGCGGAAACCCGGTCGTGCGCAAGCTCTCGTTCACTGGCTCGACGGCAGTGGGCATCCACCTGATGCAGCAGTGCGCACCGACGCTGAAAAAGCTCTCGCTGGAACTGGGCGGCAACGCGCCCTTTATCGTCTTCGACGATGCCGATCTGGATGCGGCGGTCGAGGGCGCGATGATCTCCAAGTACCGCAACGCCGGGCAGACCTGCGTCTGTGCCAACCGCATCTACGTGCAGGACGGCATCTACGATGCTTTCGTCGATAAGCTTGCCGCCGCTGTGGCGCGGCTGAATGTAGGTAACGGCATGGAGGAGGGCGTCACCACCGGCCCGTTGATCGACGCCGCTGCGGTGGCCAAGGTCCAGCGTCATCTTCAGGACGCGCTGGATAAGGGCGCCACCCTGCTGGCCGGCGGCAAACCCCATGCGCTGGGCGGTAACTTCTTCGAGCCGACGCTGGTGGGCGGCGTCACCGGCGAGATGGCCGTGGCACGCGAGGAAACCTTCGGCCCGCTGGCGCCGCTGTTCCGCTTCAGCGATGAAAGCGAGGTGATTCGGCAGGCCAACGACACCGAGTTCGGGCTCGCGGCCTACTTCTATGCGCGCGACCTGAGCCGGGTGTTCCGCGTCGCCGAAGCGCTGGAGTACGGCATGGTCGGCATCAATACCGGCGTGATCTCCACCGAGGTGGCACCGTTCGGCGGCATGAAGGCCTCTGGCCTCGGCCGCGAGGGCTCGAAATACGGGCTGGATGAATATGTGGAAATCAAATACCTGTGTTTGGGTGGCATTTGACCGGACGACCCAAAAACAGGCGTGCAAAATAATGCACGGAGTTTTACTGTAATCCGAACGCCTGGGAAGGTGCGGCAGTCGATCATCGTATGCTGCCGCGCTCGCTGCCTGGCGTTCTTCATGACCCGTGCCGACGATGAGCGGCTACCGAGGAGCTTATGAGCAAGACCAACGAATCCCTGATGCAACGCCGTGTCGCCGCTGTTCCCCGTGGCGTCGGCCAGATCCACCCGATCTTTGCCGACCA
>CETJ01078731.1_pt1 | contig 36207 bp, 28 predicted proteins | sample 531341 | NCBI WGS metagenome assembly CETJ01 (sample SAMEA2622677, study PRJEB7988) | marine metagenome | isolation source: saline water (ENVO:00002010), including | reverse complement strand
TTCATTAATCTACTCAGCGCCTCTCGATCGCGACGCGCACCGCACTGGCTATGGGCGAAGTCTTTGAGGGCGCCGTCGGCCTGGGTCAGGGGGCTCGATCGCAAGAAAGGCAGTGGCGATCCCTCTTCAGCCTCACACTCACAGGACTCGTCGATTTCCACTTGCCCCTGCGCACGGATAACCAATTCGTCATGCGGCTCATCGAGCGTCAGCACATGCAAGACGTTTCCGTAAGGATCACGTTGCGCACGCACGGGTCTGGGCAACTCAAGCTGCCAATTGAAGACGTGCTGCCGTTGGCTCTGCTGAGGTGTCAGCCGCAGGTACTGAATACTTGCGCGCACCTGATCCTGATAGCGATAGCTGGTGTCATGGCTGATGGATAGTTTCATGCGGCCTCCAGATAAGAAGAATGAATGGCGCTGCCCAGTCGCCCGATCTGGTCGATATAGGCCGTGATCCAGTCATGCAGACCGGTATCCAGCACTTCATCGATAGAGGTGTAACGCAAGCCCGCTTCAAGCTCGGAGGCCAGGCGTTGGGCGGGCCGACCGTTATCTCCCGGCAGACTCGCCAGAATCAGTTGCAGTTCGACCAGACAGGACCGCAGCGAACGCGGCACATCAGCCCTCAGCAGCAACAACTCGGAAACCTTTGCCGTGCGTGGAGAGCCGCGATAGATCTCGGCGAACGCTTCGAATGATGACAGCGCACGCAACAAGGCGCTCCACTGGTAGTAAGCGCGAGCGGATCTGTCGTCGAGGTTTTCGCTTTCTTCGCCAAGCAACTCGTGCCGGGCGTCCAGCAAGCGCAGCGTGTTATCGGCCCGCTCGATGAAGGTACCGAGACGGATGAACCGGTAGGCGTCGCTGCGCATGATGGTGCCCACCGTGGCGCCTCTGAACAGATGCGAGCGCTCCTTTACCCATTCGCAAAAGCGGTTGATACCGTATCGCCCGAGCCCTTGCTCCGCGATGCCAGGCATTTCCAGCCAGGCCGCATTGATGTTCTCCCACATGTCTGACGTGATGCGCCCGCGCACAGCGTGAGCGTTGCTACGCGCCAAGCGCAGGCAATTGAAGAGGCTGGCAGGATTGCCCTCGTCGAGCGCAAAGAAATGCAGCATCCGGTCGACGTTCAGTGCACCCTGCTGCTCCCGATAGTGATCCAGCGTACCGGTAATCAGCAGCGGCATGGCCAGTTCGTCAAGGCCATCGCCGCGGCCATCTTGCGGCATCAATGAAAGCGAGTAGCTGACCTCCAACATGCGCGCCATGTTCTCGGCACGCTCCAAATAACGAGACATCCAATACAGATCGGCAGCCGTTCGACTGAGCATCAGCAGTCCTCCACAATCCAGGTGTCCTTGGTGCCGCCACCCTGAGACGAATTGACGACCAGCGATCCCTCCCGTAGCGCCACGCGTGTCAGGCCGCCAGGGACCAACCGTGTCTCGCGACCGCTCAAGACGAACGGACGCAGGTCGATGTGCCGAGGCGCGATGCCGTTCTCCACGAACGTAGGGCACGTCGACAGGCAGAGGGTCGGCTGAGCGATATAGGCGCTGGGATTGACCTTGATGCGGACACGAAACATCTCGATCTCGGCCGCGCTCGCGGCCGGTCCGACCAGCATGCCGTAACCGCCAGACCCCTGTGTTTCCTTGACGACAAGATCCTTCAGGTTGGCCAGTACGTGAGAGAGATCGGCCGGTTTTCGGCATTGCCAGGTTGGCACGTTGGCCAGAATCGGCTCCTCATCCAGATAGAAGCGAATCATGTCGGGCACGAATGGATACACCGATTTGTCATCGGCAACGCCGGTTCCGATGGCATTGGCCAGGACCAGATTGCCCGCGCGATAGGCCGACAGCAGACCCGGCACACCCAGTGAGGAGTCGGGGTTGAAGGCCAGCGGATCCATGTACGCATCGTCGAGCCGACGATAGATGACATCGACCTTGCGAGCTCCGGAGGTGGTGCGCATATACAGGCATTCATCACGAACAAACATGTCCGCACCTTCGACCAGCTCCACACCCATCTCGCGGGCAAGGAAGGCATGCTCGAAATAGGCGCTGTTGAAGCGGCCCGGTGTCATAACCACTACACAGGGATTATCCAGAGGACTGGCGTTCTTCAGCGTTTCCAACAGCAGGTTGGGGTAGTGGTTGATCGGAGCGATGCGCTGGGCTGAAAAAAGCTCCGGAAACAGCCGCATCATCATCTTGCGGTCTTCCAGCATGTAGCTGACGCCGCTTGGCGTGCGCAAGTTGTCTTCCAGTACGTAGTAGGTCCCGTCACCGTCGCGAACGAGGTCGACGCCTGCGATATGCGCATAGAGGTTGCGGTGCAAATCAAGGCCTTGCATGGCTGGTTGATAGCCTTCGTTAGCCAGTACTTGCTCAGCCGGAATGAGTCCCGCCTTGATGATGCGTTGGTCGCGATAAAGATCGGCAAGGAACATGTTGAGCGCCTGCACCCGCTGGATGCAGCCCCGCTCCACGATTCGCCACTCGCTCATGGGGATTGAGCGAGGGATGGTGTCGAACGGCAGAAGACGCTCAGTGCCTTGGTCATCTCCATAAAGGGTGAACGTAATCCCGGCACGGTGAAACAGCAGGTCAGCCTCGCGCCGCCTCTGCGCAAGCAGCTCGGGTGGCGTATCGGAAAGCCAGGTCGAGAACGCTTGGTAGTGCGAGCGGCATTTGCCCTGCGCATCGTACATCTCATCGTAAAAAACGCGGTCCATGCGGAGCCCTCGAACAGAAACCTGCCCAACAGCAGTGCAAACTACGCGCCACGCGGTATAGCCCCACTGATTACGATGACATTGGGCTATGAACCAGCGCACTCCGCACTGTTGCTGAGCATTCTGAATGGGGCTGGGAACGCGACGCTCCGTTTTGAGACACGGCTCACGATTTTGAGGGCGTTGGCTCTGCGAAATGCTCCGGCATTACGAATGTCTGCAAAGACGCCCGCGCAATCAGACAGCCATGCGACAACAGCCTCGACTTCCGACCGATCACTACGAAAACAATCGGAAGCGAGCAGCGCTCAAACAGCGATGTGCGTCGCCACGTCAGCCGACGCTGCCCTTCAGCGCGGCATCATCCGCACACCGGACAGTTCGGACAGCGGTCCCGGCCGGCCCAGGTGATAGCCCTGCACGTAGTCGACGCCAATCTCCTGAAGGCACTCGAGAATGGCCGCTGACTCGACGAACTCTGCCACCGTGCTCAGCCCCATTTCGTGGCCGATGTTGTTGATCGAAGCCACCATGGCTCGTGCAATCGGGTCCTGGTCAATGTCGCGTACGAAACTGCCATCGATCTTCAGATAGTCCACTGGCAAGGTCTTCAGATAGCCAAAGGACGACAAACCGGAGCCGAAGTCATCCAGCGCGAAGCTGCAGCCGACCGCCTTGAGCCTCTTCATGAAAGTCATTGCGCGGCTAAGGTTGGCGATTGCTGCGGTTTCGGTGATTTCGAAACACAGGCAATTGGGGGGAATCCGGTGACGCTCGATGGCTGACAGGACGAATTCGAGAAAGCTCTCCTCCCCCAGCGAGGTTGCCGACAGGTTGATCGAATAATGCCCGAGCGACGCACCGGGGCGACGACGCAGATCGCCAACCCATGCCAGAAAATTACCCACGACCCAGCGGTCCACCGCCGGCGCCAGGTCGTAGCGCTCGGCCGCTGGCATGAACGCTCCGGGCGGAATGATGCTGCCATCCTCGCCCTGCATGCGTACCAGCACTTCATAACGCTGCGAACCGTCGTCGCCTGCGGCACGCACGATGGGCTGCACGAACAGCCGCAGCAGGTCGCCATCCAGCGCTTGCCTGAGCCGCTGCGTCCATTGCATCTCGCCGCGGCGTTCCATCAATTGTTGATCGTCCGCCTGATACACATGCACGCGGTTGCGACCGCCGTCCTTGGCCGCATAGCAGGCGCTGTCAGCGGCGCCCAGCAAAGGCCCCAGGGTTTTGACGTGTTCATCAATGGCTACCAGGCCGATGCTGGCGCCAACCGCAAAGCTCTTGCCGTCCCAACTGAAGCGAAACTCGTCTACCGCGTGGCGTATGTCTTCGGCTATCCGCACCGCCTGCTGCAACGAGCAGTCGTTGAACAGGATGCCGAATTCATCGCCGCCCAGGCGCGCCAGCAGATCACTGCCACGCACGCGGCCTTTCAGTAACTGGCCGAGTTGGCGCAGCAGCTCGTCACCGGCTGCGTGGCCACAGGTGTCGTTGACCACCTTGAACTGATCCAGATCCATATAGCAGAGCACGTGTTCGCCACAGCTGTATTCACGCAGCAGCAATTCGATTCGACGTTCGAACGCAGAGCGATTCATCAGCCCGGTGAGGTTGTCGTGGTTGGCCTGGAAGGTCAGCTTGCGGGCCAACTGGTGAGTAACCGTGACATCACGAAAGGTCAGCACCGCACCGATGATTGCGCCTTCGGCGTCGCGGATGGGCGCCACCGCATCCTGCACCGCCAGTCGTGTGCCATCTGGCCGTTGCAGAAAGCCCGGCGGCCGTTCGGTGCGATCCTGACGGTCGCTTCTGCGCCGCAGACCGAGGCTTGCGGCGTTGGGCAGTCGCGCACCGGTTGCTTCGTCGAAAAGCTGATACACCTCATCAAGCACCAGCCCCTGTGCGGCGGCCTGGCTCCAACCGATGAGGCGCTCTGCACTGGGGTTGAGATAGCGCACACGCCCGAGCCTGTCGGTGGTGATCACACCATCGCCAATGGATGCCAGGGTGACTTGAGCGAGCATCTTCTCTGCAAACAGCTGCTCTTCGACCTGCCGGCGTTCGGTGATGTCTCGCACCATGCAGACAAACGCGTCATCCGGGCGACCACCCTGGCTGGCGGTCAGCTCTGCGGCGAACAACTCACCGTCTTTGCCGTGCAGCATCATTTCAGCCTTCATCTCGCCGCCGGCCTCCGGCAACAGCGACGCGTTGCTGCCTAAGACAAAACGTTGAAAGGGCTGCCCTATGATCTGCTCGGCCGGCAAGCCGAACAGCCGCTCGGCACCCGGGTTGCAGCTGGTCAGGATGCCGTCTCGGCCATAGGTGACGATGCCGTCGCGAATATCCCGCACGATGGTCTGCGTCTTCGCCACGGCATCTTCCAGAGCGCGAATCACCTTGTTGTATTGCTCCGCGATCTGGCCTACCTCGGTGAAGGGCTCGACTTCCACTTCGCGCTGGAACTGCCCTTGTCGCTGATGCTCGGCCATGGCATCAAGCAGCTCGATCAGTTCAGTGCGTGCGCCATGCTCGCTGACGTTCAGCCCCACCCGCTCGTCATCGGGATCCACCCGCATCGGGTAATAACGATTGATCACTCGCAACAGCAGATAGGTCACGCCAAAGGCCCAAACCGCGCACACCAATACGCCCTGCAGCTGAACCATCAGCTGATCGAGGCGACCCAGGCCAGTGCCGAGCAGTAGCGGGTCAGCGAACAGCGGCACCGCAACGGTGCCCCACAAGCCGGCCGCCAGGTGCACCGGCACTGCGCCGACGGCGTCATCGATACCGCAGCGCACCAATAGTCGGTCCGACAGCCACATGGCCAGGCCCCCGCCTGCGCCGATCAGCAGGGAATCGGCTATGCCGACCGCATGTGCGCTTGCGGTGATGGCCACCAGCCCTGCGAGCATGCCGTTAAGTAACGCGGCAGGCTCGATGTAGCCGTGGCGCCACTGCGACAGCAACATCGACAAGGCCATCCCGGCCATGCCTGCCACTACGGTATTCACGACAATCCCCGGCACACGCCCGTCGAAGCTCAAGGTGCTGCCGCCATTGAAACCGAACCAGCCGAACAGCAGCAGCAAGCCGCCCAGCATCGCCAGCGGCAGGTTCGAACCCGGCATGTTCTGCCGCAACCACTTGGTATCGAAGCGTCCCGCCCGAGGGCCGATGACCATAATGGTTGCCAGCGCGATCCAGCCACCGACCCCGTGCACCACGGTGGAACCGGCAAAGTCGACAAAGCCTTGCTGCGCCAGCCAACCCTGCCCCTCACGCAGGGCACCGCCCCAGGCCCAATGGCCGAACAACGGGTAGATCAAACCAGCCGACAGGCCAGCGACGATCAGATAGGCATTGAAACGCATGCGCTCAGCCGCTGCGCCGGACACGATGGTGGCGGCGGTCGTGCAGAACATGGCCTGGAACAGGAAAAATGCCATCGGCCAGCTTTCGTCGATGGCGAAGTCGAGCATGAACAGACCCGAGCCCATCAGGCCGTCCTGGCTGGTGCCGAACATCAGCGCAAAGCCGAACAACCAATACAACAGCAAGGCGATGCACAGGTCGGCCATGTTCTTGGTTGCAACATTGATAGCGTTCTTGCTGCGCGTCAGACCGGCCTCCAGGCACAGAAACCCAATCTGCATGTTGAACACCAGCCCGGCGCAGAGCACTACCCAGAGAATATCGATGGAATCTTTCGGCATAGGTGTCCCATGGGAGAAGTCGGCAGCGGCAGCGGTATGCACAGCACCTGGCAGCGCTGGCCAATAGCTATTAGCGAGAAACGTGCCAGTCCGGAAAGGACCTTTTGGTCAGGACGCGAGCAGGTCATGCATGGCAGAGAAGACCTGCGCCATGGCCTCTGGGCTGCGCCCCGGCCCGCCCGCGCAATGGCCCCAGTCCGACTCCAGCACGCGCAGTTCGGCGTTGGGCATCAGCGAGGCTTCGTGGCGCGCGTCCTCGACAGTGAAGTAAAGGTCGGTGCTGCTCGGCATGATGATCGCCCTCGCCGAGAGGCGGGCCAGCGCGTCCTTCAGGCTGCTTGCTCCGGCCAGCACCGACGGGTCAGCCGACTGCCAGGTAGCCAGCACGCACAGCAAATCGTTGGCATCCTGTTCCAGATGGTCTTGCTCCCAGTAGTCGAGCAAGGCGTCGACACTGGGGAAACCCAGTTCACGCCACTGTTCGTTGCGAAAGAACGCCTGCGAGTAGGCCCAACCGGCATAGGCGCGACCGAAGGCCCGCAGGCCGCGTTCGGGTGCTTCGGTATAGCGCCCGTCCAGCCAGGCCGAGTCAGCCTGCAACGCCGCCTTTACACCTTCGAGGAAGACGAAGTTGTGCGGCCAGCATCGCGCCGTGCAACAAAACGGCAGGATGCTTTGCACCTTTTCAGGGAACACCAATGCCCAGTAAAGCGCCTGCATCCCGCCCATGGACCACCCCGTCACCAGCCGCAATTGCCAGGACGGCCCGAACAGCTGGTCGAGCAGCATGCGTTGAGCCCGCACGTTGTCAGTCAGCGTGATGCGGGGAAAGTCCGCGCCCTGCTGCCCTGCTGCGGCATTACTGGGGGAGCTGGACCAGCCGGCACCGAACAGATTGGTCAGCACCACACAGTAGTCACCACCGGCCAGGGGGCTACCTGCACCAAGCAGGGGCAGACTGCCCCAATGCGAGCCACCGTAGTAGCTGGGAACCAGCACGATGTTGTCTTTCTGGGCATTTGGCGAACCCACAACCTGATAGCACAACTGCGCTTTTTGCAAAGTCTGGCCAATGTCGAGCACTAGATCGCCCAACTCTGCGTATTGCTTTAGTCGTTCAACTTCAATCACTTGCAGGCCTCCTGAGGCACATTGGCGACGACCTTTGCGGGCTTCGCCATACCGTTTCTATACACACTGGCATGTATATTGGATGAAGGATTCGTGCCACAGCGCATGACGCTGGCCCGAATTCAGCAAGGGATTTTCACCATGACGACCTTTCCGCTTTCCCAGATCGACGAACTCAAACAAGGCCTGCAGGACAAGGGCGTCAAGTACGCCATGGCCAGCTACGTGGACATGCACGGGGTAATCAAGGGCAAGTTCGTGCCACTGGCTCATCTGGGCCAGATGCTGCGCGGTTCCGAGCTCTATACCGGCGCTGCGCTCGACGGCGTACCGCAGCAGATCAGCGACAACGAAGTGGCCGCTATGCCCGACCCGGCCAGCGCCACCCAATGCAGCTGGAACCGCAGCCTGGCCTGGTTTGCCAGCGACCTGTACCTGGACGGCAAGCCCTTCGACGCCTGCTCACGCGGCATTCTCAAGCGCCAGACCGAAGCAGCGGCCGAGATGGGCTACAGCTTCAACCTGGGCATCGAAACCGAATTCTTCCTTTACAAGGACACGCCGGACGGCGGTTTCGCCCCGCTCAGCGATCGCGACACCGCGGCCAAGCCCTGCTACGACCCACGCCTGCTGATGGACAACCTGCCGGTGATCGATGAGCTGGTCGAAGCCATGAACGAGATGGGCTGGGGCGTCTATTCCTTCGACCACGAAGACGCCAACGGCCAGTTCGAAACCGACTTCAAGTATTCGGACGCGCTCACCATGGCCGACCGCTTCGTGTTCTTCCGCATGATGGCCAACGAGATCGCCCGCAAGCACGGCGCCTTCGCCACCTTCATGCCCAAACCCTCAGCGCAGCGCACCGGCAGCGGCGCGCACTACAACATGTCGCTGGCGGACCTGACCTCGGGCAAGAACCTCTTTGAGGTAGACGGCGACGATCCTTACGGTTGCGGTGTCACCCCGCTCGCCTACCACTTCATAGCTGGTGTTCTGAAACACGCCAAAGCCATCTGCGCGGTGATCGCGCCCACCGTGAACAGCTACAAGCGCCTGATCCGCAAGGGCGCCATGTCCGGCTCGACCTGGGCGCCGGTGTTTGTCTGCTACGGCAACAACAACCGCACCAATATGCTGCGCATTCCATCGCAGGGCGCGCGCGTGGAATGTCGCGCGGCGGACATCGGCTGCAACCCTTACCTCGGCGCCGCGATGATCCTCGCCGCCGGCCTTGAAGGCATCCGCGAAAAACTCGAACCGGGCCAGCCGCACCGCGAGAACATGTACGACTACAGCGAAAAAGACGTCGCGGACATGGGCATCGAGACGCTGCCGCGCACGCTGTCCGAAGCCATCGACGCCTTCGAGGCCGACCCGCTGTCGCGCCAGGTGTTCGGCGATGCCATGTACCAGGCCTTCGTCGACTACAAGCGCGACGAATGGAATGCCTACCACACCCACGTTTCCGACTGGGAAATCCAGCGCTACCTGAAATTCTTCTGACCAGATGACAAGGAGATTCACCATGCAAGCCAATACCTTCAAGCGAGCACTCTGTGCCGGCGCCGTCATCTTCGCTGCGCTGTCGCCATTCGCCGCCCAGGCTGAAGAAAAGAAAAGCTTCGATATCGCCTGGACCATCTACGCCGGCTGGATGCCCTGGCAGTACGCCGACGAATCGGGAATCATGAAAAAGTGGGCCGACAAGTACGGGATCGAGGTCAACATCACCCAGATCAACGACTACGTTGAATCGATCAACCAGTACACCGCTGGCCAGTTCGACGGCGTGGTCGCCACCAGCATGGATGCGCTTTCGATCCCGGCTGCGGGCGGCGTCGATACCACAGCACTGATCGTTGGCGACTACTCCAACGGCAACGATGGGCTGGTGATGAAGGGCAGCGCTGATCTGAAAAGCCTCAAGGTCCAGCAGATCCATCTGGTCGAACTGTCGGTCTCGCACTACCTGCTGGCCCAGGCGCTGGACAGCGTGGGGATGAGCGAGCGCGACGTGCAGGTGGTGAACACCTCGGATGCCGACCTGGTCGCCGCCTTCAGCACCGACGACGTGCGCAACGTGGTGACCTGGAACCCGCTGCTGGATGAAGTCGCCGCCATGCCCGATGCGCACAAGGCCTTCGACTCCAGCAATATCCCCGGTCACATCAAGGACCTGACCATCGTCAACAGCGAAACGCTGGCTGACAACCCGGACTTCGGCAAAGCGCTGGTCGGCGCCTGGTACGAGGTGATGGGCATTCTTGAAAGCGATACCGAGGAAGGGGCGAAAGCACGTGCGGCCCTTGGTCAGGCATCGGGCACCGATCAAGCCGGTTACGAAAGCCAGCTCAAGGGCATGAAGATGTTCTGGACGCCGGCCGATTCGTTGGCCTTTATCCAGAGCGATGAGGCTTATCAGGCGATGGACAGCGTTCGTCAGTTCTCTTTCGATCACGGCCTGCTGGGCGACGGCGCCGACTCGGTTGATTTTGTCGGCATCGCCATGCCGGGCGACAAGTTGCTCGGCTCCGAGAGCAACGTCAAACTGCGCTTCGATACCACCTACATGCAAATGGCGGCGGATGGAAAGCTGTAGAAGCGTCTGGCTTCTAGCTTCCGGTCCAACGCTGGAAGCTACAACTCCCTCGCCCTTCCCTCATCCCCGACGATCGAGCCCATGCGCCGTACGAAAGAAGACGCCGAGCAAACCCGCCTGAAGATCATCGCCGCCGCGCTGGAGCTGTTCAGCAAGAACGGTTATTCCAATACAACGCTGGCGATGATCGCTGACGAAGCGGGTTTCAGCCGTGGGCCGATCTACTGGCACTTCAAGAACAAGGACGAGCTGTTTCAGGCGGTTCTGGGATTTTCCCAGCAGCCGCTGGAGCAGTTGATCTCGCAGAGCCTGGGCATGGCGGATCAGCCGCGGTCGGCGCTAGAACACTTCATCAGCGAGTGGTTCCGCCTGTTGCTTGAAGATCGCTGGCACCGGCAGTCGTTCGAGATCTTGTTGAACAAGACCGAGTTCACCGAGCAGATGGCCGATACGCTCAAGCGTGAGCGCAAACTGACACGCGACATCGTCAAGCTGCTGGAGCGGCTGATCGAAGCGGCAGACTCCGGCAACAGCCCTGCCCCAGCCAAGTCGCACAGCCGTGCGTTGTTTCTCTATGCGAGCCTCATGGGCATCACCCACAGCTGGTTGTTCTCGCCAGAATTGTTCAGCCTCAAGTCGCAACAGGCATTGTTCACTCAACAACTGCTGGCCGCCTGGCCACGGACCTAAGCAGACGCGGCCCCTTGCCACGCGGCCCTGCGGGTTCTTTATTTCCAATCGGTACAAAGCACAATGGTGGCAATCCCCACCTGAGACTCAGTGACTGCGCCTAATACAGAGCGACGGTGGCCGGATTAATCCTCCATCCATGCCAGATAGGCTTTCCGGTGGATACACAGCGGCAAACCTGATGAATAGAACTCAGGCTTCCGCACCGGAGGGACTCTGACATGCAAGCCACAAGAACCATTCTGGCAGCCGCCATTTCCGTACTGCTCATCAACCACGCCTACGCGGTCAATGAATCAACCCAGGACCAGACGGGGTCCGACAACTACGCCGATGTCATCCAGCGAGGCGAAGACAGCAGTATTTCCCAGCGCCAGAGCGGTACAGGCAACGTCGTTTACACCGACCAACGTGGTGCCGGGATGACAGCTGAAAGCGAACAGGTCGGCAGCGGCAATATCTCCATCACCGATCAGAGTGGTGTTAACGGTAACGTGGCGATCAGCCAGGACGGGGAATACAACCTGGCCACGGTTCTTCAATCCTCGATAGGCACAGGCCAGTCGGTAGCCATATCCCAGGCCGGGATCAGCAACCTGGCTTATGTTGAACAACCAGACGGTGCCGGCAACGCCGCCACGATTACCCAGAATGGCCAGGGCAACGCCACCGAGGTGTTCCAGGTTGGCCGTCTAGGGAAAAGCTACACCGGCGTTCAGAACGGTGACGGCAATACGGCCTACATCGAACAGACCGGCGGCGCCGCTGCCGATACCGAGCAGAGCGGTACAGCCAACGTCATCAGGCTCACCCAGGATGGTTTCCCCTATGGGGCATACGCGTCGATCAGCCAGAACGGCATAGGTAATGAGGCAACCCTCGACCAGCGTTCTGGAGGACGCTATTCGTCCGGTGATGTAACGCTGGTGCAAATCGGCACGGACAACGTCGCCGATGTCGTGGAGTCTGGTGGCTTCTCTTCGTTCTCTTTTACTCAGGATGGCACCGGCAACGTGCTGACCGCAGAGCAAGGCGGACGCTCGACGACAGTGGACGGTCGCTCCACGGGTAACGACAACCGGGTCGACATCGAGCAGAGCTTCGATGGCAGTAGTCTCGTCATCGACCAGAACGGGACGGCCAACGAGATCGATGTGGTTCAGATGGGCTATTACAGCAGCGGCACCGTCGAGCAGACCGGCACGGGGAATTACGCTTCGCTCCTGCAGACCGGTGCGTGGGACAACGTGCAGCAGTACGACGCGACCATCAGGCAGGACGGCACGGGCAATTCGGCGATTGTTACGCAGGGGCCATAACGCCCAGGGCCTGCAGCCGCCTCACTCCGCAGCAGCAGGCCAGTTCAATCAGCAGCCAGGGCCCGGCGCACGATTTGCTCGAGGTCACTGAAGAAGAAAGGTTTTTGCAGCGTCGGAATGTGCGCGTAGCGCGGGTCCATTCCGACTGAGCCATAGCCGGTCGCGAATACCAGCGGAATGTTGCGGCCAATCAGTCGATCGGCAATCGGAAAGCTACTTACCCCGTCCAGATTGACGTCCAGCACCGCCAGATCGAAATCACCGTTCTCGGCAGCCTGCATGCCTTCGGCAAAGCGCGGGACCAGCTCCACATACTCGCAGCCGAGATCCTGCAGCATGTCTTCCAGCAGCATCCCGACCAGCGCCTCATCCTCGATGACCAGTACTCTTGAACACAGTCCGCTCATTGCAATGGCACCTCGATATCGCAGACAACGCCACCACTGGGAAAAGCGAGACGTACTTCAGCGTTCAGTTCACCGGCCAGACCGCGTTCGAGCAGGCGCGACCCGAAGCCTTTTCGCAGGGGTGGTGAAACGATCGGCCCGCCGACCTCTTCCCAGTGCAACTGCAAAGTGGCTGTCTGCTCTGACTGTGACAGCTTCCAGACGATGCGAACCTGGCCCGAATCGCTGGACAACGCCCCATATTTGGCCGCGTTGGTACACAGCTCATGCAGTGCCATGGCCAGCGCCAGTGCCTGCTTGGGCCGCAACCGCTGCGCCGGCCCCTCACTGATGAAACGCTGGCGACCATCGACCCGAAACGGCGCGATAGCCTGTTCAATCACCTCACGCAGGTCAGCGGCTTGCCAGTTCTCCCGAGACAACACGTCGTGCGCCTTTGATAGCGCAATCAGCCGCCCTTCAAACCAGTGATAGCCCTGGTTGCTGGCGTCGCGACGAAAGCTTTGCGCAGCAATAGACTGCACCGTCGCGAGCGTGTTCTTGACTCGATGATTGAGCTCATTGAGCAACAGCTGGCGGTGGTCTTCGGCGACCTTTCGCTCGGTGATATCGACCAGCATGTTGACCGCACCAATCAGCTCGCCCGCGCCATTGCGCAGTGGCGCGGGATAGGCGAGAAACGGCACGCGGGTTCCGTCAGGGCGCTCGGCTATCGCTTCGGCGCCCTGAATGGCGCTGTTTTCGGTAAGCGCCACCGCCATCGGGCAATCCTCGTGACCCATCGGTGTGCCGTCTGGCCAATACAACCTCCAGGTCACGCACCACTCATCGCTCCCGATCACTGGTACACGCCCGGCCAGCTCGACACAAGCCTGGTTGAAATAGCTGACCTTGCCATTCGCATCGGTGGTGTAAACGGCTGTGGGCAAGGCTTCCAAAAGATCGCGCAAGCGCTGTTCTGCTTCTCGGTTAGCGGCCTCCAGCTGCTTGCGTTCGGTGATGTCGCGGGTAATCGCCAGTTGCACGTAACCGCCGCTGGATCCGTTGCTGCCGTCTGGCATCGTCATGGGCACCGCGTGGGTCTCCATGTGACGTCGTTCTCCGGCGAGATTGATGATGTCGAATTCCCAGCTGAGTTTCTCGCCGTCGCAAACGCGCAGATGTTGCTCCTGCCAATACGCGCGGTGCTCAGACGCAACCAGCTCGAAGACGCAGCCACCCTCTACGTCCTCTGAAGCATTTGCTGCCAGCATCTTCAGGCCGGCGGGGTTCATCTGGACCAGCGTCCCGTCGCGATCAACCACCTTCACGCACTCGGGCGTGTGGTTCACCATCGCACTCAACCAATCGACGTTACGCCGCCGGTCAGCACTCGATTGCCGCGCTGGCGTAATCGCCTGAAAGCAGACGACTGCGCCGGTGATCTGCCCGGCGTCGTTGCGCAGCGCTTCAATATTGGCCAGTGCGGCGGCCGGAATGCCATCGGAACGCTCGATCAGCAGCGCGACGTCCTGAGCGGAGCGTCCCGTGCGAATCGTGTGCGCCAAAGGGGTATCGGCAAGGGGTATCAGCTCGCCATCGCTTCGCACTATTTGTAGACGTCCATGACTGGCTAACACACCGCCGCACAGCTGATCGGCCATTCGGTTGTAGCGCAGCACGGCGCCGTTGGCGTCGAGCACGCACACACCCATAGGCATGACGTCGAACACGGGATCATCGAACGGCGACGAATCCGCAAGGGATTCGGCTACCAGGTTCGCACCGGGGATATTTGCAATCTGCATCAGCACCTTTCACGACCAGTCGATGGATGTCCCGCCGGCAGAGTTTACCGAACCAAGCGAAACGGCGAGTCCAGACAGCCCAGCAGTATTCACCGCGAAGGCCAGCGTGTGCATTTATGCAGACCAGCTATGCAGCGAGCCGCATTGATGTCGGCAAATATGCACTCTAGGATCAGGACAGCTCCATCCATTCTTCTATCCAAAGAACAACAATCGCTAGGACACGCCATGACCCAGTCAAGTGCCATCCCCACAGTCAAACTCCTGATCGGCGGTGAGCTGGTCGAGTCATCAACCAGCGAATGGCGCGACATCGTCAACCCGGCGACGCAGGAAGTCCTGGCCCGCGTACCCTTCGCCACCGAGGCGGAGATGAATGCTGCCGTCGCCAGTGCCAAGGAAGCCTTCAAGACCTGGCGCAAGACGCCCATCGGCGCGCGCTCGCGGATCTTCCTCAAGTACCAGCAGCTGATTCGCGAAAACATGAAGGAGCTCGCCGCCATCCTCACTGCCGAACAGGGCAAGACCCTGCCGGACGCTGAAGGCGATGTGTTTCGCGGGCTCGAGGTGGTTGAGCACGCCGCCGGCATTGGCAATCTGCAATTGGGCGAGCTGGCCAACAACGTTGCCACCGGCGTCGACACCTACACGCTGCTGCAGCCGCTGGGTGTCTGCGCAGGCATCACCCCGTTCAACTTCCCGGCAATGATTCCGTTGTGGATGTTTCCCATGGCGATTGCCACCGGTAATACCTTCGTCCTCAAACCGTCGGAACAGGACCCGATGGTGACCATGCGCCTCGCCGAACTGGCGATGGAAGCTGGCGTGCCGCCGGGCGTGCTGAACGTCATTCACGGCGGCGCCGAGGCGGTGAACCTGATCTGCGATCACCCGGACATCAAGGCCGTTTCCTTTGTCGGCTCGACCAAGGTCGGCACCCATGTCTACAACCGCGCCAGCGGAGCCGGCAAGCGCGTGCAGTGCATGATGGGCGCCAAGAACCACGGCATCATCCTGCCCGACGCGCACAAGGAACAGACCCTCAACAACCTCGTCGGCGCGGCCTTTGGCGCAGCTGGCCAGCGTTGCATGGCGCTATCGGTGCTGATCCTGGTGGGCGAAGCACAGCGCTGGCTGCCGGATCTGGTCGCCAAGGCCAAAACACTGAAGGTTAATGCGGGTGCTGAAAGCGGGACCGATGTCGGCCCCGTGGTGTCCTGCACTGCGCTGGATCGCATCAGCTCGCTGATCGAGCGCGGCGTGTCGGAAGGTGCAGAACTGGTGCTGGACGGCCGCAATCCGCAGGTCTCGGGCTTTGAGAAAGGCAACTTCGTCGGGCCGACCATCTTCTCCGGGGTGAAGCCGGACATGACCATCTACCGGGAGGAAATCTTCGGCCCGGTGCTCTGCGTGATGCAGGTCGACACCCTCGACCAGGCCATCGAGCTGATCAACGCCAACCCCAACGGCAACGGCACCGCCCTGTTCACCCGTTCTGGCGCCGCGGCCCGGCATTTCCAGGAAGAGATCGACGTTGGCCAGGTCGGCATCAACGTCCCGATCCCGGTACCGGTACCCATGTTCTCCTTTACCGGTTCGCGCGCCTCCAAGCTTGGCGACCTCGGCCCGTATGGCAAGCAGGTGGTGCAGTTCTACACTCAGACCAAGACCATCACCCAGCGCTGGTTCGATGAGAACGAGGTCGGCGGCCCGGTGAACACCACCATCAACCTCAAGTAATCGGATCGGCGTCGGCTAAACACCCGGCGCCGTTTCAGCCGTCAATCAGAACAAGAAGGAAACGGCCATGCATATCGGATTTCTAGGGCTCGGCAACATGGGTGGGCCCATGGCGCGCAACCTGCTCAAAGCCGGCCATCAAGTCACCGTTTTCGACCTCTCTGCCGAAGCCGTATCGGGCCTTGTCGAAGCCGGCGCCAAAGAGGCGACCTCTCCGGCTGCCGTCGCGGGTGCAGGGGTTGAAGCCATCATCACCATGCTGCCGGCTGCCGCGCATGTGAAGCAGGTCTACCTCGGTGAAGACGGGCTTCTGGCCAACGTCCAATCCGGCGTTCTACTGATCGACTCCTCCACCATTGATCCGATGTCCGCACGGGAAGTCGCCGCCGCCGCAGCAAACAACGGCAACCCCATGCTCGACGCTCCGGTATCCGGTGGCACCGTCGGCGCCGCAGCCGGCACCCTAACCTTCATGGTCGGCGGCAGCGAGGCGGACTTCCACAAGGCACAGCCAATCCTGGCGATGATGGGCAAAAACATCGTTCATTGCGGCGACACCGGCAACGGCCAGGTGGCCAAGGTCGCCAACAACATGCTGCTCGGCATCTCGATGATTGGCGTAGCCGAGGCCATGTCGCTGGGCGTGGCCCTGGGGATGGACGCAAAGGTGCTGGCCGGAATCATCAACTCGTCGAGCGGCCGGTGCTGGGCATCGGAGATCAACAACCCCTTCCCAGGCGTGCTGGAAAACGGCCCGGCCTCGCGAGGCTACAGCGGCGGGTTCGGCACCGATCTGATGCTCAAGGATCTGGGCCTCGCCAGTGAAGCGGCCAAACAGGTGCGCCAGCCGGTTATCCTCGGTGGTCTCGCGCAGCAGCTTTATCAGGCCTTCAGCATGCAGGGCCACGGTGGGCTGGACTTCTCTGCGATCATCAAACTCTACCGCCAAGAGGACGAGACATGACCCAGGCAGAAGCGCCGGTACTGATCGAAGTACGCAACCGCGTCGGCTATCTCACACTCAATCGCCCCGCCGGGCTGAACGCCGTCACGCTGCCCATGGTGCGGATGCTCCACGAGCAACTGCAAGCCTGGGCGGACGACCCCAATGTGGTCGCCGTGGTGTTGCGCGGCGCTGGCGAGAAAGCCTTCTGCGCCGGCGGCGATATCCGCTCGCTGTACGACAGCTACAAGAGCGGCGACAGCCTGCATCGGGCGTTCTTCGAGGAAGAGTATGCGCTGGACCAGTACATCCATGCCTACAGCAAACCCCTGCTGGCATTGATGAACGGCTTCGTGCTCGGCGGCGGCATGGGCCTGGTTCAGGGAGCCTCGCTACGAGTGATTTCCGAGCGCACGCGAATGGGCATGCCGGAAGTCGGTATCGGTTACTTCCCGGATGTGGGCGGTAGCTATTTCCTGCCGCGCCTGCCGGGCAACCTTGGCCTCTACATGGGCCTGACCGGTAACCACGTCGGCTCGGCCGACGCGCTGTATGCCGGTCTCGCCGGTTATTGCGTGCCCTACGAGCGTTTCGCCGAGCTTGAACAGGCACTGGACCGCCAGGACTGGAGCACTGCGCCGGTGCAGGCACTGACCAACCTACTGGTGTCCATGGGTTGCACCGAGTTGCCGGATGCGCCGTTCAAGGCGCTGTTCCCGGCCATCGAGCAGCATTTCGCCCATGACAGCGTCGCTGCCATTCGCCAGTCGCTGGCCACCGAAACGCGCCCCGAGTTTCGCGATTGGGCGGCCGAGACGCTCAAGACCATGGACAGCCGCTCGCCGTTGTCGATGAGCGTCACGCTGGAAATGCTCCGTCGTGGTCGCAGCTTGTCACTGGCCGACTGCTTTGCCATGGAGCTTCACCTGGACCGCCAGTGGTTCGACGAAGGCGACATCATTGAAGGCGTGCGCGCGCTGATCGTCGACAAGGACAAGAATCCGCGCTGGAACCCGCCTACGCTGGACGAAGTGACGCCCGAGCGCGTGGCGGCCTTCTTCGCAGGCGCCTGAGGAGCTGCATATGCAAGACATTGAACTGAGCGAAGAACAACGGATGATCCGCGACATGGCGCGCGACTTCGCCCGCGCCGAAATCGCGCCCAAGGCAGAGGCCTGGGAACAGGCCGGCTGGATCGGTGACGACACTGTGACCCAGCTTGGCGAGCTCGGTCTGCTGGGCATGATCGTGCCCGAGCAGTGGGGCGGCACCTATATCGACTATGTCGCCTATGCCCTGGCCGTCGAGGAAATCTCCGCCGGCGACGGCGCCATCGGTGCGCTGATGAGCATCCACAGCTCGGTGGGCTGCGGTCCTATTCTGAAATACGGTACGCCGGAGCAGCAGGACCAATGGCTGCCGGACCTGGCGGCGGGCCGCGCCATTGGCTGCTTCGCCCTGACCGAACCGCAGGCCGGTTCCGAGGCGCACAACCTGCGCACCCGCGCCGTGCTGGAAAACGGCGAATGGGTGATCAACGGCGCCAAGCAGTTCGTCAGCAACGGCAAGCGCGCCAAGATTGCGATCGTCTTCGCCGTCACTGATCCGGAGCTGGGCAAGAAGGGGCTGTCGGCATTTCTGGTGCCCACTGACAATCCCGGTTTCGTCGTCGACCGCATGGAAAAGAAGATGGGCATCCGCGCCTCGGACACCTGCGGCGTCACCCTGCGTGACTGTCGCACCCCCGAAGCCAACCTGCTCGGCCCGCGCGGCAAGGGGCTGGCCATCGCCCTCTCCAATCTCGAAGGCGGCCGCATCGGCATTGGGGCTCAGGCGCTGGGCATCGCCCGCGCTGCGTTCGAGGCAGCACTCGGTTATGCCCGCGAACGCATCCAGTTCGACAAGCCGATCATCGAGCACCAGAGCGTGGCGAACATGCTGGCCGACATGCATACGCGCCTGAACGCCGCGCGATTGCTCATCCTGCATGCCGCTCGCCTGCGCAGCGCCAACCTGCCGTGTTTGTCCGAGGCCTCGCAGGCCAAGCTTTTCGCCTCGGAAGTTGCCGAATACGTCTGCTCCAAAGCCATGCAGATCCACGGCGGCTACGGGTATCTCGAGGATTACCCGGTCGAGCGTTATTACCGCGATGCGCGTATCACGCAGATCTACGAAGGCTCCAGCGAAATTCAGCGATTGCTGATTGCGCGGGAGCTGAACAACTACGGGCTATGAACGACAAGCGACGCGTGCCCGCGCAAGGCGTGGGTCCAGCGCGGAGGACAGGACCAACGGGTAAGAGCACGCCGGGCCCTTGGCGGACAATCGGCTAGATTTACAGAGCGAGAACAACTCGCCATGGCAGCAAGCAGTATTCGAATGACAGATGGGGGCAAGCGCGGCCCCCATCCAGACAACAATAAGAAGGATACGACGATGCTCAAAGGTACGATGCAGCAGACCCCGCTGATGATCAGCGGCATTCTGACCCATGCCGCCCTCGCCCATGGCGACCGGGAAATCGTCTCGCGGCTGGTGGATGAACCTATCTGGCGCTACGACTACGCCGGGCTCGCCACACGCACAGGCCAGGCAGCCACAATGCTGCTAAGCCTGGGCGTGAAAGCTGGCGACATGGTGTCGTCCATGGCCTGGAACACGCATCGTCACTTCGAGCTGTTCTTTGCCGTACCCGGTATCGGCGCGGTGCTGCACACGGCCAACCCGCGGCTGTCGGACGAGCAGATCATCTACACCTTGAACCACGCCGGCAGCGGCGTGCTGCTGTTCGATCGCAGTTTTCTCGCCGTGGTCGAGCGAGTTCGGCCACGGCTTGAACATATCCAAACTTTCATCATGCTGTCCGATGCCGAACGCACCGAGCCTGGGGACGTCGGCGCGCAAAGCTACGAAACGCTGATCGCTCGAGAAGCGCCAATCACGGATTGGCCTCAGTTCGATGAAAACGCCGGCGCCATGCTCTGCTATACGTCCGGCACCACCGGCAATCCGAAAGGCGTGGTCTACAGCCACCGCTCGGTCGTTCTGCACGCCATGGCAGCCGGCCTCACCGGCGCCTTCGGCTTCTCGGCCTTCGATTGCATCATGCCCTGCTCCTCGCTCTACCACGCCACCGCTTGGGGCGTGCCGTTTACCGCCGCGATCAATGGCTGCAAGTTCGTCCTGCCGTGCGACAAGATGGACGGCGCCAGCCTGCAGGAGCTGATCCAGAACGAGGGCGTCACCTTCTCCGGCGGCGTGCCGACAATCTGGACGATGTACCTCAATCACCTGGAGCGCACCGGCGAAGACACCGGCAAGCTCAAGTGCCTAGTCATCGCCGGCTCGGCCGTGCCGCGCGCGCTGGCCGAGAAATTCGAGACGAAATATGGCGTCAGCGTCCGCCAACTCTGGGGCATGACTGAAACCAGCCCGCTCGGTGTCGTCGCCACGCCCACGCCCAAGCTCGCCGCCATGGGCGAAGCGGCCACCAACGAGGCCATCTGGACCCGCCAGGGCCGGCTGCAATTCGGTATCGAGCTGAAGATTGTCGATGAGGCAGGCAACGCACTGCCGCATGACGGCGTCAGTTCCGGCGCCTTGCTGGTGCGCGGCCCCTGGACGGTCGAGCGCTACTTCCGCAGCGAAACCACCGCACTGGACGCTGACGGCTGGTTCGACACCGGCGACATCGCCACCCTCGACCCCAACGGCTACATGCGCATCACTGACCGCAGCAAGGACGTGATCAAGTCCGGCGGCGAGTGGATCAGCTCCATCGACATCGAGAACATCGCCGTGGCCTGCCCCGGCGTGCGCATCGCCGCAGTGGTCGGCGTGACGCACGAAAAATGGGAGGAGCGGCCGATCCTGATCATCGAGCCCCACGATGACACCGAAATCTGCATCGAAACCGTACTCGCCTTTCTCGAGCCACAGATCGTCAAATGGTGGATGCCCGACGCCGTCATCATCGACAGCGTCCCGCTGACCGCGACCGGCAAGATTGACAAGAAAACCCTGCGCGACCGCTATCGCGACCATTTGATCGAGCTGGAGGAAAGCGCAGCGGATGCGGCGAGCCTGTAGCGCGGCAGAACCTTGGGCGCGCCGTTGGTGGGCCTCGGCCCACTGATTCACCTAGCCAAGCGAGCGTAGCGGGCCGCACCGTTTCGCGGATTCACCCCGCCATCTCCGGCGAGCTAACTGGCGACCCGTGGGCTGGAGCTTCGGCACACCGCTCTCGTCTACTCGAGGGATCTAACGAACCGCGCCGTTTCACTGGCTGACCGTGTCATCTCCGTGCGCATCCGTGAACCCGGCCATCAATGCCACTTAGCACGCCAGGCCGATCACAACCGCCCGCGCCGGAACCACACGGATGCCTGCACGTACGGGTGCGATGGCCCCATCACCAAAAGGAACGCGCCTTATGTCGACCGCCACCCCTCGCCAAGGTCCGCTGATCGGTCTGCGAGTACTGGAGTTCGCCAGCATTGGGCCCGGCCCACACTGCGCAATGCTGCTGGCTGACCTCGGCGCCGAGGTAATTCGCATCGAGCGCGAAGGCGGCAATGGCTGGCCCAATCCGGTGGTTGATCGCGGCCGCAAACGCCTCACGCTGGACATCCGCACAGACGCCGGGCGGGAGCAATGCCTCACGTTAGCCGAAGGTGCCGACGTGCTGATCGAAGGCCTTCGTCCTGGCGTAATGGAACGGCTTGGCCTCGGCCCGGAACAGGTTCATGCGCGTAATCCACGGCTGGTCTACGGCCGGATGACCGGCTGGGGTCAGACCGGACCCTTGGCCCAAAACGCCGGCCATGACATCAACTACCTGGCGATCACCGGCGCTCTGGGGGCCATCGGTGGACGCGAAGGCCCGGCGATCCCGCCGCTCAATCTGGTCGGGGATTTCGGCGGCGGCTCGTTATATCTGGCGTTCGGCATCATGGCCGCGTTATGGGAACGCGAGCGGTCAGGCCTGGGCCAGGTGGTCGATGCCGCCATCGTCGACGGCGTGTCCTCGATGATGACCTTCTTCGCCGGCCTCCTGCCCAGCGGCGCCATCTCGCTGGAGCGCGACCGCAACCTGCTCGCAGGAGCCGCCCCGCACTACCGCTGCTACACCTGCGCCGACGGCCGCGACATTGCCATCGGGCCGCTGGAGCCGCAGTTCCTGGCTGAACTGATACAGCGGATTGATGCGCCCGACCTATTGCGTCAGGGCTGCAACGACCCAGCGATATGGGCCGAGCAGAGCGAAGCGCTCGCCCGGTTGTTCGCCAGCCGCACCCAAGCCGAGTGGTGCGCCCTACTCGAAGGCAGTGACGCCTGCTTCGCCCCGGTGCTGACCCTGGAAGAAGCCGCGCAACATCCGCATATGCGCGAGCGCGGGGTTTATCACGACATAGATGGCGCCTTGCACGCCGCACCCGCGCCGCGGTTTTCAAGAACGCCGGGGTCGATTACGGAGCCCATCGAAAACACAGGCGGTTGGGACTGATAGCGCGGTGTTAGAGCTCGATCTTGGTCAAACCGGGTGGCTCATATCAGTCATATCGGCCGTACGACGCTCCGCTTCACCCCCTGCCCTTGCACGCCGCGTGGACCAAACGTTGGCGCTGTGCCGCTAGTGCCGTGCCTTTTCTTCCAAATCACTCACCAGCCAACGTGCCGCAAAGTCTGCTGCGTCGGTAAAGGGGTTGAGCACCATTGCGACACCGGCGTCATCGAGCGACCGGCCGTGCTGGTCGTCTCTTACCACCCCCGCCACCTGGCCACCGAAGCCTGCGACCCGCAGTGCATGTAAAAAGGCCCGGTTCGATTCCCACTGCGGGAAGGTGGTCACGACCCAGTCGGCATGCTGCAGCGGCAGCGCCTCCAGCAGACTGGGATCCTCCCCGTCACCAAAGCGCACATTCAACCCGCTCTGGGCCAGCGCACGCACCGCTTCAGGATCGAAATCAACGCCCATTACGGTGACACCCGCGCCGTCAAGCTGCCGTAGCAAGCGCGCACCATAGCGACCCATTCCAAAAACCAGAACCTGTGGCTGGCCTTCGGGACGCAACGGCCGATCCACTTCGAGTTCGCGGAACGGGCGCTTGCGCTCGAACACGCCAAGCCAGGGCATCAAACGCTCGTAGAGCGGTTGTGAGAACAGAATCATGTAGGTCGACAACATGATGGTGACCAGCCCGACCAGGGTAGTCAGTCCCAGCGCATGGGCATCGACGTGGCCCAGGGTGATGCCCATGGCGACGAACACGATGGAGAACTCGCTGATCTGCGCAACGGTCAGCCCGGCCAGAAACCCTGTGCGCTTGCGATAACCCATGAAACCCATGATCGCCATGACGATCAACGGGTTGCCGATCAGCACGAAGAGCGACAGCACCACGGCAGGCAGCGCCTCACCGCCAAGGGTGGAAAAATCCAGTTTGGCGCCCAGGTCGATGAAGAAGAACAGCAGCATGAAATCACGAATCCCGGTCAACCTCGCGTTCATCGCTTCGCGGTACCCGGTCGAGGCCAGCGAGAAGCCGGCGATGAATGCGCCGGCCTCCTTGCTGAAGCCTGCCCACTCGCCGATGACTGCGAGCCCGCAGCCCCACGCGATGGCGAAGATCAGCAGCAGCTCCTGAGAGCGAGCCATGGCGGCCATCACCCTCGGTAATACATAGCGCATCAACAGAAACATCAGCAGCGCGGCGAGCACCAGGCGCATGATCAGCGAACCCGCGATTTCCAGTGTGCCCGCCTCGCCAGCCCCCCGCAGCGCACTCATCGTCATCATTGCCAGCACCACGGCCAGATCCTGGACAATCAGGAAGCCGACCGCGATGCGCCCGTGCAGCGAGTCCAGCTCACGTTTATCCGAAAGCAGTTTGACGATGATGATGGTGCTGGAAAAAGTCAGCGCGACGGCGATGTAGATCGCCTCCACCGGGCTCTTGCCCAATGCCAGCGTCAGGATGAATCCGAAGACGATGGTGAACGCTAACTGACCGAGCCCAGTGGCCAGCGCCACCGGTCCGATATGACGAATATGCTGCAGGTCGAGTTTGAGCCCGACCACGAAAAGCAACACCGTTACGCCAATTTCCGCCAACAGGTTGATCTGGTCGTGCGCCCTCACCAGGCCGAATACCGCCGGGCCGACCAAAATGCCGATAACGATATAAGCGATCAACACCGGCTGTCGCAGCCGGACGGCAACCGCACCGGCTGCTGCCGAAAACATCAGCAGCACCGCGAATTCGACATAGGGCCCATGGGCCAGAATCGTCTCCATCCTCAGTCCCCCTCGCCAGCGCTCGGCATGCGGTTGCGAGGAAGTCTAGTTAAGGCGGCGACGCTACGGGCTGGCTGAGCGTATCCAGTCGTTGCTGGCAAGGCTGGCCTCAATGGAACTGGGGATGAAACTATTGCTCGAAACGCAGCGCATCGTCTTGGCGGCTCGCATACCAGATGTGAGACACAAGCGTATGTGGGGGACTTGCGCCAAACGGACGGTCGGCGAGCGGCTCTGTCGCAAGTCGCGCAGCGAACCCAGGCCGCCCATGTAAGTTGTGACCGGTCCCTGCCTCCTACCCCAAATTACGCGCGATCACCAACCGCTGGATGTCGCTGGTGCCTTCGTAGATCTGGCAGACCCGCACGTCGCGGTAGATGCGCTCGACTGGAAAGTCCTGCAGATAGCCGTAACCACCGAGCGTTTGGATCGCCGCCGAGCAGACCTTCTCGGCCATTTCCGAGGCGAAAAGCTTGGCCATGGATGCTTCTACCAGTGCCGGCTGGCCGGCTTCGCGCAAGGCAGCGGCGTGCAGCACCATCTGCCGCGCCACGGCGATCTGGGTCGCCATGTCGGCCAGGCGAAAGGCGACGGCCTGGTGTTCGGTAAGCGCCTTGCCGAATGCCTCTCGGTCCCGGGCGTAATCGCGGGCGGCTTCGAAGGCTGCACGCGCCATGCCCAAAGCCTGGGCGGCAATGCCGATGCGCCCGCCTTCCAGGTTCGCCAAGGCAATGCGGTAACCCTCGCCCTCCTCGCCTAGGCGCTGGGACTCATGCACGCGCATGTCCTCGAAGGCCAGTTGGCAGGTGTCCGAGGCGTGCTGGCCGAGCTTGTCCTCGACGCGTACCACCTGATAGCCGGGCGTGTCGGTGGGCACGATAAAGGCGCTGATACTGCGCTTGCCAGCCTCCGGGTCGGTTACGGCAAAGACGATCACCGTGCCGGCGTGCTGACCCGAGGTGATGAACTGCTTGGCGCCGTTGAGCACGTAGCTGTCGCCGTCACGCCGGGCGCGGGTGCGCAAGCTGCTGGCATCGGAACCGGCATGCGGCTCGGTCAGAGCAAAAGCGCCGATCTGCGCACCGCTGGCCAGCGGCGTCAGGTAGCGCTGCTTCTGTTCCTCGCTGCCGAAGCGCAGGATCGGCACGCACCCGACCGAGTTGTGCACGCTCATGATGGTCGAGCAGGCACCATCACCCGCCGCGATCTCCTCCAGCGCCAGCGCATAGGCGATGTAGCCGGTCTCGCTGCCGCCCCACTGCTCGGGGCAGAGCATGCCGAAAAAGCCGAGCTCGGCCATCTCGCTGATCGCCTCGGCCGGGTAACGGTGTTCACGGTCCCAGTCAGCGGCAAACGGCTTAAGGCGCTCCTGAGCGAACTGCCGGGCCATATCGCGAATGCTGGTTTGATCTTCATTGAGCAGCATGGCAAGTCCTCAGTCGAGCAGCTCGACGGCCATGGCAGTCGCTTCACCACCGCCGATGCAGATGGCCGCGATGCCCTTGCGCAGGCCGCGGTCGCGCAGTGCAGCGATCAGCGTCACGAGAATACGTGCACCGGACGCTCCGATCGGGTGGCCCAACGCGCAGGCGCCGCCATTGACGTTGACCTTGGCGTGATCGAGCCCCAGCTCGCGCATGGTGACCATGCTGACCACCGCAAAAGCCTCGTTGATCTCGAACAGATCGACCTCGTCGAGGCTCCAACCGGTGCGCTCCAATAGCTTGTGAATGGCCCCAATGGGCGCAGTCGGGAACAGATTGGGCGCGTCGGCGAATACCGCATGCCCATGAATCACCGCCTGAGGTTTCACCCCGAGTCGTTCGGCGTGGGAACGTCGCGTCAGTACCAACGCGGCGGCACCGTCAGAAATTGAACTGGAATTGGCAGCCGTCACGGTGCCGCCGTCACGGAAGGCCGGCTTGAGCGACGGAATCTTCTCCGGCATCGCCTTGGGTGGCTGCTCGTCTTCACTAACGGTGCGCTGCGCGCGTCCTTGAGTTACTTCAAGCGGGACGATTTCGCTGGCGAAGCGGCCACTGGAAATGGCATCGCGGGCCCGCTGCAGGGAGGTAAGCGCATAGGCGTCCTGCTCCTCACGCGTGAACCCGTGGTTCTGCGCGCAATCCTCGGCAAATGTGCCCATCAGGCGGCCCTTGTCATAGGCGTCCTCAAGGCCGTCGAGGAACATGTGGTCGAGCACCTTGCCATGGCCCATGCGATAGCCACCGCGGGCTTTTTCCAGCAGATAAGGCGCGTTGGACATGCTCTCCATACCGCCGGCGATCACCACATCGACCGAGCCGGCGCGCAGCGCATCATGGGCGAGGATGGCCGCCTGCATACCCGAGCCGCACATCTTGTTCAGCGTGGTGGACGCGGTCGCCTTGCCCAGCCCCGCACCGAGCGCAGCCTGGCGGGCCGGCGCCTGGCCGAGGCCGGCCGGCAGCACGCAGCCCATCAGCACTTCCTGCACCTGCTGGGCTGCGACGCCACTGCGCTCGACCGCGGCGCGAATTGCAGCTGCGCCCAGCGCCGGCGCGCTGAGGCTTTTAAGATCGCCCTGAAAACCGCCCATGGGGGTACGGGCGCTGCCAAGGACCACAATGGGATCATTGTTCATTGCTGTCTCTCCAATTATTTCGCGGCCATGCGCAGCGCGCCGTCAAGGCGAATCACCTCGCCGTTGAGCATGTCGTTCTCGACGATATGGCGGACCAGCGCCGCGTATTCACTGGCACGGCCCAGACGTGGCGGGAACGGCACACCCGCGGCCAGCGAGTCGCGGACCTCTTGGGTCATGCCAGCCATCATCGGCGTCTCGAAAACGCCCGGCGCGATGGTCATCACGCGGATGCCATGGCGTGCCAGTTCACGCGCCACCGGCAACGTCAGGGCGACCACACCGCCCTTGGAAGCTGCATAGGCGGCCTGGCCAATCTGCCCGTCGTAGGCCGCGATAGAGGCTGTATTGATGATCACGCCGCGGTTGCCCTGAGCATCGGGCTCGCCCCTGGACATGGCTTCGGCCGCCAGACGCAGCATATTGAAGCTGCCGATCAGGTTGAGGCCGATGACCTTGCTGAAACTGTCCAGGCCATGTGGGCCCTGACGACCAAGGATCTTTTCGCCGCTGGCGACACCGGCGCAGTTGACCAGCCCGTGCAGGCCGCCGAAATGCTCGACTGCTGCGCTCACCGCTGCCTGTGCCGCCGCCTCGTCACACACATTGGTGACCACGGCGTGGGCGTTGGCGCCCAGCATTTCGCTGCGCTCGCTCAGCAGCTCGGCATTGATGTCGGCCAGCACCACCTTTGCGCCTGCGGCGATCAACGTTTCGGCAGCGGCCGCACCCAGGCCGGATGCGCCACCGGTGATCAGGAAAACTTTGTCTTGAATGTCCACAGCACGACCTCATGGAGATGGATGGGATCGCGGCACATTGGCTGCCCGATCCTGCTGAGCTCATCTTCTTCAGACCCGTGGGTACGAACAATGGTCGATGCACGCAATCGCGATGACCGGTTTGGCCAAGCCAGGCGCTATGTTCGGTGTGGGCTTCGTTATGAAAAGCCCGAAATAACCGGTTCGTCCGCCCGCAATATCAGGCTGCGGTACTGCCCCGGATTGGTCCCGGACCATTTGCGGAACGCCTTGTAGAACGAGCTGACATCGGCAAAACCCAAGCGCTCGGCGATTTCCGCGTAGGTGATGGAGGCGTCTGCCAGCCACAGGGTGGCCATTTCCTGGCGCACCTGGTCCTTGATCGCCTGGTAAGTCTGCCCAGCCTCAGCCAGCCGACGGCGCAGTGTCGAGGCTGATACGCACAACGTCTGCGCCAGCGCTTCGCTGGTCGGCCATTCTTCGGCTGGCAATTCACGCAGCTGCACCTTGATGCGGCTGGCGAGGCTCGTGGTGTCGCGGTATTTGACCAGGATGTTGGAAGGCGCATGCGCCAGGAAGCCGTGCAACTCCTGCTCGCTGCGGCGCACCGGAAGGTCGAGCACCTCGGCAGCGAAAATGATCCGTGTGGTCGGCCGCGCGAAGCGCAGGTTGCGCGAGAACATGACGCGGTAGTCGTCGGTGTAGGCTGGCTCGTCGCTACGCAGCTCGACGGCCAGCAGCGGGATGCGCCGTCCAACCAGCCAACAGGCCAGGCCGTGCAACAGCATCCAGAAAGTGAAGTAGCTGAAGGCTCTGAGCGGCCGGGCACCGGGTGGCTCCGACAGCGTGATTTCAGCCAGGCTCTCGCTGCGACACAGCTCGCCGCGAAAGCCTTCGAAGGTCAGCCCGAAGAACTCCAGCGCGACACGAAGCGCGCCATCGAGGGTTTGCTGAGCCATCGCCGCGCGGCATACAAAGGCGAAACTGCCGGCACGCATGCGCCGCGCATCCATACCAAAAAACTCATCGTCGAAGTGCCGCGCCAGGCGCCGCCAGAGCTTACTGAAGTCAGCCACATCGATTCGCGCCTCGGAATCTGCCAGATCGACCGACATCAGCCCGAGTTGATGCAGCAGCTGATCGGCTGGCAACGAAGGCGAAGTGAAGGCTTGCAGCGCCTCGTCCACCAGCCTGACGGAAATGGTGCCCTTGCCGTCGCGGTTCATGCGCGCCCCATCATCACGTCATGGCTATTGGCGGCAACGTCCCTCAGGAAATCCCAACACACGCGCATCCGCGCCAGATCCTTGTTTTCCACCGGCATCAGCATCCAGAAGGTTCGGGTGAATTCGATTTCGCCGACCAGGACTTCCTTGAGCAGCGGCTCCTTGCGCGCCAGGAATGCCGGCAGGATGGCCAGCCCGGCTCCGGCTGCAACGGCTTCTTGCTGGGCAAGGATGCTGGTGCTGCGCAGCGAGTGCTGACGGGGACGAACGATCTCGTCGAGGTAGAACAGCTCTTTGCTGTACAGCAGGTCCTCGATATAGCTGACGAAGACATGACCGCTGAGGTCCTCCCGGCTGCGGATGGGCGGGTGTGACGCCAGGTAGGCTTCCGACGCATAAAGCCGCAACACGTAGTCGGTGAGCTTGGTGATCACATAAGGGCCACGCTCGGGGCGCTCCAGCGTGATGACGATGTCCGCCTCATGCCGCGCCAATCTGACCGAGCGCGGCACCGCCAGCAGATCCACGCCCAGGTGCGGGTAATCGCGGGTCAGGTTGGCCAGTTGGCCTGCCAGCATCACCGTGCCGTAGCCCTCGGTCGCACCAATGCGTACCTGGCCTGAGAGTTTGTCGGCGGTGAGGCTCGGTTGTTCGATGGAGGCAATGGCGCTCTCCATCGCCTCGGCCTGCGCCAGCAGTTCGCGGCCCGCCTCGGATAGCCGGTAGCCCGCTTTGGCACGGATGAACAGTTGCCGGTCCAGGCTTTTCTCCAGCGCCTGCACCCGTCGGGCCACAGTGGTGTGGTCTACAGCCAGGCGCCTGGCGGCGACCGTCAGCTTGCCCGCACGCGCGAGTTCGAGAAAAAAACGCAGGTTGTCCCAATCCACTGCAGACTCCAGATCCATCGAGTTGACGCGTGCCATCCGCGGCGCGCTGTGCAAAAACACAGAATACCTCTGCATTTCGCACCATGGGTTTACTATTTTTACACTGCTAGGCTCGTCTATCGAACCTCGTATCGCCTCAGCGCGACCGTCCCCTTTCAAGCACAAGGAACCGACATGAGCCAGAAGATCCATCTCGAAATGCGCGACCACACGGCGCTGCTGACCATTGCCAATCCACCTGCCAATACATGGGATCGCGAGTCGCTGGCGGCGCTGGAACGGATGATCGGCCAGCTCAACGACAATCCAGACGTCTACGCGCTGGTCATTACCGGCCAGGGCGACAAATTCTTCTCGGCAGGGGCCGACCTCAAACAGTTTGCCGACGGTGACAAGAACGGCGCGCGAGAAGTCGCACAACTCTTTGGCCGTGCCTTTGATGCACTGACGCGCTTTCGCGGCGTTTCCATCGCGGCCATCAACGGATACGCCATGGGTGGCGGCCTCGAATGCGCGCTGGCTTGCGACATTCGCATCGCCGAAGAACAAGCTCAGATGGCCTTGCCGGAAGCCAGCGTGGGTCTGCTGCCCTGCGCCGGAGGCACGCAGAACCTGCCTTGGCTGGTGGGCGAAGGCTGGGCCAAGCGCATGATTCTCTGCGGCGAACGCATCGATGCTCAGCGCGCCGAGAAGATTGGTTTGGTCGAAGAAGTGGTCCCGCGTGGGCAATCCCTGGACGCAGCCTTGAAGCTTGCCGAAGGTGCCAGCAAGCAGAGCCCTTCCTCGGTCAGCCGTTGCAAGCGCCTGGTGATGAATGCGCGCAACGACGATCACAGCTCAGGTTGGGCCGAGGAACGCGAGTTGTTCGCCGAGCTGTTCGACACCAAGGATCAGAAGGAAGGTGTCAACGCGTTCCTGGAGAAGCGCAAGCCTAACTGGCAGAACGCTTGAGGCGCTTCTGATCATCATGCGTAAAGGCTGACAAGACAGGCTCAAGGAAGAGCCTGAACGAGGCGCTGATGTTGGATCTCATATGTTGGCACTGCGTCAGGCCGATGCCGTCCGGTCCCAGCGAAGGCATGGCCAGCCACACCTTTCGGCTCCCCCTCTCCCGCCGCGTGTATGGCCAACCAGCGGCGGCACATCAGGGCCCGAGCAGCCCGCTATTTGAAGTTGCGCTTGATCAAACGCTCCACCCACCCGACGATCCCCGAGCGGAACAGCAGCACGCAGAGCACGAAGATCACCCCGAGAATCACGTGCACCCATTCACCCAGCGGTCCGTTGGACAGCGAGCTCTGCAGCGTGACCACCACCGTCGCGCCCACCACCGGGCCGAGAATGGTGCCGACGCCGCCCAGCAGGGTCATCAGGATCACCTCTCCGGACATGTGCCAGTGGGCATCGGTCAGCGACGCAAGCTGTAACACCACTGTCTTGGTCGAGCCAGCCAGGCCGGTCAATCCCGCGGAGATGACGAAGGCCAGCAACTTGTGCGCGTCGACGTTGTAGCCCAGCGAGATCGCCCGCGGCTCGTTTTCGCGAATCGCCTTGAGCACCTGACCGTAGGGCGAATGGATGGTGCGTTGGATGATCACGAAGCCAAGCACGAACACCGCCAGCACGAAGTAGTACAGGGACATGTTGTTCTGCATGTCGAACAGACCGAACAGATGCCCGCGCGGTACGCCCTGCATGCCGTTTTCGCCACCGGTAAACGGCGCCTGGACGAAGACAAAGAACACCATCTGCGCCAACGCCAAGGTGATCATCGCGAAGTAGATGCCTTGCCTGCGAATCGCCAGCAAGCCGAAGACGAAGCCCAGCACGGTGGACGCCAGTGTCCCGGCGACTATCCCCAGTTCGGTACTCAAACCCGTATAGGTACTCAGCATATAGCCTGTGATATAGCCGCCGCAGGCGAAGAATGCAGCGTGGCCGAAGGACAGCAGCCCGGCGTATCCCAACAGCAGATTGAATGCACAGGCGAACAGGGCGAAGCACAACAGCTTCATCAGGAACACCGGGTACACCATTAGCGGCGCCACCATCGCTATGCCCAGCAGCGCCAGATAAAACAGGTGCTGGCGCCGTCGCGCAGCACGGCGGCGCTCGCGCTCGGCATTGGCGCGCACTTGTAGCGCCGAGGCCTGCATGGGAGACGCTTGAATGTTTTCTTGAGTCGACATGTTCATGCCTCCTTTCCGAACAGACCGGCTGGCCGCAGCAGCAGTACCAGCACCATGATCACGAAGATCACCGTGTTGGCCGCCTCCGGATAGAACACTTTGGTGAGCCCTTCGATGAGGCCCATCGCGAGTCCCGTGACAATCGCGCCCATGATCGAACCCATCCCGCCGATCACCACGACGGCGAACACCACGATCAGCAGATTCGAGCCCATCCCAGGCGTGACGGCGTAGATAGGCGCGGCGAGCACACCAGCGAACGCGGCCAGCGCGACGCCATAGCCGTAAGTCAGGGTGACCAGCAGCGGAACGTTGATACCGAAGGCCTGCATCAGTTTCGGATTCTCCGTACCGGCGCGCAGGTACGAGCCCAGCCGGGTGCGTTCGATCATGTACCAGGTCGCGAAGCACACCGTCAGGGCCGCAACGATCACCCAGCCGCGGTAGGTCGGCAGGAACATGAAGCCCAGGTTATGCCCGCCCTTCAGCAGGTCGGGCATCGGATACGGCGATCCGGACACGCCGAACAACTTGACGAAACTACCCTCGACGATCAGCGCCAGGCCGAAGGTCAGCAGCAGACCGTACAGATGGTCTTCCCCGGCGATACGGCGCAGCAGACCCCGTTCGATACCCATGCCCAGCAGGCCGATCAGCAACGGCGACAGCAGCAAAGCCATCCAGTAGTTGATGCCCAGGTAATTCAACCCGATGAAGGCGGCAAAGGCACCGAGCATATATTGCGCGCCGTGGGCGAAGTTGATGATGCGCAGCAAGCCAAAGATGATGGCCAGGCCGAGGCTCAACAGCGCATAGAACGACCCATTGATGAGGCCGAGCAGAAGCTGCCCGAACAGTACGCTCAGGGGAACGCCGAAAATGAGAGTCATGATTCACTACCCAAAGGGATTCCGGAAAACCCGGCCAGCGCAGCATGGCTGCTGACCGGGTAGCGGTACGCCAGTCTGGTCAGCCCTTCGGAGCCATCTGCTGGCACTGGCTCTCACCGATGGGACGGAAGGCCTCATCGCCCGGAATGGTGCTGACCACCTCATAGAGGTCCCACTCGCCCTTGGATTCGGCTGGGGTCTTCACCTTCACCAGATACATGTCGTGCACCATGCGGCCGTCTTCACGGATCTTCCCGTTCTTGGCAAACATGTCGTTGACCGGTGTCTTGGCCATCTGCGCGCGAACGACCTGGGCGTCGTCGCTGCCCGTTTCCTTCACGGCGTTGAGGTAATGCATGGTCGCCGAGTAGATACCGGCGGGGACCATGCCGGGCATGCGGCCAACGCGCTCTTCGTAACGCTTGGCCCAGGCGCGGGTTTCTTCGTTCATGTCCCAGTACCAGCCGGTGGTCAGCATCAGTCCCTGGGTGACGTCCAGGCCCATCGCATGGATATCGTTGAGGAAGACGACCATGCCGGCAAGTTTCTGTCCGGATTGGGTCACGCCGAATTCGCTGGCGGTCTTCAACGAGTTCACTGTGTCTGCACCGGCGTTGGCCAGCGCGACCACATCGGCGCCCGAACCCTGAGCCTGGAGGATGTAGGACGAGAAGTCGCTGCTTGGGAATGGATGGCGTACCGTGCCGACCACGCTGCCACCTTCGGCTTCGACGACCTTCTTGATGTCGTTTTCCATGGCGTGACCAAACGCGTAGTCAGCGGTGAGGATGAACCAGCTCTTGCCGCCATCCTTGAGCACGGCATTGGCGGTGCCGTTTGCCAGCGCGAAGGTGTCGTAGGTCCAGTGGATATGGCTTGGCGCGCAGTACTCGTTAGTGATGCTCGAAGCGGCAGCGCCGGAAATGAGCGCGAGCTTACCGCCCTGCTCTACCACCTTGGCGGCTGCCAGCACCACGGAGCTGGCGACCATGCCGGTTACCATGTCGACGTTACGCTCGTCGATCCACTGGCGAACCGTATTGGCACCCACGTCGGGCTTGTTCAGATCGTCGGCGTTGAAGGTGACAATCTTCTTGCCGTTGACCGTGCCACCGAAATCCTCGATGGCCATTTGCAGTGCCTCCAGTCCACCAGGGCCGGACAGATCACGGTAAGTTCCTGACATATCGGCGAGATAACCGATGCGGACCTCATTGTTGCTGATTTCGGCCTGGGCGGCACCGGCGATCATGCTGGATACAAGGATGGCGGCTGCGGTTTTCTTGAGCATTTTCATATTCACCCACTGTGATTGTTTTTGTTGTGGCTATTGATCACCGGCATCTACTGCGGACCGGCTGGCTTGCAGGCGTTGTGAAGACGTAACGAACGACGGGAAGGCAAGGCAAAAACAGGGGAGGATGCGGAGTTACGAGCTGTAATTGAGCATTCCAATCCTGTCTAACGCTGCATTACCGAGCGCAGTAGTTTTCACAATGACTGCTTGGCGAGGGTGGTCACACCCCCAGACAACTATTCAAAAACTCCTTTTTCGAATCCAGGTCTGCGGCGCTGATCTCTTCGATAATCTGCCCGTGCTCCATTACGTAATGACGGTCGGCCAGTGGTGCGGCGAAGCGGAAATTCTGCTCCACCAGCACGATGGTCAGGCCACGTTTCTTGAGCTTGATCAGGACCTCCGCGAGCTTTTGCACGATCACCGGAGCCAAACCTTCGGTGATTTCGTCGAGTAGAAGCAGATTGGCACCGGTGCGCAGGATGCGCGCCATCGCCAGCATCTGTTGCTCGCCGCCAGACAACCGCGTGCCTTGGCTGAAGCGACGCTCGTAGAGGTTGGGGAACATTTCGTAAAGCTCATCCAGCCCCATTCCGCCGCTGCGCACGGTCGGCGGTAACAACAGGTTTTCCTCGACGTTGAGACTGGAGAAAATGCCGCGCTCTTCAGGACAGTAGCCGACGCCGAGCCTTGGGATCTGGTGGGCAGGTATGCCGATGGTTTCGTTGCCATTAACGATGATGGAGCCGGTGCGCCGGCCGACCATGTTCATGATGGCGCGCAACGTGGTGCTGCGGCCTGAGCCGTTGCGACCCAGCAGGGTAACGAGTTCGCCTCGCCCCACCACCAGGTCGACCCCATGCAGAATGTGGGATTCGCCGTAGAACGCATGCAGGTCATCGACTCGCAGCTGGTCGCGATCAGCTTTGGGCGTCATGCGTGAGCCTCCTCTGCGTTGGCTTCGCTACCCATGTAGGCCTCGCGCACCTCAGGATTTGCCGAGACGGTGTCGTAATCGCCCTCGGCCAGGACCGAACCGCGCGCCAGTACGGTGATGCGGTCACACAGGCGGCTGACAACGCTGAGATTGTGCTCGACCATCAGCACCGTACGGTTATCGGCAGCGCGTCGTACCAGCGCCACGACCATGTCAACGTCTTCACCGCCCATGCCTTGAGTCGGCTCGTCGAGAAGCAACACGACCGGGTCCAGCGCGAGCGTAGTGGCCAGCTCGAGCGCGCGTTTGCGTCCGTAAGGCAGCTCGATGGCCAGCGTCTGGGCATAGCTTTCCAGATCGACCTCGGCAAGCAGCTGCAGCGCGCGCTCGTCGAGCTCGCGCAGAGTGCCTTCGGATTTCCAGAAGTGAAACGAATTGCCCATTTTCTGCTGCAATGCCACGCGCACGTTTTCCAGCACGCTCATGTGGCCGAACACCGCAGAAATCTGGAACGAGCGCACCAGGCCGAGACGTGCGATCTGATTCGCCTTCATCGAGGTGATGGCCTTGCCGCGGTAGAGGATCTCGCCCCGTGTAGGCGTCAGAAACTTGGTGAGGAGATTGAACACTGTGGTCTTGCCAGCCCCGTTGGGGCCGATCAGTGCATGGATGTGTCCCTTCTGTACACGCAGATCAACGGAATCCACTGCGGTGAAGCCGCGAAATTCCTTGGTCAGACCGCGCGTTTCCAGCACGAATTCCGGTGCCATGGGATGCCCTCTAACCCTGATTATTGTTGTTGGTTATGGCGCAGATCACTGGGTGACCTTTACGTAAACGATAACAACCGTTTACGCGTTGAAGCAAGCATCCTTTTCAAACGCTCGATTGAGCGTACTACTGGTCATGTCGGGCTATACAGCAGCAGCTGTACACGTGAAATGCCCTGAAAAAACCGGGCCGCAAGGGCCCGGCAAAAGATCAACGAGGAGTCAT
>CETJ01095958.1_pt1 | contig 36740 bp, 65 predicted proteins | sample 531341 | NCBI WGS metagenome assembly CETJ01 (sample SAMEA2622677, study PRJEB7988) | marine metagenome | isolation source: saline water (ENVO:00002010), including | reverse complement strand
GCGGAGCGTCGCCCTCTAGCCGCCAGCCCCTAGCAGCGAGGCCCAGGACCACAAGGACTGGGCCGAGCCTAGAGAGTATCGTTTATAGTCCAGCAAGGTCCCACCTCCAGCGGAAACCAGGGAACCCGAACGCATCGGGAATGGTTATCTATACATGGGGGGGTACTTGGCCCCCCGCCCCCCCTGGGGGTGCCCTGGCGGGCGGCTGGGCGTGCTGGCTGCTCGGTTAGTGCGTCTAACGCCAGGCGCAGGCGCCCTAACGTCCTGGGGAGCAGCTCTAACCCTATAGCACGTCCGCCAGGGCGAGTCAAGTCGGCCCCGTGCCCGACACCCGTCGGCCCCGTTGTTGCCACGTGGCAACGATGGTCCGCCTTCCTTGATCGGCCTAGCTATCTCCCCTATGATTGACTTGTTATGCCAAGTCCGTCCGCCAGGGCGGCAAGTGTGATCGGGCGGACCTTCCGCCTGTTTGAAAATCGCATAGTGACTAGCCGTGGCCGATGGGCCACGCGCCCGTCAGCCGTTGCCTGTCGCTATGCGATGGGGAGAAAATGACAATGGCTAAGACAGAGACCACGGCTACCGATAACGGACGGGACGTTCCCGATCCGAAGGCGCTGGACGCATTGGCCGAAAAGGTCCGTGCGTTCCGTGCCAAGACATGGGCCGTCGCTGACGCATTGTGCGTCACGATCCCCCGAACGGTTGCCCATTGGCGGCACCGTTCGGAGGTGGATACCGACGGCCAGGCCGTTCACGTGAAGGAAGGCGATATCTTCGCCGACCTCGCCGAACGGTGCGACGAGGGTACGGGAACGCTGAAGTGGTGGCGCAATACTGCCGCCACGTTCCCGAAGGCGATGCGGGCAGACGGAATCACAATCTCCGTCTACAAGCCGCTGGTCGCCTTGGCATGGGCCAACGATTGCGCCCGTCGGAAAGTGTTGGTGGATTGGGTGAACGAGACCCGCCCGACCGTCCGCCAGGCCGAGGACCATGCGAAGGCGATGCGGCTGAAGGATGCACCGCCGACCGATCCGCCCGCCGAAGGCAACGAGGAATCATTGTCAGCGTCGGACGTGAACGGTCCCGCCGTCACATCCATTACGGGCGACGACTTGGTGGCTTCAGTGTTTGCCGCCGTTGCCGCCCATGACGGATCGGATGCGTCGGAATCTTCTGCCGCTATCCGTTGTGTCAGCATGCTGGCCGACGCCTTAGGCGTGTCGGTCACGGAAGGCGCTAGCGTCTGATCGGTAGCCACAACAGGAACGGGGGACCCGAGAGGGTCCCCTTTTCTTGTTTTCTTTTTCAACTTGGCTGCACCTGGCTGATCGTTGCCACGTGGCAACGATCACTAGGAGGTGGCCCGATCCACTAGGAGGTGGACGTTATGAGTAGTCATCAGCTGGTGCTGGTGCACGCTGGTGCACTAGGAGTAGGCGGGAAGTGTTCGTGTCCTGATGGGTGCGATTGGTTCTCTACTAGGTGGCGTGCCACGGTGGCGTGGGTGCGTCGTGATCACGACAAGCACATCGAGCAGGAGGAGCAGGCTGATGGGGCATGAGTGTTTCGACCACGGGTATCTGACTTCCGACCCACGGGTGGGGTCGGTTAGGTGCGGGGAGTGCGGCGGCCTGTTGGCTTTGCCTCATCAGGTGGATCATGCTGCGTGGGGATTCGACAAGCAGAAGGAGCAGGCTGATGGGTGAGAAGGTGCGGGATTGGTTGTATGCGGATGATTGGCGTTGGTTTGCCGTGTTCGTGGTGGTGCAGGTGGTGTCCGTGTCGGCGTTCTTGTGGTTCGCTGTGTGGGTGAGCGGGTATGCCAAGTTGAGGGGGTGGGTGTGAGGTGGGATCTGGTCCGTCTTGGTATGGAGGCGAGGAGAAGGGATGAGTTCATGTCGAGGATGAAGCGGTATGAGGAGACATTGTGGGAGGAGCCTGTGTCTAAGGAGGAGGCGAGGGTGTGGCTCGCCAGGTGTCGCGCTTCCTTGCATGGTGGTGACAAGTCCGATAAACTTGGGTCTAGTGGAGAGAAGGAGGAGAGATGAGCAAGAGTAACGGTGCCAAGATTCAGGCGCTGCTGCGCCGCAATAGCGGCAGAAGGGGGAGGAGGAGATGAAGATAAGCCAGAAGGATTACGAGATCCTGGCCGAGGGGTACATGGCGATGCTGGAGCGTGGGGTTATCACCCCTAGGCAGTACGTCGTCTACATGTCCACGCTGAGAGAGGAGAGGACCAGTGGCAAGTAAGAAGGATTACGAGTTGATCGCTGAGGCGATCAAGGATGTGGGGGTGTTCTACCACCTCGACGGTGAACCGATGCGTTCCGACGCTGAGGTGGTGCTGTTCAGCGTGGCGATGGAGTTGGCCCGTGAGTTGGGCGCCGCCAATCCACGCTTCGACAAGCAGCGATTCCTGGCTGCGTGTGAGGTGGGCGCATGAACCAGCTCAGCCTTGATGGGTTCCTGTTCGTCATGTTCTGGGGCTGTGCCCTGTTGGTCGTCGCCAGCATCGTGCTGGCGGTGTGGGAGAGAGGAGATAGGAATGGATGAGGTAGATGCGTGTCCCCATTGCGGGGATCCGTGCTTCTGTGATGAGGCGTGTGTCCGTGACATGCGCCGCCAGGAGGAGGCCAATGAGGCCATCCTTCGGATGGCTGAGGCCAGGGCACGGCGGGTTCATGTGGTGCGGGAGGATGTGTTCGAGATGGACAGGTGGGTTGATGACCTGCTGTCCTCCTTCATGGACATGCAGACTAAGGCGTACAAGGAGGGACTCGATGCCTGACTTTCACATGCCCGACTCATGGTACGACCCGCCCGATGACCCCTGCGAGAAGTGCCAGGGCGAGGGCTGTCACCTGTGCGACAGGCTGATGGCCGAGGACTATCGCTGGTCTACTGATCCACGAGTATGAGAGGAGAGACAGATGGGTAATGCAACGACGGACCCGCTCATCGGGCACAGGATCATAATGATCCGCCCGATGGTGGAGTCGGAGAAGAAACTTGTCGGCTGGGTCGATGAGACAGCCAGCGGCGACAAGTATGCCGAGGACAGGGAGTGCTGCGCCGCTGGTGTGGCTGTCCTGGTGTTGAGCAACGGGGCAACGGTGTTCGCTACGAGTGACCCCGAGTGCAACAACGGCGGCCACCTGATGACCACCCATAGGGGGAAGTTGTATGACATCTTTACGTGAGCAGGCTGTCCGCATCGGCAAGGTGTGGGCACCCGTCCCACTCAAGGCCAGCGGTAACAGGAAGTTGTCGCCCTGGATGCACCAGAAGAAGGCGGGCGGCCATGAGGCTGAGGTGGTGGTGAAGAACTCGTTCGGCACCCTCAGTTCGGAGTGCAAGTGGATGACTCCGTTCTGCGAGGGGTGCTATGCGGGGGCCGCCGAGGTGTACCCGAATGTGCATGCGCTGTTGACGCACAACACCGACCTGACCAGGGGCAGGTCGTTCGATGAGCTGGTGCCCCTGTTTGATCGCCTTGTCCATGATGCTGAGGTGCAGATGGTGAAGCGTGGCGTCCCTGTGGAGGACAGGTTCTACCGTCCGCATTGGGATGGTGAGTTGGATTCGTTCGATGAGTTGCGTGCGTGGAACCAGGTTGCGTTGTTCCACCCCGACATGAAGGTGTTCCTTTATACGAGGGGGCACATGCTGGTGCGTGCGTGGTTGCTGCTCACCTCGTCGGTGGGGTCACCGAACTTCGTCATCTACCTGTCGGTGGACAGCCACAACGTGGACACAGCCAAGCAGGTTGAGGCGGTGGACCCGAAGGGGCTGATCAAGTACGCCTTCTGTGGTGCCACCTGGCAGGAGACGGAGGAGATCGCCGCCTTGTTCCCGAGGCAACGCAAGGGGCCACGCTGTCCCGAGTTGACGGGCAAGGTGCCTTTGATTGTGTGGGAGTCCGACGGTGAGCGGGCTACCCGTAGGTCTGATGCGATGGCGGCGGGCGTGAAGCGCCCGCCTGAGCGTGTCGGAGTAGGGGCATGTGTCGAGTGTGGCATGTGCCCGAAGGGAATCAACAACGTGCGCTTCGCACAAGAAAGGTGAGGGAGAGACATGGCAACAACCAAGAACCCGTTCGGTAAGACACGGGACATGGAGAATCCATACGCCATCTACACGGGGCCAGCAGGCTTCGAGTGGAGGGTGTTGAAGACATACCAGCGGCCCGACAAGGAGCAGGCGAACGCTTATGCCAGGTGGTTTGTGGCAGCGCAGTCTGACTTCACGTTCGGGGGCCATGACATGGGTGATGAGTACGCATCGAACGTGCGTCCGCACACCCTGGTGTCATGCACCGACGAGTGGAGGGAGCACTACGGATGAGCGTGCCTTACATACGCTTCAACGACCCGCTGTTCCCGTGGTATTGGCGCATCACCCAAGGGTTCGCCAACCTGGCGGACGGGATCGTCACCGTCCTGACGTTGGGGCTTGTATGCCCAGCGTTCGGGCAGCGATGCGCCCGCGATTGCCTCAAGTGGGGGCTACGGAGGACAGACGGATGAGCATCTTCAAGGTTGAGTTCACCCTGTGGGTTGGAGACGACTCGATGATGGGTGTTTGCGCCAGGGATCACGTCGATGCTGACTTGGATTCGTGGATCCTTGATTGGGAGGAGACAGAGATGTGCCTCACCCCTGTGTGCGAGGGCTGCCCCGAATGTGGGCCGAAGCCATGAGCATGTGGCTGGAAGACCTGAGACTCATGGACGCAGAAACCTTGGAGGATCTGTGCGATGAGTTCGAGGAGAAGGTCAACGAGGGGCGTGAAGAACTGCGCCGACGAGAGGAGGAAGACGATGCCTGAATACATGGACATGTCTGATCCGTCAGTCCAACAGATGTTGGCTGACGACAGGGCAGAGGCGTTAGCCCGCATCAGGGCTGCGAAGGAAGAAGACAACGAGAAGGGAGAGTGACATGAGACAAGGACAGGCCACCCACGAGGTTGTGTTGCGGATCACCACGTCGGCTGACTCCATCCCTGGAGAGTGGGACTGGATGACGCTGCTGGATCTGAACGCTGCCTACGAGGATGTGACCGTAAGCAAGTGGGAAATCAACAACGGATACTGCGAGAAGGGAGAGTGACATGGGGTATTACATATTCCTGGAACAGAGTGACACGGTGTTGCCGAAGGGGAACCAGGCGGAGGCGTACAAGCGTATGTGTGCGCTGAACGACCACGACGAGAACAAGAAGGGTGGCAGCTTCGGCCCCGACGGGGAGGAGAAATGGTTCTCGTGGATGGACGCCAACTATCCCGACACGTGCGCTGATGCGAAGGCCATACTCACAGACTTGGGGTTCTTCTTCGATGAGAACGAGGACGGTGACCTGCTGTTCACGGAGTACGACTGCAAGATGGGCCAGGAGTCTGACTTCTTGCGGAGTATCGGTGACCTGTTGACGGGTGAGATGGTGTGGCGTGGCGAGGAGCACACCCTGTGGAGGTACACGTTCGGGGACAAGATGCGGGTGCATGAACCCGTGGATCGTCCCATCGAGTGGGATCAGGTGCCCTTCTTCTCCGATGAGCGGCTGGCCGCAGCCAACGAGAAGCCTTGGAGGTAAACGAGAATGGATAGAACAACGATCATCACCGTGAACTGGCACGCCGTGGGCGACGCCTTCGTGTGGGCGTGCATCGGGTTCGCCCTGGCGATGGCCCTCGTCTGGATCAGCGAGGAGAGGGCACGCAAGCGTCGCTATGTCAGGCAACTGGAGGCGCTGGTGAGGGAGCGATGAGGGTTGGCGCCCTGTGTGCAGGGTACGGCGGCCTCGAACTAGGGCTGCACTTGGCAGGCATCGACACTGACCTGGTGTGGGTGGCTGAGACAGACAAGCATGCTTCGGTCGTGTTGGATGCACGGTTCGGGGTACCAAACTTGGGTGACCTGACCGAGATCGCCGATCCACCACAGGTGGATGCGATCACGGCGGGGTTCCCTTGTCAGCCCGTGTCCCATGCTGGGAAGCGGGCAGGTATAGATGATGAAAGGTGGTTGATCAGGGATGTCGTCTCTGTGGCAAGACGAGCAGGCGCACAATGGTTGTTCCTGGAAAACGTGCGGGGTGTGCTCACCGCCAACCAAGGTGATGCCTTCGGGCAGATCCTCGATGCGTTGGCCGACGGAGGGTTCGATGCGGAGTGGGCATGTGTTCGAGCCGACCAGTCGGTGGGTGCCTGCCATCGCAGGGAGCGGTGGTTCTGTGTTGCCTACGCCGACAGCCCAGGACGGGGCGAACAATGCGGGTCCGTCCCAGTGGAACAGAAACTCAGATCCCCTGAACGTGGTGGCAGCCAAGTTGGGTGGGGAAACTATGCCGACGCCATCGCCCGATGGGAGTGGGCCAGTGGACGATGCGCCCCCGCCCCAGTGACCGACAGCAAGCTGTCGTCACGGTTCGTGGAGTGGATGATGGGTCTGCCTGAGGGGTGGGTGACAGGCGTGGGTCTGTCCCGCTCCCAGGAGTTGAAGATGTTGGGCAACGGTGTTGTCCCGCAGCAGGCGGCAGCCGCATACGGGTGGCTGCTCGAACAGACAGGGAGAGAGGAATGAATCAGATGACCAGGTACGAACTTGGGATGCAGAACTGGGAGTGCGCCGTCGTGGATTGTGAGAACCCGTACGTTGAGGACACGGGTGACTTCGATGAGCATGGCTGGACGTGCGGTCGGGACGACTGCTTCTTGAACGAACAGACAGGGAGAGATGGATGAAGGTAACGATCAGGGCCAAGTGCGGCGCCTGCGTCCCACCCAGGGACGAGATCCTGGATGTGGACGAGGTGGCGTGGAACAGGTTCCAACTCAGGGAGGAACTGGTGCAGGTTCTGTTCCCTGACTTGTCGGCGGCGCAGCGTGAGTTGGTGATGGGCGCCCGCAACGGGTACGGGTACTACTGTGCCTCATGTTGGGACATGATGTTCCCATCAGAAGACGAGGAGTAACGATGACGATTCGTCCGACGGGCGAGGACACAACGCTGACACGCAAGCACCTGCTTGCGCTGCGAGAAGCCGAAGCAACAAGGCTGAGGGAGAAGTGGAAAGAGGAGGATGAGCGAAAGAAAGAATCTGAACTTGAAGTACGAGGTGCTGTTGTCGGGGATGATCCCGTTCCTGGTTGATGAGGATGGGAACGTGGTCACTGGCCGATGGCAAACATCGAAGGCACAAGTGATGTCACTGGAGGTGACAGAAGATGGACCATGAGGAATGGAACGCCCGCAATGCGCGGGCACGGGAGTACCACGACACGGAGGGCCGCGCCCTGCGTGACATCGAGCGGGAGTTGCGCGAGATCCGCGTGCTACTGGAAGCCCTATACCAGCACCTGGGGGGGGAAGGAAAACGTAGATGAGTGATGAGGAGAGCGATGATCAGGAACTGTCGGCGGAGGCGTTCTACGCCACCATCATACCGACCATGTGGGTGGGGCTACTCGACCTCATCCACGACATAACAATGCGCCTCGGAGACTTCATGGAGGTGCAAGGCAAGGCGGTGGAGGAAGCCAAGGCATACCTGCGCCACCCATCGAGCGAAGAAGAAGGGGCGGAGATCATTCCGTTCCCCACCGACGAAGACGAAGGAGCATGAAGTGCGATTCGGTAACAGCGATGAGATAGTCCCCGCCCAGTCCACCCCGTCGGGGGCCGACAGGCAGCGGGGGTACAAGACGGCACGAACCAAGGCGCTGTGGCGCCTGGCCCAAGCTGCCGTCAACAAACCAGGCGAAGCCCTGTCGTCCACGGCAGTCATCTACGAGCACCGTCGGGATGCCATTGTCGATGCGTCACGCATCCGACTAGGCCGACAGGGCACCGTCAACAACGCCGTCAAGGCGTTGGGTGTCGTCGGGATGGTCGAGGCGTGGGCGGAGGAACACCACTTCGGACACACCCTCGGCATGCGGTTCCTACCCAAGGCGCTGCCCGCCACGAAGATGAGCAAGGAGGAAATGACAGCCATTCTGGCCCGCCCCGTCGCCACCGACACGGCACGCGAAGCAGCGAACCAGTAACCATCCACGACCTATAAGAGAGCCAGTGTTATACTGGCTGCTAGCAGGCAAGCAGGCCAGCGGCCCACCCCCTGGGGGGGTGGGCCTGCTAGCCCCAGCCTAGGGAGACAGGGAGAGATGAACGAAGAACACTACTTCGACGACGGACGTTGGCACCATACGTGGCATCAGTCTGATCTGAAGACGTTGGACATGTGCCCCGAACGGGCGCGTCTGATGTGGACGGGGGGTGTTGAGGACTTCGAGGGGGATGCCGCCGTGCTTGGTACGGCGTGCCATAACGCCGTCGAATACCTCATCACCATCCCCGACGGGTTGGATGCAGCCCCCGTGCATCTCAACGACGACACTTATACCGCCTTGCATGAGCGGTTCGGCCACGAGTTGGACGAGTTGGTTCCGACGATCACCAGGTGGAACAGTTACAAGTCGCGTGCCGACCTTGAGGAGGTGGGTGCCGCCAAGTTGGACTCGTGGTACCAACAGGTGTACCCGAGCCTTACCCCCATTGGGGTGGAGGTTCCGTTCAACGAGGTGCTGTTCGAGGACGATGAGCGTGTCGTTCGGATGACGGGACGAATCGACCTGATAGATAGCAACATGGGTTTGGTCGATTGGAAGTTCCCGAAGCGTGACTACACGCGGAACAGGTGGGAGTACGACAGGTGGGACATCCAGTCCACTACGTACTGTTGGGCGACGGGTCGTAAGTCGATGAAGTTCTACTGCATGTACGGCGTGAAGGGTGAGGTGTCGTCCATGACGATTGAGCGAGGCGACCAGGACTTCCAGTTCCTGCGTCGCAAGGTCGAGGCGGCAAGCCGTCTCGTGGAACGGTCAGACCTGGAGGTGTGGCCGTTGAATGATGCAGGCTGGTGGTGCTCTGAGAAGTGGGCGCCGTGCTGGTCTGTTTGCAAAGGAAGCACAGCAGCATCGGAGGATGCGAATGGATAAGGACAAGCTCATTGTCGCGCAGAACTGTAACTCTGCGACGGCACAGGTAATGGCTGCGTTGGTTAGCGCGGGCGTCTTCACGTATGAAGACGTGCGTGCCAACTGGGCAGACATGCACGGCATTGTGAACGGGAACACGTTCGCTGCCGCTGCCACACAGATGGTCGCTGCGGCCATCCCAGGGGTTCAAGCCATCCCTACCCCACCCCCACCCCCCGCAGCCCCTCAGGCGGCTCCTATGCCGCCCTCAGCGCCCCCTGTGGCGCCTCGCGCCAAGTCAAACTGGATCAGGGAGGATGCGTTCGAGATAATCGTGGGAGCGATTGAGTTCGAGCGCCTCAGCGGTATCACGTTCGGCTCCAAGGAATCGAACTTCTACTGCAACCAGAGCGTCAAGTCGTCAGGCCAGTTGCCGAACGGTTCTGCCATCAGGAACGTGGCGACCTACCCTGACGCCAAGGTCAAGCCCACTGATCGCCTGGAAGGCGATTGGGGTCCGACCCTGACTGCGTTTGCCGACTTCGCAATCGACTTCGGTAAACTCCCCTCGTCCTTCACACGGCCTCCCGCCTACGTGAGGTGACATGACCACGCGGCTGACCCTCGATGAGGCTCAGGCGCGGGTGCAGCAGGCGCGGGCTGGCGAATCGACCCTCTCCCCCGATGAACCAGCCCGCCCTGTTGCCGTCCCCAGCCTGCCTACCTGCCTGGACATAGCGGAACGTCTCATAGAGGACGCCACCGACGACTCCAACAAGTGGCCCCTAGGGGTACACGCCATAGATGATGCCCTCGCTGGCGGGTTGAAGAAGCGTGAGTGCATGGTCGTTGCTGGCAAGGCGCACACGGGCAAGACGGTGCTTGTCATCAACGCTGTGGCCCGCAACCCGAACAACATCGTCATGTGGATGACACCTGACGAACCTGACCTGATGGTGCTGTCCCGCATCCTGGCTATCAGGTTGAACAAGAACCCCCGCGCCGTGTACGACCTGGCCCGCAGGGGCGATCAGGAAATCTTGACGGCGATCCGACACCAGTCGGAGACGGACCTGAGGAACCTGCGGATCATCGACCGTGCCGCCTTCTCCAAGTATGGCGAAGCGATGCGACGGTCAGGCCACCAGGTGAACGGCCCCATCGACATAGCGGACCACATGTTGGGCACATGGTCTGAGGCGGCGTACGGCCGCAAGGCCGACGTGTTCGTCTGGGACTTCGCATCCCAGCTCGACGAACCCGACCTGGACAGCGACCCGTCTCGCATCTCAGCGTTGAAGTCGTTGGGGATGCGGCACGATGCGGTCACCATCATCGTGCATCAGGCGTCACGCGGGTCGGCGTCCCGTGGCGCAGCGTTGGGCATCGAGTCGGGCCGTTACGGCGGTGAGGATCTGGCGCACTTCATGTTGACGGTGTGGCGTCCACATGAAGACGAAAGCCTGCCCGCTGAGGAGCGTGCCCGTTTGGAAAACGTGTTCGGTATAGCATTGGTGAAGAACAAGAGGTTCGACGGCAAGAAGGTCACCATCAACATGGAGATCACCGAAGCGGGCAAACTGCTGGACCCGTGGGAGGAGACGGTCATCCAGTACCGTCTCGACCACGGAGAGTTCTGATGGGTGTCACCGTCGAGAAGCAGACCATCTACCTGGGTGCAGGGTTGACGCGCACAGGGTGGGTGGTGTGGGACGACGACGTGTCCGTCGGCTGGCACGCCGACTATGTGGCCGCCCGACTCAGGGCCGACGACCTGGTGGAACAGAGGGAACACCGTGACGGCTAGCGACCTCACGTCGTGGTTCCACATGACGTTCCACGGGTTCGCCCACGCATGGGGCGACTCAGGCGACCACCCTCGCACCATCTGGGAAGACCTGACCCTCGCCCACTTCCGCCGCCACCTGGAGGGTGAGGTGCCGTTGGGTATCTACCCGATGGTGTACGACCCGACGAACAAGCATGTCGGCCCACGGGGATGGGACGACGACCGACGGTACCCGAACATGGACCCCGACCTGTGGGTGTGCTCGTGGGGGTGCGTAGACATCGACGCCCAATCCGATTCCCATAAGGGGCAGGGCACCGAAGACGAGGTGGCCGACTATGCGTTCAGCCTCGGCAACGTACTGGCCGCACAGAACATCACCCCGTGGGTGGAGCGCACCCGTTCAGGGGGCGCCCACGTATGGGTGTTCCCCGACACATGGTGCTCCACCGTGGACATGCGACGGTGCCTACAGGCAGCCGAACAGATCGCAGGCGTCCCGACCGATTCGCCGTTCCCCAAGAGCGAATCGTTAGCGGGACCGCCAGGGAACTTCGTGAGACTGCCCTACTATGGGAACCGTGTCCGTCCAGACAGGCAGGTCATCATCGAACCCGACGGGACACCCGTCCCGTTGGAAGGGTTCTTGCATGATGCCAATGCGAACCGTGCGAAGGTTGCTGACATCAAGGCGGCTGCGTTGCTGAAGGCACCGCCGCCGCCCCCTACGGCCCGACTTCCACATGTGAGTAGAAGGGCGCCGACGAAGATGTGGGGTGCGTTGAAAGACATGTGGGAGAACGGCCCCCCAGCATCAGCGTTCGTGGAGAACCAGGGCGCAGGCAAGGGCAGGCACGGCTGGCTGTACCACTTCGCTGCACTAGCGTTGGGTGACGGCCACGAACTGGGCACCGTCATCGGGTGGCTGGTCGAACTCGACAACAAATACACCCGCAAGTTTTACATCAACGGCCAACCACACGACCAGGACAGGCAGCTCCGCCACCTGGCAGAAAAGGCCCTTCAAAATGCCGAACCTAGAGCACGCCTTTATCGTTGAGGGGCGTCCCAAACCGAAGGGGCGCCCCCGTATGACACGCCGTGGCCGCGTGTATACACCGAAGGAGACGTTGGAGTACGAGGCCAGGATCGGTGAGGCGTACGACGGCCCCATGTTCGAGGGGCCGATCCTTATGAGGATCGCCTACACCCCTGAGTATCAGACCATTGAGATCGAGGAGATGCCAGATGCCACATCGAAACTGCGTTTCGATTTGGACAACGCCATCAAGGCCACGCTCGACGGCCTGAACGGCATCGCCTACCCTGACGACAAGTTGGTGTACCACATCGAGGCGACGAAGCTGTGAGCAACGCCCAGTTCGCCGACCAGTCGTTCACGAAACGGCTCGACGGCATGGGCGACCTGGCCGAAGGGGTCTTCGAGGAGTGGTGCGGCGTCAAGCATGTCAGGTTCGGGCTGAACCGTCCCCCCATCGCCATGTGGAAACTGCCCGTACGGATCCGCTACACCCCCGACTACCTCACGTCCGACTACCTGGTTGAGGTGCAGGGTTTCGGGCGGAAGCAGATCGTCCACATGAAGTTGGACAAGTGGCAGGCGTTGCTGTGGTGGGACCGCAACGTCATGCCTGTGCGCCTGTTCCTCCACGACTCGCACCTTGATCGGCAACTGATGTTCCCGATCAAGAAACTCCGCCCCCTTATAGACAAGGCGGAGGTCCGTAAGTTTCCCGAAGGCAACGAGTATTATGCGGTGTCCGCAGGGGAGGTGTGGTCACTCCTAGGATAGTGCATGTCAAAAGTAGTGAGCGTGGACCCAACAGGTTGGATCCTTGACAGCACCCTAGAGGACTACTATCGGGCCGTGATCCCGCTCGGCGACTCGACGAGGCCGCTCTCCGAACTGCAAGCGTTGATGGAAGCCGCACCAGGGTACGACGTTCACCCCCACGCTGCCCCGTGGAGCACGAACAGTGAAGAACTAAGCGCACTCGTCAAGCAGGCGTTGAGAGAACTACCAGAGATTCACCAAACCGTGATCGAAGCCCTGTGGGGCGGCGGGTTGTCGCTCCGTGAAGTGGAACACTTCACGGGCATACCGAAGACAACCGTGGCCCGCAAACGGGACGAAGTGCCTCAACTCCTTGGAACAATCTTGAAGCGTCTAGTGCCCGACATCTCGGACAGGTACTACATCGAAGACTAGATCTCAGGGTCGGGGCGGGCATCCAATGCCCGCAACGTCATGTCCTGGATCAGCCTGCCGAAGAACTCCTTGAACACGGGATGCACAATGAACCCGTGCTGGGCGCGCCAATCCTCAGACACCAACCCCTCGGCCTCCTCCTCGGTCAACACGATCAGGATGCCCAGCCTGTCTCCGCACCAACCCGCATGGGTGCCGTCTTCGATGTCGAACATGTTCGCTTCACGGCGCATGTTGGCATGCACCGTTGACGTGATGTCATCGCCATGATCGGCGAGAAACGTCTCCCATTCGTCAGCCATTAGGCAGCGCGCTTGTCGAGCACTTCCTTCGCCCATGCCTTCACCAACGCCAACGCCGCAGCGCCAGCCGCAACCAAAGCCGCATCAACGGTGGCTACGTCACAGAGAATGAACACGGACAGGAACGCCTGGATCGCCGTAGCGCCCAACCGTTCAAGCTTGTCAGACCAGTTACTTGAAGTAATCGTCGTCATTTTTTCCCCTTTTTAGATCGGTCGGCGTGATCGTGGGCGATAGCGACCGCCTGATCACGCGGGTACCCCTCATTTATGAGGCGTCCAATGTTTGTGTTGATTGCGTTCTGGGAGGCGCCACGCACTAGAGGCATGTCAGTACCTTGGGCGTCGAGGCTTCTTCTTCGCCTTGCTGTAAGCGGAAGAACTTTTCTTGCCGATGGGTGCAGTCTTGCGCTCAGGCCTGGTCCGCCGAGGCGACCCCCTCTGGGCGGCTGCCTTGGCCTTTCGGGCGGCTGGCGAACGCTTAGACGCTGCCATCAGTCACGCAGGGCTTTGCGGGCGCCGCTCTTAGACGGTGAGCCGACCTCACCGATGCCGCCACCAGTCTTCACTTTGGTGACGAGCACCTTGGCGGCCTTCACCAGGCGTGGTGTTGAACCATCCCTCATGGTGTCCTACTTCCCGAAGGGGCGACCGCCGCTGTTGGCGTTCCCCAGTTTCGTCTTGCGAAGATATGAGGCAGCCTTCTTAGCCTTCTGCGACATGTCCCACATGTTGAAAGACGACGTGGAATCGTACGGCTGATCATTCTGATCACCGAACGTCGCCTCGAACGTCTCGTATCCCTTACCTTTGGGCATCGAAATGCACCTCCTACCTAAAGAACAGGGCGTCCCAAGTGGCCCTGTTGACCACCCCGTTCACCTTCAAGAACCCGCATTCCCGTTGGAACCGTCGCACCGCAGCCTTCGTACGCCACCCGAAAATCCCATCGGCAGCACCAGGGTCACACCCCCAACGAGGCAACGTCGCCTGCACCAGACGCACCTTCACGCCGCGCATCCTGCGTCGCAACGGACGGGCCTGCACCTCGGCGCCCAACGCCTGCATGTAGGCGATCAGGCCGCCCCAGTCCACCGTCGGCACATGGGCACCAGGAGGCGCAACAAGGAGAGTTCCAGTACCCACCCAGTCGTACAACCAGTTCCCTGGGCAGCTCGTAGAAGCCAAATCCCGATGGCCTTTGATCCACAGCCCACCACTATACGTGTGTTGCGACTCGTCTATAACCGTTCGGAACCCCTGCTGGGCTTCCAAACTCAACGGCTCATGGCCGTCTCCCACATAGGAGACGGCAACCGTTTTGAAGTTCCAGTTCTTCGTCGCCCCACCCACAGCCCCGTCGCGGCGCCCCTCGTAGATGGTGCCGTCCACGTCCACCAGCCAGTTGTACGCAATAGACGACCAGCCCCTGGTTGTCATGTGGTGACGCTCGAAGGCTTGCACGGCGGTGGCCCCTGTGGGGCCACCTGTTACACCGCTGTGGTGGACGACGATTCCCTGCACCCTTTGGGGGTTGAGGTATGTCCATTTCTTGGTGGGTTTGGTGGCTCCCCATTCTTCACGGGAAACGTAATCGGCCCTCATCGGCTGGTTTCCAACGAAAGCATCATGCCGCGATCCTCGGTACGTTCCCGACGCCTCGCCTGATGGGCGCCCTTCGACTCGTACTGCACCGTTCCAGGGTCACGATAGCCGATAGGCATGATCCAACTCAGCCACGCTGAGGTGGTCTTCGCCTTGTACCGTTCCTCACGGGGCAGCAGGCGACGCAACTGCGCCAAATAGGGGATGAAGTTTTGCAACGCGTAAGCGGCGCTCTCCTGGATCCTGTATTCGCCACGGCTGTTCTTCGCAACAGCGTTCCCTGGCAGGGCGTCCAAGAACGGCAACAACCCTGGGATGTCGAACGGCAACGGAGGCTTGATGTATTCAGACCTGATCGGCAACTGCTGGAACAGAGACGTGCCCGTCAACATCTCTATCGGCGTCTTGATCTGAGGGGCCAACCCTGAAGCAAACGTCGAAGGATCCAAGCCGCCTAGAAACTCTGGGCCACCGCTCGTGGCCTCGACCAGATCCATGAACGGCAGATCGGGGAAAGCCCACGCGCGGGCACCCTGATTGGGGTTGCCCAACAGGGCCGACATGTCGATCCCCCACCGCTCCCCATACCATGCTGGGACGCTCCTGTCAGGCTCGACACCCAGCTCCATGTTGCGCTTCAACGTCAGGTATCTGAGGAACGGCTTCGGGTTGCGAAGCAGTTCCGTCGCCATCAACGGGATCGAGTTCCGTGTCCACGTATAGAACGGCATGGCGCGGGAAAGCACCTGGCGTTCAGTGTCGGACATGGCGTCCTTCGAGTAGTTGAAGTGGTACTTGGTGACGCGGGCGATCATCGCCGCGTCATCCAAACCCTCGAATACGGAATCCAACGCAAGCGATCCGCGTAGTATTTCTTCCATCTCGGAGTTGCCGCTCCGAATGGCCGTGTTCCACACGTTGTCACGACGCAACGGGTTCCACCTGAGGGGACGCCCGTACCTGTCAACGGTCGTGGCACCATGCAGGCGCCACGACTGCGCCACCTCGGAAGCAGCCTGACCCGCGCCGATAGCGCCCGAACGGTACACCCTGTTGAGGTCACGCATCGGGCCGTCGCCTTGACGGGCCAGACGGGCCGCACCGATCTCGGCGGCCCGCCGCTTCAAACCCCCAGGGCGTACCCGCATGAACTGGCGGACACCGCCCTCGTTGCGAACCTGCTCGGGGGTCAAGCCCACCTCCCTCAGGGCGTCCTTCCAACCGTTCTTGATGGCACGTTCACGTAGCCGCATGAACTTGATGGAGCTGTTCAGGTCCATGCCCGCTACCAGGTTGTTGAACATGCCGCCCAAACCGTTGCGCTGCACGAAGGCAGGGCGGGCCACGGCTTGGGCCTTGAAGTATCCCGTCATCGAATCCCACACCCGTAGCAGGTCGCCGACTTCGCCTTGGCCGACGTTCATCGTGTTCCGCATCAAGTCCAGGAAGTCGGCGTTGTCGGTGGCGTCTCCCAGAACAGACTGAAACATTTGACCCGACTTGCCACCGTAGACGGGGCCGAACGGCAGCATGCCGTCTTGGAACCCAGCGACCAGAGCGGCCACCTTGTCGGGGTCCACCCCTTCGCGGCCTGCTAGTAGCCCTCGGAAGATGTTGTCCGCGTCTTGGAATGTGGCGATGTCTTGTTCAAGGATTTCCAATGTGGGCTTCTTGCGGCCCCCGAACTTGATGCCTTCGGGGGCACCCACCTTCACATGGTCGGTCGCAACCAGTTCCATTTCCTTGGCAGCACGCTGCGATTCCAAATCGTACGCAGTCGCCTCCCACTGTTTCACCGTCTTCTGACCACCCGACCAGGGGACGCCCTCGACACCCTCCATGCGTGCCGCAGCGTCATACGCCTTGACGGCCTCATCGTTGAGGCGCAGCACTTCCTCCTGCGACTCCCGCACCACGTTCTGGATGGTGAGGCGTTCCGCCTCAGCCTCCAACAACGGGACACGCTCAGGGACAGCAGAGAAGACGCCAGCGTCATCAGCCAACGCCTGCCCCTCCCGAACCGCAGCGACATCACCCTCCAACTGGCGCTGCAACGCCCTCCGCGTCCTCTCAACCCACTGACGGTTATAAATCTGCGCCCGACCCTGAGCGATCTCCTCAGGCGTCATCGGCTGCTTACGGAACAGCGGCTTCCTGTACCCAGCGTTGAACGTGATCCCAGCATCCAACTCGTCGGCCAAACGGCCAATCTCGTGAACCTGCTCCACATAGTCCTGTATGTATTTCGGCGCCGACTTGCGGGCCAGACCAGCCCGCGCCCCCGTCTTCACACCCATCTGACCCAGCAGGCCGTCGATGAGTGCTTCCACGTCACGGACACCCTTGTCGAGGCCACCCAGCTTGTGCGCCTGGTTCTTCACAACCTCCAACATGTCCCGCGTCAACGCCAACTGGTACAAGATGTCGTCATACGACTTCTGCACAGCCGACGCCGACCGCACCGCCCCCGTACGCAACCCCTCCCTGCCGACCACATCCGAAGGCAACCCTGCCAGATCACCCTCACGGGTGATGCTCTCCCCCACAGTACGAAGCATGCGGGCCAAACGAGAAGTCGCCTCCAAACCCACCGCCATCTCCAACAAATCCTCCATAGCCCTGGTGGCCTGCGGGGCAGTACGGAACTTCCCGTCAGCCCCCCGCACGATGCCCTCCTGCACCTCATCAGACAGGTTCATCAAGGTCCGTTGGATGGCCGCAACGCGAACATCCAACTCGTCAATACCCTCAGCGGCCTGCGCTGCCTTCTGAGCGGTCGTGCCCTCCGCATCAGCCACCTTCTGCTTCGCAGCGTCGCTCTCCTCCCAAGCCGTCTTCGCCCGCGCAGCAGCAGCCCTCTTAGACTCCTGCACCGCCTCGTACCGTTTACCACCAGGCGACTTGGAGGTGATGGTGCGGCGCGCAGACGCAGCACCATCGGCTATCTCGTCCAAGAACCTGTTACCCCGCGCCAGATCGGCGGCCTCCACGAAGATCCCCTTGGTGACAAGGTGGTCTTCCATCCCCGACCAGATCAGCTCACGCCCCTGCGTCTGCTTATACCTGTCTATAACCCGTGCGAAATCCGTCTCGAAGAACGTCGTCTCAGCATCAAGGAACCTCGGGTCAACGTCCGATAGAAAGTTTTCGATCTGACGTTGCACCGACGGGGCATGCGTGTAATCGTGCTTGGCGACCGTGCCTGGGGTGCCAGGTTCAAGAATCGTGAAACCTTGCGTCTTCGCCTTCGGTATGCGCCAAGTGAACTCAAACCCTGGGACGAACACCCGCTCCTTCGTCGTATAAGCCACGTCACGTACAGCGCGACCCGCTGCACCGCCCAACGGGGCCGTACCCTTCGGGTCGGGGCGCTCCCCCATACGGGGTGCTTCCTCCACGCGGCTCCACCAGCCCTGCTTGGACGCAGCGTCCTTACCTGCTTCGGATACGGAACGCGACGCGTACACCTCAGCGTCGCCCAACGTCTCACGAATCGACCGTTTGCTGATGCCCTCCCACGCCCTGGTCCCCTCCTCCCAGAACTTGCGGAGGCTCTTGTGTAGATCCTCCGCTGAGATCGTTACGTTGTCGGCAGCGTTGATGAACTGTTTGAACTCAGCCAAGTTCGGGTTCGGGGTGCCGTTCTTATACGCCCAAGGTTCCGTCGAAGCCTCATACAGGATGCGAGACGCACGGCGTCGAGCAGCCGAAGCCGTCGAAGGCTTCCCCCCTGTCAGTTTGTATAAGGCCCCCGAATCGACCTGCGCTATGTCGAACCCCGCCCTGTGGGCGGCGTTCAACATTTCCCCCTGCAACCTGTCCATCACCTCGGTGTATTTGCCCCTGTTGGCGAAGCCGATGTGGTCGCCTGTTTCCAACGCTCGGGCTGCCCAATACTTCGCAGGATCCCCACCGTCGATAGAACTCACAATGAACTGGTTCACATGGCCTGTGCGCGAAATGTGTTTCGACAGGTTCTCACCCAACGTGCTACGTATCGCCGCCTGGAACATGCGTCCCATGCCAGAAGTGGCCGTACGCAAGACAACACTGTCGCTTTCGCGGCCCATCCGTAGGGCGCTACGGCCCGCCATCTGGCCTGTGACGAACTCGCCGCCCAACCCCTCCACCTTGCGGGTCCACGTCGGAGCCGTCGTAGAAGGGTTACCCCTGCGCCAGAACAAATCCAAGCGTGTCCTGGTGGCGCGAGAGTAGGCGTCCAACAGTTCCTCAGAAATCTCGCCGCCCAAGGCGGCAGCACGCTGCTTGCCAGGAGCGGTCAACAACGCGCCGTAACCGCCCGCTTCCTCCACGACCTTGCGTCGCCCAATCGCAGCGGCTTCCTTGTCGAACAGTTTGCGGGCCGTTTCACGGCCCGCACGGGTGCTGTCCTTGAACGCCGTAGCAAACAAGTCATCAACATCTGCGATGCTGTGCTTCTTCCCCAACGTCCTGAACGCTGGCGCCCACTCCGCCGCCCGACGCTTTGAAATCGCCCCCGACGTGATGTTGTCAAGCACCCTGTCGAGACGCAACGTCCGACCAATAGCGCCCGTACCAGGCATCGAGAAACTCAACCCAACGTCATAGCCGATAGCGCGAAGATCCTTAGCGCCCGCAGCCAGCTTCGACCCGCTGGCCCGCACCCGCTTTGCGGCTGCGTCCTTCCCAGCGTCCATCAACTGGTCGGCAACCTCCTTATACCCCATCTTCTGCAACGAGCCGCTGCCGAACGTCAAATAGGTGATCGGATCCAAAGCCACATCGCCGACAAAGCCGACGACACGGTTCCCCCACTTGCCCAGATCGACATTCTCATCACGGAGAATGTCACCAAACCCGTAATGGGTCTTCACCTGGTTCAACCAATCCGACCCAGAAAACCCCTCCCCCTGCACAAGGTCGATGCCCTCCTTGACAGTGGACACCAACGCCGAACGGCCCAAGTCGATTGTCTGCAACGCCTTGCCGATTGGCCCCTGCAACACAGGAGCCAACGCCTGCTGCCACCACGGCACCTCAGGTTCAGGAACCCCGAACGAAGAAAGCCCCATCGAAGCGCCCTGAGGGGCGCGACGCGCCAACGTGCCACCCAACTGGGGCAACGGGGCAACCTTGGGGATGCCCGCTATCGCAGAGGTCAACGCTGAACGAGGGACGGTGACCATCTATACCAGGATTCCGCGTTGGATCTCCTGAAGGAGTTGCTGAGGAGACAGATCCCTGGGGTTGCTGATACCCGAAATGGCGGTGTGGTCGTAAACGATCTGACCAGCGGGACCGTACGTGCCGATCTCCCACCAACTCCCCTGCTCGTCCTGCCAGTAAACGGGGTCACCAGGGGCGCCCACCGAAGGGCCAGAATCTTGCGTCCCGATGACATCCAACCAGTTCTCAAACATCTGTTGCGGAGGAGCACCACCCATCAACGACGGATCCATCCCCATAAAAGCGTTAGCCGTCACAGGATTAGACCAGTACGCCTCAGCCTCATCCCACTGAGTGTCAAACGCATCCTCAGCACCAGCAACCGCCAAAGCGCCCTCCAAACCGACATCGGCCATGCGACCAGCATGGCCGTAACCAAGCTCAGCCAACGTCGTCAACATGTCCGCCTCACGCTGCGCCGCGCCCTCCTCCGCGACTTGCAGGCGCCCCAAACGCTCCTGCCCAGCCTCATACCTGAACGTGTCAACGAGTCCCTTCATAGCCAGCACCTCGTCGGCCAAATCCCGACGCGCCTGCGTCTCCATACCCGCCAAATTCATCACGCGGTCCAACTCCACACCCGCGTATAAACGATCCATACGACCGTCATACGCCTCCTGGCGTGTCCCCTGAGAATCCAAAATGTCGCTCGTCGCCGTAGACGAAACGATAAACGTCGCAGCCGCCTCACCAAGGTCGGCGTCAGCGATCACCTGGTCGATACGCGCTTCGCGTTCGACCTTCGCACCCTCCCTGCGCTCACCAGACGCTTCCCGAATCAGATCCAACTCAGCGTTGAACTCCTCATGCAAACCACCCAACTGCTCCCCCATCGCATCAAAGTCGCCTTCCAGGCGTGCCCCCTGAGTGGCCTCCCAGGCATCGACGGATTCACCCCGTCGATTGGCCTCAGCGAGAGCCAGCCCGTACATTTCCTCGATGCGGCTCGTGCGCGGCCCAGTAGCGATCCCTTCCAACAGCCCCTTGTACGTCTCATAGGCTTCGTCGGCAGCAGTCGTATACGCTCCGTACGGCCCCGTTATAGCGGACGGATCAAACTCAGGGCGGGCGAAGTCGATGTCGGAGGGGGCCAGTTCCGTGGGGAGCATCCCGCCTTCTTGACGCCACGGGATAAACGTCTCGTCCATACTGCCCCTGGCGCTCCCAGAGATCGCCTCAGGGTTGCCCCAGTTTTCCAACTCGGCCCCCGTGGGGACCGTGGCTGTAGGGGCTGCAACGTCGTGGGACATGCCCGCGCCCTCGCGCGGGACACGTTCCGTGTAGCCCGTTTCGGGGTTGAAAACTTTGTCGTAGCCGCCGTCCCCAAAGGCGCCCCCCAAGACGCCGCCGACGGCGCCAGCAGCGGGGCCGACCCAACCCCAAGGGTCGCTGTCAGACTCACCCTCGTAGTAGCCCGTTTCGGGGTTGAAAACCCTTGCCATCAGCGGCCCACCCGATTAGACCAGCCACCCATGTTGAACAGATTCTGCGAACGGGCATTAGTCAACCCCTGCTCGGCAGCAGCCTGCTGCGCGTCCAACGCCGCCATCTGATTAGCCAACTGCCAATCCTGAACAGACTGCTCATAATTCTGATCGGCGGCAGAGAAAGCCTGCGCCCGTGGAAGCAACCCAGAATCAATCATCCCGCGACTATTGAAAATCCCAGGGATTCCCCGATTCGTTTCATCCCACTTGCGTTGATGAGCCATATCCCAGAAGGCATCCGCCTCGTTATACATACCGCGTTGGCTTTCGATACCTGCCAGCTCAGAGCCGAACTGAAGGTACTCGCCCGTAAACGGGTCATACGTCCCCATCCCCGAACCAGCACCGCTACCAGGGGTGCCGTAGCCGCCACCCCACCCAGAGGGCGCAAACGGGGCGACCGTGTTACTCGGGTCATACGTCGAAAAACGCTCAGTGTCATACTCGGGGTTATAAATGCTCTGACCAGGACCGAACTCCTTGTCAACAGCGTCCTGCATCGCCTGCCACGAATCCGCGTCAGCAGGATCAGGCATCTGAGCGCCATTACCCACCTCGGTCCACATGCCGACAGGGCCAGTGATCGCAGGATCGTTCATCGCAGGATCCCACGCAGGCGTAGCCACAGCCGCCGCATTGGCGGCGTTCTTCGCCAACAAGTTCTGAGCACCCTCCGTACCCAACCAGTCATGTACCTGCTGATCGGTGTAACCCTGATTGCGGGTCACCTCCTGAGCACCCTGCGACCCCTGCACCAGCATGTTCGCTGACGGGCCTGGGCCTTGAGGTTGGGGTACCGCTGGTCTGCTGATCTGCGTCGGTGACCCCGTACCAGGAGGACCGCCAGGGGTAACCGTGGCGGGCCGACTGATCTGTGTCGGACGGCCACTACCAGGGGGGCCACCAGGAGTTACGGGAGCCAACTGGTTTACGTTCGGGCCGACATTTCTGGGCTGCGACGGGGCAGGGCGGCTGATCTGGGACGGGGAACCCGTACCAGGGGGGCCGCCTGGGGTGACGCCGAAGGTGCCCGCGTTCTCCACGGGCTTCCGACGACCCGTGCGGGACGGCACCGCTCCAATAGCCTGCGGGCGTCCCGTCCCAGGAGGGCCGCCAGGAGTAACCGTCCCAGGGGGACCATAGTTGGGGTGCCTCGACACAGCCGCTGCCGCCATAGCGGGACGGCTGATCTGAGACGGCCGCCCACTACCAGGGGGACCACCAGGCGTTGTCGTCCCAGGAGGACCGCCGAAACGGTTCGACGTAGAAAACGTCGAGTTCTTGACCGTATTCGCTGGCGTCTTCTTAGGCCCAGTGACTACGTTTCCGTAGCGCCCCATCAGAGCCTCCTAGTAGTACTGGGGTTTCAGCTGCATCATCCCTGGTGGCCGCCGTGGAGGCATCGGCGCCTGCTGAGGCGGCCCGAAACTCCCAGGATGTCGAGGCTGCGGAGGAGGCGGGGCAAACTGTCCACGCGGCCTCTGCTCAAACGCACCAGGCGTATACGGGCCACGATCAAAGTCAGGATTCCCTGGCCCAGCCGCCATCAACCCCTCCATCATCTGCTGACGATCCGTCTGCATCTGACCAGGGAACGGGCCGCCCTGAAACGGTGGCTGGGGAGTAAACCCCATGCTGCCAGGATGCTGAGGCTGCGGACCAGCACCCGCCCCAGGGCCACGCTGACCCTGCTGGCGCAAAGCAATATCGGCATCCTCACGGCCCATCAAGAACCGCTGCGCCTCAGGAGTGTTCAACCAATCATGCACCGCCTCATCGCGGCGACGCTGCTGCTCCTCCTGACCGCGCTGAATGTCAGGCTGATCGGCCCTTTGGGCGCGATCAGCAGAAACCTGCCGCAACAGATTCTGTGCCCCCTCACTGGACAACCACTCCAACACAGCCCGCGCCTGGTCGTCCTGACCCATGCGTGCCTGATCGGATCCCATCAAAGCCATCTGTTTGCTCCTAACCAAATACCTGACCCGCCAACAACAGCGTGCCAGTCTCGACCGTTATAGAAATAGCGGGGGTGGTCCCACCTGAAGAAACGATTGGGGCAGTCCCAGTCACGGACGTAACCGTGCCAGCGTTCGCCGTCCACCCAGAATCGTTGTTCATCCCCGACAAGGCGATGTTCGCCTTCGTCAGCTTGTATTGTGCAGAAGCCGCATCGGTGACCAGGAAGTAGTCGCCGTCACCGTCAGAAGTAGAAGTCGATGCTTCCGACAGGTCCACATTCAGCGTTACATCACCGCTCGCGCCCCCGCCGTCCAGGAGTGTTCCCGCAGTCACACCCGTGATATCGCCAGTAGTCGGGGACGCCCAGGTCAGACCACTCGCAGTCCCTGAATCGGCAGTAAGAACATAAGTGTCGGTCCCGACGGTGAGTTTCGTCGCGGTATCGGCTGCCGTCCCAACGATCAGATCGCCCTTCGCGTCCGTGTCCACGGTCAAGGTGACGGCCCCCGAGGTGCCGCCCCCCGCCAGACCTGAACCCGCGACGACCGAACTGATGTCCCCCGTCGATACCTGATCGACCCTCTGCGAGATCCTGTTGATCCCCACGGTCAGACCCCAAAGTAGGTAACGAAAATGGTCGAGTCGGAACTGCCGACCCGTATGAACTTCGCATCAGTCAAATCGCTCTGGTACAAGTCCAAGATCGAGTAGGGGTTCAGGTAGTGCCCCACGGAAGCCGTGGGGGTGCCCCACCGAACCCTGATGGGTTCGGCACCATTGGTGATCATCGCCGCCACGGCCCCCGTAGCGACCGAGGCCAACGCCACCGCCGTGTCGGACACGGTTAGCGACTCGTCGCCAACCGATGACCCGTAGTCTGCCGCTGTGCGCCTGATGCCCATTAGTCCCGCTTTCCGAAGATCCCTAGCCTGGTTGCGTCCATGTCCGCCCTTTGCGCTGTCAAAGCCTGGGACAGCTTGCGAAGTTCGTACTCAATAGAGACAGCGTTCTGTCCCAAAAACTTGTGCGTCGGTTTATAGACGACAGCCATCAGTCCTCCACCACCACTTCAACCCATGAGGTCGTGTCCTCGTCCCAGCCGTAGGCGGCCCCATCGTCGGGGTACGGGGTCGGTGGCTGCCACACATAGTTCTCATCCAACGACCACGACCCGTAAGGTGATGGCCCCGCGAAGCCTGTGCCATCCCATGTGTGGCCGATGCCCGCATAGTTCATGTGCAACGGAGTGCCACCCAACGAATGCGTGTTGGCAACGGTGTTGTAAGAGGTTTGTATCCAAGTCCCCCCGAGGCCGAGGTCATCGGCAAGGAACTCCTGCCCGCGATGCTCGTCGTCGTTGTGGACGACCAGTACCCGTAGAACGATGTTGTTGGCGTCTATTTCCGCGAAGTGCGCCATCAGACTGCCCACCTGATTACTACAGCCCCGCTACCGCCATTGCCACCATCATGTATATTTGGTGATGGGGAACCCCGATACCCTGCCCCACCGCCGCCGCCGCCCGTGTTGGCGGTCGCAGTACCCCCAGCAACACCAGTACCACCGTTTCCACCGCCCGTACCGCCAGTACCGCCTGGGAGCGCGGTCCCGTAGCCACCACCGCCGCCGCCGCCGCCAGCCCAGATCCCGACACCCGTACCGCTTGTTGTCCCGTCTGCATAATCGTTTGTTCCCGATGAACCCCCATTGCCACCAGCGGAGGTGGAGCCAGCAACACCAGTACCGCCCTTGCCACCACCGCCACCTCCCGTGGCTTGGAAGGAGAACCCCGAGGAACCTCCATTGCCACCATTACTGCCTTGTCCTGAGGTCGCAGCGCCACCTACCCACTGTGTGCCGACGTAGTTACTACCGCCACCGCCTGACCCGCCTTCAGTACCATTAGAGGCGTTGCCACCACCACCACCGCCGTCGCAGGTAAGTGTGGCCCCGCCGTTGATGGCGAACGAACAGTCCGACCCGTTGGACCCAGCGGACGATGTGCCTGCGGTTGACCCGCTACCACCAGCACCGACGGTGATTGTGTGTTCAGCATCCCCAAGGGTTTGAGAAGTGAACGCCTCAGCGCCACCAGCACCGCCACCACCCGATCCTGTAGACCAAGTGTATTGAGAACCGCCACCGCCACCGCCTGCTGACACGACCCAAACGTCAAACGTCTGAGCGCCCGCACCTCCCGTAATGGTGAACGTGCCTGAACCCGTCCAGTGGAGGGACTTGTACCCAGCGTACTCACGTTCGGTCGGTGAACCAGTTGTCTCATACGCCAACGCGGAACCGAACAGGCCGCCATTCAACCAAGTAGACGTAGCCGTAGACGGCCACGCCTTCGGCGTGTCATGCCGCCCCCGCCAGTTAGATATGGCGGTAGACGGGTTGGTGCGATCCTGGCGAAACATCGCCTAGGCAGTTATGCGGTTGACGTAGCCGTTGATGTTGATGACATTCGTCGTTCCAGCAAACGCCCTGACAATCAGACCGTTCTGCAACAGTGTCCCTGGGAGCACCAGAACCCAGCCTGCCTCAGCAGTAATCGTGACCTCAGACAGATCATCAGGTGAAGCAACCCCGCCGTACTCGATGGTGAGCTTCACATCAGACGCAGACGTGTTGCACGCGTACAACCAGATTTCGTCCAGGTCAGAAGTGCCCGCTATCGCCGTATGAATCAGCGTTCCCGCCGTCGCCGTAGCAGCAACCTTGACGTTTCTGCCATCGGCAGGGGTTCCGCTGAGAACATGCTTGGAATATGTTGCCATTATCTTTCCTTAGTTGAAGACGGTGTTGTTCAGAATGAGCTGTGCGTTATTGGTCGCTACTGAAATAGCGGGCGTTGTCCCACCAGACGACGCAATCGGGGCTGTCCCAGTGACCGACGTGACCGTCCCCGCTGTAGCCGCAGCCCACTTCAGGCCCGTCGCCTCGCCAGAGTCGGCAGTCAACACGTAGGTGTCGGTGCCCACAGCCAGGCGGACAATCGTGTTGTCACCCGAAGCGGCCAACAGGTCGCCCTGGGCGTCCACCAAACTGTTTTGAACCAGCCCAGGGGACGAGTTGACGAAAGTTTCAACGTCGGAGAAGTTCGTGTTCATGTCGGCGGCCACAATCGTGGTCCCCGCTGAAAAGTCGTTTGTGACAGCCAACGTCGCCATTTAGCGCAATCTCCTCGGGTTGTATGTGAACGCCATAGCGTTCACCTCCCAGTGGTTGTTCGTAGAGGGACCGTTGACCTTCAAACTAATGCTGAGGGCTGTCCCAAGTGTCGGTAGGCGCACCACGTCTGCGACGAGATCCCTTGAAATGGCGTCCCATGCGGCGTAATAGTCGGAATCGGGGTCGGCGTCATCCCACTTCGCCGTGTTCCACAACGAATCGGATGTTTTCCCTGTCACGTTCACGTCGAACGTCGTCGTCTGCGACGACTTGTCATAGTTCTTGTAAACCTGGACGGGCATCGTGATCGTGTCCTGCGCCAAGGTGATAAACCTTGGCTTCCCCCACCGTTTCTTCGTAATCGGATCGTTGCCCGTCAACCACGGCGTAACGAAATGCGACGCGATATGCGTCTCCGTTGACGACGTATAACGGTCGGAGTTGCGGTTCTGCTCGTCCTCAACATCGACAACGGCCCCCGTGTTGGCGACACAACCAGCCAACACCGACGCCCGTTCGTTCGGGGGGCGGTACGCCATCATCGGCCCAGCGTCAATGTCGGTCATCGTCCAGGCGCCGCCCTCGCCAATGGTCGGATCGTAAATCAGCGTCCGCCTGGTCGTAACCCCCTCCACCGTCCAGTCCAAAGACACGAACAGCTTGTTGTCGCCCCACGCCAACTGGGGCGGATTCACGAATGTGATCCGCCCATCGTCAATGGCGGGCTGCAACTTGGAGAACAGGTAAACGAACTGTTGCCCGTTGTATAGGTAAACGCCTTCCTCCGCAGACCAGAAGAACACCCCGTTCGGGGTGACCGCAGGCGACGACAGGGGAATCATCCCCACCGACGCAGACTGCAACTGCACCTGGAACGAATCAGAGTCGTAGCCGAAGATCGCATACGTCGAGTTCGACTTGAACACCAACAAGCGGTCACCGAAAGCAGCCATGCCTGTGATGTAATCGCCGTGCTCACCCAGGTCGATGTCCACATAGTCAGAATCGGGACTAGCGGACCCCTCCACACCCCACTTTTCGGGGTCGTTCGCATTAGACCAACGAACCCTCGACTTGTGCGCCGTAGAACCCTCATACGTGTTCGCAGCCCACGCAAAGTTGTTCCAAAAGGCCACATACTGGGCTTTCGGAAAGTTCCCTGTCGTCCCGTCAAACGTGGTGCCCAGATCGGCGGCAGCCGACCCGTTCCACCTGAACGACGGCTTGTCATACGACACCCCATAGGCGACATCGTTCATCGTCATCCCGTACACGCGGCTACCGTCCGTGCGGGCCGTAATGCCCGTCAAATCGGTGAAGTTGGAACTGACCGACTGGGCGACCTTAGTGCCATAGTTGACCATGACGGCGTTCGTGCCGCTGCCCGTGTGGAACCCCCACATGCCCTTCACGTCAGCCGACAGGGCCGTCGTGTTCCTGCGGTCCACGCCGTCGCGCATCCGAACCCCACCCCTGGGGTCCACCACCACGTTCAACAGGTCAGGCGACTCGTTGGGGGCCAGATTGAACTGGTCCGACCGCAGATTCAGGCCACCTGAGAAAGATTCGAGGGCGGTAAGGCGAAACCCGCTGCCTCGCGCGCCAGCGCCACGAGCCATCTGCTACTCCCAGGAATAGCGGAGACGGTTGGGCAAAATGACCTGCGAACGCCACCGCGAAGCGGTGCGGCTGTTCAGCATGATCGGCTGAGGGGCAGGCATGTCCACATACCTGTCCTTCAAGTTGTCCAGCTCGCCCTCGAACAGGGCGAAATACTGGGCCGCCATCCCAGGGTCTTCCTGCTGCTCGTAAGCGCGGGCAATCCCGTAGGTGGCGACCAGAATGTGAAACGGTGCGGGCAGATCCGTCGGTTCTGTCGCATCTGACGATGCGGCACCGAACGTGGACGGATCCTGGTAGCCGCGCACATAAACCGTATAGACGGAAGCAGGGGTCGGATATAGGCGAACCGACTCCGCCCAGAACGACCACCACCAGGCGTCACCCGTCGTGTTCATGTCCAACGGGTAGACGACATCGCCAGAGTCGCGCCCCACATAGGAGATGACATGGTTGTCGGTGCGTAACGCTGCGATCTCCCGCAAACCGTTCGTCACCGACGTGCCGACCGCCGCCAACGTGTAATCCTTCTGGTCAGCGACAGTCTCGAACGTCGTCGCCACCTCGTAGAACGGCCAACGCTTCTCCGAATAGACGATCTTGTCATACCCCTCACCGAGGAAACGGTTCAGGGTGTCGTCCGCGATGTCGGACGAATCAATATCCACCACAGAGCGGATATACGAGCGCATGGTGGAAATGTCCACCCGCTACTCCTTCGGGGTGTGGAAGACGCACAGGTCGCTGCCCGTAACGGGGCGCCCCTTACAGGGTGCCCCGCTACGAGTCAGCGAACTGCACTTGATGACCTCAGGAACATCGGGAGGGATGTCGATACGCTGGACGCGCTGAATGTTTCTCGACATACCCACGGTTTGTGGCCGTGGGGACGCGTCGCGGAAACCGTCAGCAGGCTGCCCGTAAGGGCGTTGCCCCGCCTTGTGTGCGTATGCGAAACCTCGTCCCATCATGCTCCTAATAGGTCAAATAGACGGTCTTACGCAGGCGTAATCCCGTACATGAAGCCCTGACGGGCACGGTTACTCGTCGTCAGTTCGCCGTAGCAAAGCAACTGCGAGTAAACGGCGTCCTGGTTGGTGGGACGCACGAACGGCGTTGGCTTGAACCAAACGTCAGAATGTGCCACCAGTTGCAGGTACTTGGTGTTGAGGAAGTAAAGCTTCCCCTCGCTTGCCAGAGTGCCGTCAAAGGTGAGCGGGCAGCCCTTGAACAAAAGGTTCTGGAAACCGCCATCAGCCATATCAGTATCGGTGTAACGGATCTGATCAACCAGCAGAGCCTCGTAAGCCTCGTACTGGTTCTGACCCGTGATGCCGATAGTCGGCTGGTCATTACCAACCGAACAGTTGTTGTACAGGGTCGCCATCGAAGCGAGAGTGATCGCAGCCGAACCCTGGTTCGTTACCGCAGACCTCCACCACGAGTTGTCCGCATCGGTGGCATCAATGCCACCAGGGGAACCAGTGGAACCGACCAGAGCACTCAGGCCCAGCCAATCCTTGCTACTGTTGCCAGTACCGTTCCCGAACAACATGGTGTTCATGTTCTCGATGATGGTTTCCTGCGTCTGGAAAATCTTGCCTTCCAGCAGGTCGATAATCTGGGCTTCGCCGTTGTTCTTGGCTTCCTCGACGCCCGAGATTGTCACTGTGGCCGCATACTGCTTCCAGTCGTACTCAGCAGCCGAAATGCCTGTCTGAGCCGTAATGTCAATAGTATCGGTGCCGCTGTACGAGCCAGCGGTCGAGTTCGTCCCGTAAATCACTGGGACGACGATCTTCGCTCCGCCACTGATCCGACGAATGGTCTGCCCATTCGTCAGCGCATAGAACAACGGTCGCGCGCTGAAGATGTTATCCGTCAGCTTGGGAACGTAGTTCTTGAGAGTGGTAGAGAGAATCTCGTCAAAGTTGCTGTTGCCAGCCGCCATCTGAAACCCCCTTCAAAGGTTTAGGTGCCTAATTCCTGTTTGGCGAGGGCAAAGGCTTCACGCAACGAATTGACCTTCTTGGGCGACCCGTCCACAACGGTGCCCTGCTGGACGGTTTTGCCGCCCTCCACAGGAGCGCCACCACGCTTCGCTTCCAAGGTTTCCTGATCGCGCTGAAGTTTCCCAGCGTAACCAGCCAACCCGTTGAAGTTCATGTGGGTGTACGCGGCCTCAAGATTGGCAATCTTGTTGTCCAGGGCATGCTTGAACAGCACCTGCTCATCAAAATTGCCGTATTGGCCCTTCAAACGTGAAACTTCCTTGTCCAACGCTTGCTTCCTATGCGTCTGCGCCTGTCGAGCAACCTGGGCCTCCAAGTGGGCGACACGTTGAGCAGTCGGATCCTCGTCCTCCCAAGACGACACGTCGTCCTGGGGCACGGGGCTGTCCGCCACGCCCAAAGCGTTCCCCAACGCGGCCAAAGTTCCCTGCGGGTCGGCCTCCAGGGCCGACACGATGGTTTCTGCCTGTTGTAGACGCTGACGTTCGGATGCCAACTCCTGCGTCTTACGGGTGTAATCCGCCTGACGTTGGTATCCGCTTTGCAGTTCCTCAAGACTGACCTGCTGCTGCTCCCCGTCAACTTTCACGGTGTAGCCGCTGGTTCCCGTCGGATCTGTTATAGGAAGCTCTGGACTGTCCACCGCAGCGGATTCTGTTGCTTCCATGTTTTCTTCGGGCACTTCTGCCTCCTGGGAGTCCTTGACGGTTGCTCCTAATAGTCACGGTGAGGGTGTCCCACCGTGGATCAAAGCGCAGGCAATTCCAAACCCATCTGGTTTTGCAACTGCGCCAACAACTCGGGCGGGACACCGCCCGTCGGGGCAAACGCCCCCAAATCGGGTGGTGGCGGCAACGGAACGCCGCCCATGTCGGGCTGCATCGGCGGCGGACCCATCTGCTGCTCAGGCGGACCAGGAGTCTCACCCGCAACCGCCTCCTCCTCAGGCGTCGCAGGCTGCGCCTGCTGCACCAGGAACTTCATCGGATCCTTCACATCGAATCCTTCTTCAAGAACGTGCATCGCCAACGCCGTCGGATCAATCACCGTGCCGATCAGAGGCGCAATAGCGTTCATCAAAGACACCGCCTGCTGCTTACGGATCGTGTCGTTGATCGGCTGCGTCGAACCGCCCTCCACCGTGAAGTCGTACTCGCCAGTGATCTCCTCCCGCGTATAAGCGACATACATCGACTCGCCGCCCTTCAACGAGACACGGGCCATAGCCTCACCCGTCATATACTGCTGAACGAGCTGCAACACGCGACGGCCAATCTGAGAAATAGCAATCTCGATCAAAGCCAACTTGTCGGCAGCCCTGGCGTTCTGAGCGTCAGCGATAATGCTGGCCTCCGTCGCCGTGCGACGGATCTCAGGCATCGCACCCCTGGCGTACTCCGAAATGCCCGACACCGTGTTGATGTCATCCTCAATAATGTTCGAGTACGCATAGATGTCGCCCGAAATGGGAATCTGCGGCATCGGAACAACAACCTCAGACAGCGGCTTGTTCTCATCAACCACAGGGACCAAACGGCCATCGTCGTCGGCTTCCAAAGCCTCACGGCCCTCAGGGCCAAACGACCTCTCGTGGTACAGGTACTTGCGGGCGTACCGCTTCCTGTCGTTCATCAACTGGGAACGGGTCTTGTCCAACTCCAACTGCAACGACTCGATTGGTTCCAAATCGCCAATCGGGTAGAACACGTCAGGAACGTCATAGTTGCGGAGCATCACAAACGGCTGCCCAAACGCATACGGCATCACCGTAGGAGGCACCAGGAACCCGTCGCCCTGGTCGGCAAACACCGACATCTTGTTCGACGGCACGTCGTAATACTCCCAGATGACCACACGGTCATCCTCCACATACCGCTCCAACTTGTCCTCGTAATAGCCGTCCGAATACATCGGGTTCACGCCAGCGTTCGCAGACAGCCCCTTACGCACCGAAGGCGAATAACGCTTGTCGTCCTGCGCCTCCTTCAACGGGCGGACAATCCGCTGGGCAATCCACATCGCATCCTCGATGCAGGTCGCCTCAGGGTCCACGAACATGTCGAACGGAGACACCCGCTCCACGAACGGCTGATCCTCCACAATCGTCATCTGCGTCGTGGGCAGATTCGCCGCTATCTCCTCATCGGACGGCAAATCGGAAGCCAGGAACGGTTCCTCGAACGCGAAAGCGTTCGCCTCACCGACTGCCTGGTCGTACATGGCGTCGCGTTCCCCGTCACCCAGGGAACGCTCCTGCTCGACAAAACGCCAACCGACCTTCAGCCAGCCGTGCCCCACGATCAGGAAATCTTTTACAGCGCGACGGAAAGGCTTACGGAAGTCGTGATGGCGCCACAAATGGTTCACGACCGCCTCGACAAACGAGGCGTTCGCCTCGTCGCCAGGATGGTTGGCCTTCACCACGATCTTCGGATGGTTCACCGCCACCGAAGGGGCAATCACGTTCACCGTCGAAAACGACAAATTGACCGTGATCAGATCACGCTGCGCCGACGTAGTACGAGGCCAATGCTTGCCCCGATACATGTCGATCAGGCGACGCCACGTCCTGTCGTAGCCCTCCTCGTCGCGCCAACGGCGCGACAAGTCCAACCTGTGCTGAAAATCGCCTAAGAGTTCATCTCGGGTCTTACGAGCCATCAGAAATAAGCCTTGTCAGGCAACCTTTCGATATTGCGCCCCTGGGACAACGCCTCAGCCTCAGCCTTACGGCCCCGCTGCTCACGGGTCAAATGCTGCTCGTCAGCAGGCATCTGGGCGCGGAAACCACGCCCAGTTGCCACACGGACCCCCAGCAGCTTCTGCCGCCACTCCCACAAATCGTCCAACTCGTCGTCATGGACATCCTCACGGATGCCGCGAACGTACGAGCAAAACTCGTCGAAGGACGCCCCCGCAGGGAGGACTGCCACGGCTTACGGGCGCTTGGTGTGAGGCGCTGCGTTGTGGCCCTTCAGGTCAGGCTGCGGCTTGCCAGGCTCAACCTTGCCCGTCTCGCCATGCTGGTTGAACGGGGTGTCGCGCACCGTGACCTGGCCGAAACCGCCCGTCTGGTTGTTCACCTTCGGTGAACTAAACCGCTGCTTCGGAGAGTTCGGTGCCGCAGGCTCCCAAATCGGGTTAGCCACGACAGAACCGCCACGCTCCATCTTGTTGTTCTGACCCTTGCGGCCATCAACGGTTTCCGTACCGTTAGTAAAGGCAACGAACCTAGCCATAAAGCTGCTCCTGGAATCGGTGAATAGACATGTCTACAAACACGGCTCAGGGTGTCCCACGGACGCCCGTCGCGCCGATACGAAAGTTCCCAGGTTCCAGATCGTCAGCCACAGCAAGACGCCGAAACCAGTCCACAGTCCAATAATCGTCCACATGCTCAACATACTCGGGGGCATGAGCATACTTCCTCATCTGGTTCGCCAACGCCAAAGCCATCACCCTGTCGTCATACGGCGACCCCGACATCGAACCCCGATCATTACGGGTAAAGGTCCGCAACTCCCCCACCGTATGACGGTCGTACAGACGTAACTCGTCGTTGCGTAACGCCATGCCCAAATCGTCAATCATCAAAGGCTTCGACGTGCGCGTCGTCCGCCACCCAAACTCCATCGACACCTTGGAAGTCACCTGGTTCAACGACCGCTTCCGAAACATGCGCGGATACCCCAACTGGCGCAACATCGTGATCGTCGTCAAACCATGATTGTTCGACTCGACGCAACACAACGCATCCCGATACCACAAACCGACACGGAAAACCTCCGCAGCCAACTCGTCAGGCGGAATATGGCCGTGCCATATCGCCGCCTGATCGCCCGTGTTCACATCCAACACCTGGATGCACGAATAGTCGCCATGCCCCAAACCCTCCGCCGTGTCCACCCCCAACACGTACGCATGATTCCCCTCAGGCTTACACCAAACCTCCAAGCTCACACGTACACCTCGACATAGGCTTCGCAATCGGGGCAACTCAAATTGGTAACCATCGCATGAACCTCATCGTGATCTGGCGTGAGATCATCACCACCCCAAATCAACTCAGAACCACAATGCCAACAATTCACGACCTGAACTCCACAGACCTGGCCGACAACTCGTGCAAATAGCCCGACAACCCAGGGCGGCAACGAACCATCATGTCATCCAACACATCCAAATCGAAAACAGGGTTACCCGACTTTACAAACGCCTCCTCAGGCGTAGTCGGATACTCCTGAGACAACTGCCACGGCAACATCGCCTTGACCTTCGACTCATACCAGGCGTCATCCCGATCCTCCGTAGCGGACCACGGATAAAACATCGGCTCAAACTTGTTGTTCCCCGTCGAAGCCCCAACCCACAAATGGTGGAAGAAGTTCCCCGACCCATTCGCCGTAGACAACCCGATGATCCGCCCGCCCACATCGGCCACAGGCTCAATCGAAGACCACGCCTCCTCAGGGTTCGGCAAAAACGCCCACTCGTCCACCACGATAAGCGTGGCGGACTCGCCACGCGCAGGATCACTAGCAGAAGGCATCGAAACGATCTGAGAACCATTACCGAAAAACATGCGTTGCTGATGCTCAACCAGGCTACGCGGCCCCCTGTCAACCATCCACCTTGGCAAATGCGAAAACCCGTACTTCGTCTTCCGCAACAACTGAACCGCCTCACGCTCCGTACGAGACAGATCAATAATGTTCTGATCAGGGGTAAAGAACGCCAACCAAAACTGGTGCGCCGCCACCAACGTAGACCAGCCGATCTGACGGGCCTTCAACGTCAACGAATAACGGTGGTTATCCCAATGGGTCAAAGCCGCAGACTGAGCACCCCTGAGATCAAACAGTATTCGACCATGAGCAGGATGAGCAATATGCCAATACTTGCGTAAGAAATACGACTCATCGCGGGCACACTTCCGCCACTCCGCCTCCTGGCGCAGCTCACCGAGACGGCTCATCTAATCGAACAACGACTGTAACGCCCGACCCAAACCCCAAACCAGGAACGCAATAGACAAAAACACGGCCGTCACCGTGATCGACACGAACCACCTCACTGACACGACTCACAAACCTCAGGATCCTCGACACCGCACACCAAAGGTTCCTCATCGTGAAACGGATCCCCCCACGGCCCCAACACAGGATGCTCACCAAACGCCTCCTCACGCCACCCCAAATCCTCATCAAACAACGGACCAGCCATCACGGATGCCTATTCTCCTCCGTGATACCAGGGAACCAACTCTCTGGGAAAGGCCACGTAGAATCGGGATCGCCGACCTCATACATATCACCCACCAAGCCATAAAAGTGCTCCTCAGCGCCTTCTCCATACCTCAACATAGGCACCACCGAGGGCAACAAACCGCTACCAACCGAACCCCCCGCAAACCCGTGCTGAAGCGCGCTATCCCTCAACCCGTAACCAAACGGGGTCGGAGGGTGCCCAAACGCATTCGCAGGGGACGACCCCACAGGCATGTTGCGCGTAAGCGCCCGCGCAAGCCCCTGCCCCGCAGGAGCAGCCCTAGCAGCAGCCACAGCAGCCTGCAAAGCCCTATTCATCTGGATAACCCTCATGGCAGGTACCGCAGTCGAGAGCGCAGTCAAAGCGATATTCCGAACCAAATCAGCGTACCGCTTATCCGCCTCCGCCGCCTCCTTGGTCTTGATCCCCGTCCCAGGATGCACAGACGAAGTAGCGACCAGATCGCCAGACTGCAATCCCTCAATCAGCGGCCTGTCAGCAGAACGCAACTCAGGGTTACGAGCCTCCTCGACCCCGAGGTCGCCGTCCAAACCCACCGACCGATCAGGACGACGACTCACACCCAAAGACCCAGGGTGCCGAACAACATCCCTACCCATCAGGTCGCATCCTCCCCACGGAACTCCGCCACCAAACCAGCCAACTCATCCGCCAACTCCCCATCAGACAAACCAACCACCTCACGCTCATCATCAACCACCACACGACGCTTCGGCGTGAACTTCTCAATATACTGCAAATACAACGACGCAGCCTGCACCGAACCCCCCACCGCAGCCGCATGCAACGAATCAATCACACCCTGAGTCCGCTCAGGATGAATATTCAACTCAGCGCACCGACGATCCCACTCACGTATAAACCGATGATCCCGCTTCCACCGCCGCACCGAATCCTCATGGACACCATTCGCACGCGCCCACTCATACTGAAACTCAGGATCCCTGTCGGGACCCTGAAGCTTCCACTCCAAGAAAGCCTGCCACAACTCGGGCATCACCTTCTCACCCGTCTCAGGGTCAGTCATCCAGCCTCGACCGCCGCCATTCTGCGCCATGAACACCTCCACCAACT
>CETJ01019806.1_pt1 | contig 37323 bp, 33 predicted proteins | sample 531341 | NCBI WGS metagenome assembly CETJ01 (sample SAMEA2622677, study PRJEB7988) | marine metagenome | isolation source: saline water (ENVO:00002010), including | reverse complement strand
TGTTGCTTACGCCCGCTCAGCCAAGCCGAGACGGATACCCAGCCCGATTAACACCGAGCCGAGCACGCGGTCGAGCCACAGACTCAAACGATGGTTACTGCGCAGTGCCGAACTTGCCCGAGCCGCCAAGAACACCATGGCGCATTCCACGACGACCGCCACCAGCACCACCAGCACACCCAATACCAACAATTGCAGTGCCACGGCACCATGGTCGGGTCGAACGAACTGTGGCAGAAATGCCATGAAGAAAATGGCCGCTTTCGGGTTGAGGACATCCACGAGGATGCCTTGACGATAAGCCTGCCAAACGCTGACTTTCGGCGCCGCTTCGAGGTTGAACGATGCGGTGGCTCCGGCAGAGCGCAACGCCTGAACACCGAGGTAAAGCAGATAGGCTGCCCCCACGTACTTGACCACAGCAAAGGCCAACGCCGAGGTGGCCATGATGGCTGAGATCCCCAGAGCAGCGGCCGCGACGTGCACCAACGCTCCGCTACAGACGCCACATACCGAGGCCACCCCGACCCGCCTGCCGCCGGACAGCGTGCGCGACAGAACGAACAGCAAGTCGGGGCCAGGCGACACATTCAGCGCCAGCGCAGCCGAAAAGAACACTAACCAAAACGTCGGCTCTGGCATTTACCTGCTCTGCTCGATTTGAAAAAAGGACGTTGAATTTAGTTCAGTTTTTTCTCGAAAGCCAATCGGCCACGCGCGTTTATCAAATGCGGCTCGTCGGAAAACAGGCACCACTTCTCGTTTACGACTTTTTTTTGTCACCTCTCTGAACTACCTTTCTTCCCACAATGTCAAAGCGCCAGTCCCGCGAGGATCACGGGCGCTCCTAGATAGGTCACTTTGCAAAGGATATGCGTATGTTCGATGAAGCCACTGCGGTGCTCGTCGCCTCGTCCACTCGTCTTGCCCTGCTGTCCAACAGCGAGGAACTGGACGCCCTGCTCCATCAGCACTTACAGGGCTGCCCACAGGCTCGCCTCACTCGCAGCAACATGTTCCGTTCAGGGATTACCGACGCCGATCTGGTTCTGCTCGATGTCTGCAGCTTTGCACACGAGGAATGCCTGCGCCTGCTTCGCCAATTGCGGGATACGCCGACGGCGCTGGTCAACGCCCCGGCCGATCAGGCGCGTCGTTTGCTGGTTCAGCACCCATGGATCAAAGGTGTGTTCTACCCGAACGCCAGTCGCACCAACTTCAGCCGCGGAGTCGGCGTCATTCTTGAGGGCGGCGACTGGCTACCCCGAGCATTGATGGAAAAGCTATTGGGCCGCTACCGTCAGCTGACCCACGCTTCGCGCGCCATCGACGACCTGTCGGTACGGGAGAAGCAAATTCTCGCGCTGGCCGGGAAAGGCCTTTCGAACTCTGAAATCGCCGAGTCCCTTCATCTGAGCACCCATACCATCAAGAGTCATATCCATAACGCCTTGGGCAAGCTGGGCGCGTCTAACCGCGCGCAGGGGGCTTCACTCGTGCTGGGGCACGTCGGCGAGTCCGGTATATGAGGGCGGCGTGCCTAGGCCTGCTGCTGCTGTTCAGCATCCAGGCCTGTGCCGATGAAGCCGAACTGAAGGGATTCATCACCAACAACACAGTTTCCCGATCCGGACAGGAGTTCTACCGCAAATTCTGTGAACGTCTGAACGACACCAGCGCGCTGGATTTCAACCTGGCCGTCAAGGAACGCCCCTCGGCGCGCTGGGGAATTCTCGTCTGGGTGGAGCAGAACAATCAGCCGCTGTATCGCCGCTTTTTGCAACCAAACGTCAGTGACATGGAGCAAACCGCCTATGAAGCGGCGGATTTCGTGCTGCAAGAGATAAACCGTAGGAAAGTCGAAGCACTATTCGAAGACACCATTGACCTCGCGAAGGATGAGTTATGAACCGGCCACAACAAAAAATCACCGGCGTCTTCCTGGCCGGATTGCTGCTTAGCTCCGGCCTCAGTGCCACCGAACTGGTCTATACCCCCGTCAATCCATCGTTTGGCGGCAGCCCCCTCAACGGTGCGTGGCTGCTGGGCAGCGCCCAGGCGCAGAACGACAAGAAGGATCCAGATGCGATCGACCGCTCCATTTATGAGCGGCCTTCAGATCTGGAGCGCCTTACCAGTCAGCTCGAATCAAGCCTGCTGAGTGAGCTGCTTAGGGATGCGCAAGCAGGCGAAACCGGTTCGCTCACGACCACGGACTTCTTCGTTCGGGCCTACAACGGCGATGCTGGCTTACTGATCGTCGAAATTACCGATCGAGTGACCGGTGAAATCTCAGAAATCATCATTGGGCAATAACCAGGGAGAGAAAGGCCATGAGAAGCCTATTTGTAGCCATCGGGATGATGGCTGTTCTACAAGGCTGCGCCGTACGCGAGCCAATGTCGGCAGACCAGGAAACCCCAACACTCACGCCGCGTACCTCGACCTACCAAGATCTACTTGAGCTGCCCCGCCCGCGAGGCCCACTCGTGGCAGCGGTCTACGGCTTTCGCGACCAGACCGGGCAGTACAAGCCCAGCCCGGCCTCCTCCTTCTCAACAGCAGTAACCCAGGGCGCAGCAAGCATGCTGGTCGATGCCATGCAGGCCAGCGGCTGGTTCATCGTGCTTGAGCGTGAAGGCCTGCAGAACGTGCTGACCGAGCGCAAGATCATTCGGGCTTCGCAAGCCAAACCGGACGTGGCGCCAAATATTCAATCCGAACTGCCATCGCTGCTCGCCGCCAACATCATCATGGAAGGCGCCATCGTCGCCTACGAAACCAACGTGCGCAGTGGCGGGCAAGGTGCTCGCTATCTGGGCATCGGGGTATCGCAGGAATACCGGGTCGATCAAGTCACAGTCAATCTGCGCGCCATCGACGTACGCAGCGGCCAGGTGCTATCCAACGTGATGACCACCAAAACCATCTACTCCATCGGACGCAGCGCCAACGTCTACAAGTTCATCGAATTCAAGGAGCTGCTCGAAGCCGAGGCCGGCTACACCACCAACGAGCCGGCTCAGCTCTGCGTGCTGTCAGCCATCGAGGCGGCCGTCGCCCACCTCATCGCTCAGGGTGTCGACCGTCGCCTGTGGCAAACCGCCGACAGCACGCCGGCAGTCGACGCTCAGTTGGCCAAGTACCTCAGCACGCCGGCCAACCCCTAGCAAACGAAGCGGTTTCAGCCGTTAGATGGATTTGTTAAATCGCGGTTTAGATCAGGATGACTTACCGCGACTTAACCAGGGATGACTGATGTTCGACGCGCAAAGGATTGCTCGCAAAGCGCTGCTGCCGCTGATACTGACAGCATTCAGCTGCTCTGCCCTCCAGGCCGCCGGCCTTTCGACCTCGGCCGACCTAGCGCCTGACGAAATCGCCGCCAGCCGATCTCAAGTGATCGCACTGACACGAACCAAAACCGGTATCCCCGCCCGCAACCTGGCGCTCGTCGCTCAGGCTGGCGAAAGCCTGAACGGGGACATCACACAGACTGGCAACGCACTGGAAGCCTTCATCCTCCAGAGCGGCTATGCACTCGATGCATCCATCGAGCAGCAAGGCAGTCACAACCTCGGATTGATTGTTCAAACGGGCAGCTACAACGAGGCCCGCATCGAACAGTACGGCGCATACAACAACGCGTTGATCGAACAGACCGGCACTGGGCATAGCAGCAGCGTCACGCAGCATGGCCAGGGTCTGAGCGTGCTGGTCCGCCAGTACCGCTGAAAAAAGCACCACCAGGAAGTACCGCTGAAAACATTCCATGGAGATACAACAATGTTCAAGATCAAACCCCTTGTAGCTGCCCTGCTGACCGTTGCCGCCGCTCAGGCTATGGCAGCCGATCACACGTCCGAACAGCGCCAGAACGGTGTAAACAATGTTGCCGAGGTAGCCCAAAGCTTCGGCAGTTCCAACATGGCCAAACAGGTGCAGAGCGGCTGGGGCAACGACGCAATGGTCGAGCAGACCGGCTCTTCGTCCTCCTCCGCGCGGCAGACCCAGACCGCCAATTTTAATGAGGCAGACGTCAACCAGACCCTGGCCTTCAACAGCCGCTCCGTGCAGTGGCAGTACGGACACGCGAATCAAGCCAGCGTCAGCCAGAGCGGCACCTTGGGCAGCAGCGCTGAACAGCGCCAGCGCGGCCAGGGCAACACTGCCAAGACTGAGCAGGGCGTTAGCTATGGCGCCGAAGCGTTCACCAAGCAGGACGGCACCGACAACTCAGCGACCAGCTACCAGTTCGCAGTCAATGGCAGCAAGAGTTCGCTGTATCAGGACGGCAACCTCAACGAGGCTACCCTTAGCCAGACTTTAAGCTCCGGTGATCGCGCCTTAGTCGATCAGCTGGGCGATCGGAACATGGCTGAGGTGGTGCAGACCTGGAGCAGTGGCTCGGTAGCCGAAGTTGAGCAAATTGGCACGGCGAACAACGCCGATGTGTATCAAGCCGGACGCAATCAAGAGGCGTACGCCTACTCGAGCGGCAAATACAACACAGTCAACGTCGACCAACGCGGCAGCAATCAGAACGGCTTCGTGTATCAGCAGGGCAACCTGAACAAGGCAACCCTGGATCAGCGCGGCAATGGCAACACGGCTACCGCCAACCAGACAGGCCTCGATAACGCAGCCGTGATCGATCAGGACGGACGCGGACAGATCGCCAAGGTCGACCAGCGCGGCGGCTACAATCAAGCCGAAGTCGAGCAGCAGGGCAAATACAACGAGCTGAACTTCTCCCAGTCGGACGTCGGCAACATCCTGGCGGCGCATCAGCACGGTGACAGCAACCGCATCACCGGGTCTAGCACGGGTGTCAGTAACAACGTCGACATCGACCAAGACGGCGACCTCAACGTGGCCAGCGTCAGCCAGAACGGTTTCTTCAACGAGGCAGATCTGGTTCAGAACGGCCAGAGCCACACCGCTACGGTTATGCAGAGCGGCAGCAACCACACTGCAGACGTCATGCAGAGCGGTATCGGCAACACCGCGTTGATCAGCCAGGCAGGTCTCAACAACATGGCGATTGTTAGCCAACACTGACGTCGCAGCGGCCAAAACTGCCGGCCGTGTGCCGGCAGTTTCGTTTCCATCCCACGTCGACTAATCCGGCTATATGCGCCACCGGAGCTATTCGCCAGCGCCAGGGCATGTCTGTTGGCGTTGCTTCAGCCCTAGACTCGGATCGTTGTATCTATGACGAGCGACGGGTGAAAACCAATGCCTTGAGGCCACTGTCGGGGCTGATGTCGGGGAACTCCGGCGGGTTTTCCAGGCGCTCCTGAAACACCAGTTCCGGCGCTTCGGTCGCCATGCCCTGGACAAGAAAGTCCGGCCCCGTGTCCGGGTCATTTATACAGGCCAGCACCGTCCCGTTCTCGGTAAGCAACTCGGGCAACCGCCGGAGGATCTTCTGATAGTCGCGGCTCAGCGCAAAGCTGCCCTTCTGGAAAGACGGCGGGTCGATGATTATCAGGTCGTAGGGGCCGGTCTTCTTCACCTTGCCCCAGGATTTAAACAGCTCATGGCCAAGGAAACTGACCCGGCTCAGGTCATGCTCGTTGAGCCGATGGTTGTCCCGACCCCGACTCAACGCGGCGCGTGCCATGTCCAGGTTGACCACATGCTCAGCGCCACCCGCGATCGCAGCGACGGAAAAGCCGCAGGTGTAGGCGAAAAGATTGAGCACGCGCTTGCCGGCGGCATGCTGCTGAACCCAGCGCCTGCCGTAACGCATGTCGAGAGACAGCCCGTTGTTTTGCTTGATGCCCAGGTCAAGCTTGTAGCGCAGGCCGTTCTCGCTGATCAGCCATTCCTCGATAGGCTCGCCCAGCAACTGTTGCATGTGGCTATCCGGCAGATAGCGGTGTTGCAGCAAAAGCGTATGCGCCCCGCTCGCCTTCCAGGCCTGACCTCTCGTCAGGACAGAAAGCATCTCGACCAGTGCATCCAATTCCGATGCGGCCGGCTCGCGAAACAGCGAGACCAACACCAGCCCTTGCAGCCAGTCCGCCGTGACGTGCTCAAGCCCGGCCCAGCAGCGCCCTCGTCCGTGAAATATCCGGCGGGTTTCATCGGGCACCTGGGTCAGGGCCTGGCTGAGGTGTTGCTGAAGGGTGGCAAGGGCATCGGGCAGCATGATCAAGTCATCTCGAAAAAGGCGCGCGCATTCTAATCGCGAACCGCAGGGGCTGCTGAGCCGACGGCAGTCGAATCGAACATTGTCGATGAACACTGTCACGCGAGACGACAGAAAGAGCGCCGGTTTAGACTGCTTCGCTGGGTGCGATAAGCGCACCATGGCGCGAGCAAAAGGACAGCAATAGATGGAAGCCACCGCATACCGCCCCTTCGACGCCTTGCGCCGGGTCGCGCCCGCTGCGCTGGCAATCATCCCGGTCAGCCTGTTGTTCGGCGTGCTGGCCGGACGCTCGGACTGGAGCCCGCTCGACGTCGCCCTGATCGGCCTGCTGGGTTTTACCGGAAGCGGACAGTTTGCCGTTTTACCACTGGCTGATTCCGGCGCCGGGTTCCTTACGATGTTGCTGCTCACCGCCTCGATCAACAGTCGTTACCTGCCGATTGCCTACGTTTCGGCACCGCGCTTGCCGCGGAACTGGGGCCTGCGCGCGCTGTTGGCTCACATGCTCGGCGACGAAGCTTATGCCAGCGAACGTGAACAGGACTCCTGGGCTCAGCTGGCGATGATCCGCGGCAGCCTTTTCCTGACCTGGGTGATCGCCGGAGTGACCGGCGCCTTGATGGGTCGCCTGATCCCTTCAGCCTGGCTCGACGCCGACCTGAACCTCGGGTTTCCAGCAAGCGTAGTGTTGATGTATCTCTCGATCAGTCAGTTGCGTGCTCGGCTGCCACAGTTTGATGCAGGCAAAGCGCGCCTGTTGTTGGCAGTGGTGCTCTGTGCATTGGTCGCCGTGCTGCTGATCCTGCTACTAGGCCCGCTGTATTTCTGGATACCCAGCGTGCTGCTCGCCACGTTTGTGCTTTCGAAGGTGCGCGCATGACGACTTCCGTGCTGCTGGCTATCGCGGCCCTATTCGCCACTAGCTGCCTGGTCCGCATCCTGCCGGTATTCGTCAGCATCGACCTGACCGACACAACCCGGCGGCTGCTCGAGCGCGTACTACCCACCGCCGTGTTCATCAATTTCGCCGTATACATCCTCTATAGCGAGGCCACCAAAGCGCCATTGGCTGCCGGGGTTGCGTTGGCGCTGGTCGCGGGCATCGCCGTGGCAACACGGCTCGGCCTGATCATAACGGCCCTGCTGGGTAGCGGCTGTTATTACCTACTACAGTCTCTTGCCTGACGCTGGTTGAGCCTCACGCCGGGCTCGGTGATCTGGCCGCCCGGCCCTTTCGCGGCGCCGTTTTGCGTCCAGCACCCTTGCGCTTTTTCCAGGGCGCGCCGCGACCGCCAGGCGTGGCCGGACCGGTGATATTTAAGCGAACGCCCTTGCACCGCTCCACCTGCTTGCTCATCCACGCCGATTGCTTGCTGACGAACTCTTCCAGGCTCATCTCACCGCTCTGCACCATGTCCAGGGCCTGTTCCCAGATCGCAGTGGTGCCGGGGTCGGCGATGGCGCGCGGCACAGCGTCGATCAGGCTGAAGGCTGCCGGGGTTGCGGCCAACGCCTTGCCCTGTTTGGTCAGGTAGCCACGGTCGAGCAGGCCCTGGATGATCCCCGCGCGGGTCGCTTCGGTGCCGATGCCAGTGGTGTCCTTGAGCTTCTGTTTCAGCTTGAGATCATCCACCAGCTTGGCGACGTTCTTCATGGCCTTGATCAAGTCGCCTTCGGTGAAGGGTTTGGGCGGTTGGGTCCAGAGGTCCTTGAGCACGATATCGGCCACCGGATACACCTGCCCCTGTTGCAACACTGGCAAGCTTTGCGCCGACACATTCGCCGCATCAGCGGGTCGACCACGGCTGGCTGCAAGCGCTTCAGGCAAGGCGCGTTTCCAGCCCGGTTCGACAGCTTGCTTGCCCACCGCTCGCAGCGCCTCGCCGGCGCAATCGAAGTCAGCCTGCGTACGGTCGTATTCGTGGCTCGGCAGAAACTGCGCCAGGTAACGAGCGCGAATCAGCGTGTAGACGGCACGCGGCTTGCCTGTCAGCCGCTCCAGCGAGCGCGCCGCCGCGGTAGGGATGATGCCGTGGTGTGCGCCTACCTTGGCGTCATTCCAGGCGCGCGACTTGCGCCGCGGATCCAGATGCGGCTTGAGCGCGGCCAGTGTCGAGTCAGCCCCGGCCAGCGCTGCAAGAATCGCGGGCGCCTCGCTGTGCTGACTCAACGGCAGATAGCCGCAATCGCTGCGCGGGTAGGTGATCAGCTTGTAGGTTTCGTAAAGTGACTGGGCGATATCAAGGGTTTCCTGAGCGCCCAGCCCGAGCTTTTTCGAACAGATTTCCTGCAGCGTCCCGAGATCGAACGGCAGTGGTGGCGCTTCTCGCATACGCTCGGTCTTGAGTTTCTGCAGCCTCGCCTCCCCCGCCTGACGCATGGCCTCTGCTGCCCGCTGCGCAAGGTTCTGGTCGAGGCAGCGGCCGTGATCATCGCAGCGATCGTCAGGTGCTCGCCATTGCGCGGTGAACGGCACGCCATCACCCAGCAGCTGCACGTCGATGGCCCAGAACGGCAGCGGCACGAAGCCGGCAATGCTGCGATCGCGATCGACCACCAGCCGCAGCGTTGGTGTCTGCACGCGGCCCACGGGCAGCACACCCTGATAGCCGGACTGCTGTCCGAGTAAGGTGAACAACCGGCTCATGTTCATGCCGATCAGCCAGTCCGCCCGCGAACGGCCCAGGGCCGACTGATACAGATTGAAGGTGTCCGCGCCCGCACGCAGTGCGCCGAGTGCCTTGCGAATTGAGGCATCGTCCAGTGCCGACAGCCACAGGCGCTTAATCGGCCCGCGATACCGGCAATGCTCGACCAGCTCCCGCGCGATCATTTCGCCTTCGCGGTCGGCATCAGTGGCAATGACCAGCTCGCTCGCTTCGCCCAGCAGCCGCTTGACCGCCTTGTACTGGCTCGCGGTCTTGGGCTTGACCTGCATCTTCCAGCGCTCCGGCACGATGGGCAGATCCGCCAGCACCCAGCGTTTGTACCGAGCGTCGTAGCTGTCTGGCGGCGCGGTTTCCAGCAAGTGGCCGATGCACCAGGTGACGGTAACGCTCGCACCCACCCAGCAGCCATCGCCACGCCGGGTGGCACCGAGCACCTGGGCAATGTCCTTGGCCTGGGAAGGTTTTTCGCAGAGAAACAGCCGCATCGGGTCGTCACTAGGTCAATCGTCGATAACGCACAGCATGCGCAGCGGTGATGCCTGAAGCAAGATTTATCTGTATGGATATACAGCAAAAAGTGACTCCACTATGCGGAGACGTAGCGCCTTGACTCAATTTAAAGGGTTACAGAGCACCGCCTGATTTAAGCGGTTACTTGATCAGCCAACGTCTGGACGCTGGACATCACAACGGGCTCTGCTTGGCACACGCGATTGCGCCCGCTTTTCTTGGCGTCGTACAGCGCCCTGTCGGCGCGCCCCAGCGCGGTTTCAATACTCTCTTGCTCGATATTGATCTCCGCGACACCAATGCTTGCCGTTACCTGAATGTTCTCGCCTATGCTGACAGTGACTTCCAGCGCCTGCACTGCAAGACGGATACGCTCAGCACACTGGCTGGCTTCCAACAGGTTGGCACCTGGCAGCAGGACGACAAACTCTTCGCCGCCCAAACGAGCAACAAGGTCAACAGTGCGACTTTCCTCTTTCAGTGTTTTCGCCAGATACATGATGACCTTGTCACCACAGGCATGGCCGTGGGAGTCGTTGATGCGCTTGAAGTGGTCTATATCCAGGGTCACGATCGACATCGGAGTGCGGGTCTGTCTGGCCAACGCCAGCAAATAGTCTGATTCTGGGAAAAAGAACCGTCGGTTATACAACTTGGTTAGCGGATCGGTGGCGGCCTGCTTCTTCAGGTCCTCCTGGGAGGCGCGCATGTCTTCCAGCAGCTTGATACGGTGAGAGATGATGAATGCCAAGGTCAGCGCTTCGAGCACGATACCGATACCCACCCCGTGGCTGCTTACGTAACTCGGCGAAAGTAAGCCCTTATAAGTGAGCACGGCGAGGATGTTGAACAATACGAAGAAGCTATGACCGACCAAGAAGTACTTTGCGAGCGGATGGCCCTTACGGTACAGCGAGATGCTGACCGAAAAGGTGACCAGCATCATAAGCGCCGCCAAGCTGCTTGCCGGTTTGAGCGCAGCGGAAATATCGAATACGGACCAGACAAGGGTAGCTGTTAGGAGTGCAATCAATCCCTGTAGAAAACGGTGCTCGGCAGGGTAGAACAATTTGGTTTCGAAGATAGCCATCATGAATAGCAGCAGGAAGATCGGCATTGTGATCAGTGACATGTTCAGCTGGAAAACGGCGTCACCATATCCGTTGAACACACTGGCGATCAGGCCGTAGGACAGTGCAATCCAAGTCAGTCCGGAAATCAGATACAGCGAGTAGTAAATATTTTCCCGGTTACTGGTAGCGAAATATAGCAACGCGTTGTAAAGCACTAGCGCGAGTAGCATTCCGACCATCAGGGCTATATCGGTGTTTATACTTACCAGCGCTAGGCGCGAGGCTTGTTCATCAAAGATTTCGACTGCAAACCACTGATGCGAATAAGAGAAGCTGCGCACGTAGAGTGTGGTGGACTGGTGCGCCGCCAGCGTCAGAGGGAAAACTACAGTTCCGCGATACATCAAATCGGAACCGGCAGTTTGGTTCAGGTCTAGCACTTCGTGCCGCAGCAGCTCGCCGTCTCGCTCCTGATAAACACTGACTGAGCGTAGATGGTAGGCGTGTGGCAGATGGACAAACAGCTTTTGATCCGCGCTCGATGCATTCTTCAGAGCCAGCCGATACCAGGCAACCCGCGCATCAGTGCCCAAGGAGGTCCGGTTGCTGGTTTCCTTGAACGGCTGAGTTCTGGCCTGTTCAAAAGTTAGGGTACGCGAGGGATCGACGAGGTAACCCATATTAAAGTCGGTCAGTTCGACTGGGCCCTGGTCAATTACCAACTGTGATGCGGCACATGTCTGTTCCACTGCCAGCAGAAACATAAGTGCGAACAGCACCTGCTTGTATATATCCATCTGCCAAAGCCTGTCTTATGTTCGCGTGTGCCGGGGTTTATCTGTGCGCTGCGGTTCCCTCGAAGCGAATATACTCAAATCCGACCGCCAATCCCATGTTGACCTTTGTATACATAGTATTTTCCTGATATATGCGCGGATCCTGGATCAGGCGGATGGTAGCTGCATACTTTGCCTTCGCTGGCTGGCTCGGCATATGTCCCGTGGCGCTCAACGGTAGCGCTGGCTTCTTGCAGATTCTTGAACCCTGCACGCCAGATGTTCCGCGAAGTTAAGTCGTCACGCTCCTGCTTGAAATTTGGCGCTGCTAATGTGGTGGTGCAGGATGATTTGCCTGCTTTGACCTAAAGCAGCCGCCCGCCCATCAAACCCGAGCAGACATATCTGTCTTCAGCAGAACGGCAGCCCTTTCCCGGCTCGCCCCGACAAGCAGTGATTACCACGGCAACGCCTCTCCGCTATATGCATAAAACCCACCGCTGGCCTCCGGCCCCAGCCCGTCGATGACGCGCAGCAGGTCATCGGCCGCCTCGCTGGCCGGCCGGCCTATTTCGCTGCCGCGGAAAGGTTGTGAAAGGTGGGAGCTCACCGTACCCGGGTGTAGAGCCAGCAACACGGCATTCGGCTGGCTGCGCTTGACCTCGATGGCAGCCGTCTTGATCAGCATGTTCAGCGCGGCCTTGGAAGCGCGGTAGCTGTACCAGCCGCCGAGGCGGTTGTCGCCGATGCTGCCGACCTTGGCTGAGAGCATGGCCAAAACACCGCGCTGGCGGTCGAGCAGCGGGCAGAAGTGTCGCAGCAACAGCGCGGGGCCGAAGGTGTTCACCTGAAAGGTGTCGAGCAGCTGCTGGTGATCGAGGTCGGCGAGGCGCTTTTCCGGCATGAAAGCGTCGCTGTGCAGCACACCCGCCGCATTGATGATGAGGTGGAACGGGCCCTGCCCGGCTACCTCCGCCGCGGCTTGTCCGATGCTGGTGGGGTCGGTTAGGTCCAGCGGCGGTATGGTGGAGCGCGCAAGTTCAGTTACCGAGGCGCAACGCGGGTCCGCCCGTAACGTTTCGACCAGCGCAGCACCGATGCCGCCAGAGGCACCGATGACCAGCGCGCGATATCCCTCGGGAAAAGAATCCATCTGCATTCTGTTTGCCTCTGGCCGCGATCAGGCCTGATTGGAATGGTCGGGTCCGACTTTAGGGTTCAGCGCTTAGCCTGGTTTGTCGGGCAAACCGGTGCGCCATTGCTCGATGTGCTTCGCCAGCAGGTCGGCCACCGGCAGACAGGCGCCGAGCCGGTAGAGGTTCCAGTAATGCCCTTCCAGCGTTCGATTGACCAGTAGCGTACCGGACGCCGGTTGCAGACTGCCGAGTGCGGACATCAGCAAAGGCGAGAGCTCGACCAGCTGCTGATGCAGGGACGCGCCGCGGAAATCCCATTCCGCGCCCGGTTGCAGCAGCGGATGCAGCAGCAAATGGATGCGTCGATACAGGCTATGCGGCGGCGCGCTGCCGGGCTGACGCCCTCCGAGTGCCTGGAAGCCCGCCTCCAGCGCCTCGCTGGAGGGACCTCGCAGGGCGTCGAAGATCTGTACATAGGCACGCAGCAAGCGCTCCGGCAGCGGCACGACGCTGCCGAAGTCGTAGACAACCAGTTCCCCGGTCTCGGTCCAGGCAAGATTGCCTGGGTGCGGGTCCGCGTGCAGCAGTCCCAGGCCGAACGCCTGCTCGGCAAGCCAGTCGCACAGCGCTTCGGCCAGCTGTTGCCGGACCTCGAGGGCCGCCTGGTCGACCTCGTTCATTGAGCGCCCCGGCACTTCCTCCAGCACCAGCACGCCCGGGCGGCACAATGTGGGGACGGCATACGGGATGCGCAGGCCAGGCCAGTCGCTGAAATGCTGGCGAAAGCGCTCGAGGTTGTTGCGCTCGGCCTCGTAGTCGAGCTCCTGGTCGATGGCGCGCTGCAGCTCACGGTAGACGGATTCGAGCCGCGCCGAGGGCGTGCCGAATAGCCGCCCCAGCGGCATCAAGCGACGCAACTGTCGGAGATCAGCGTCGCAGATGCCGCGAATGCCTGGATACTGGATCTTCATGATCAGCGCCCGCCCCTGCCGCTCACGTGCGCGGTGTACCTGCCCCAGTGACGCCGCCGCAGCGGGTTGGGGTTCGATGGTTTCGAACAGCTCGTACAGCTGCCCGTCGTAGAGACGCTGCAGGTAGGACTCTAGCGAGGCGAACGGCAGCGAAGGAACCTGGTTCTGTAGACGAGACAGCGCCGCGCTTATCGGCTGGGGCAACACGTCCTGCCATTGCGAAGCCTGTTGGCCGAGCTTGAGCACCGGACCCTTCATCTGCCCTAGCGTCTCGCCGAGCAAAGAGCCGACCGGCTCCCAGTCGATACGCGCCTTGCCAGGCGTAATGCGCTGCACCAGCAGATTGCCTGCTATACGGGCGCCAGTGCCACCAAGGTTGAGGAAGCGCCCCAGCGCTGACGTCGATGGGCGAGAGAAACGAGACATGCAGGCTACCTGTCACAGGCAAAGGATGATCATGGAGCAGCCGCCCAGGTGAACCAAGGGGCAATGGTTGCAACCTGTTACATCATCAACACGTCAGTAGCCCGTTCGGAGCAACTGGCGAAACGCCAGCGACCGGTGACGTGGCAGGCCATTACCCGCATGAAAAGCCCTCCTGAGCGCAGCTGACAAAGAGCCTGACACGGAACGGGCCGCGGAAAAGCGAGTCGGATTAGCTGACTACGCCCCTCGGCTATCGTCCGCCGAACACCTGTAATAAGCTCGCTCGGCACGCCTCTGACGATCGTTCGAGAGGGTTTTTGCCCGACCCGCCTACCAGGCATTTTATGGGCGTGTTCCGCATGGCCTTGCCTGGATTAAGGACTTGGCCGGCAGGAACAACCAACGCGGCTTCCTTTGAAATAGAAGCCTGCGTAAGGAGTACGGAATGACCGACTCAAGTGATCTTTCCTTCAACGCGGACGACGAACTCCCACGTATTTCCACCGGCAGCGAAGGCCTGGACGACATCCTCGGCGGCGGCCTCGATGCCAATCGCATGTACCTTTATGAAGGCAGCCCGGGCGCCGGCAAAACCACCATCGCCATGCAGTTTCTGCTCGAAGGCGTCCGCCAGGGTGAGCGCGTACTCTACGTCACCCTGTCGGAGACCAAGCAAGAGCTGGAGTTGGTCGCCAAGCGTCACGGCTGGTCGCTCGAGGGTGTCGACGTATTCGAGCTCGTTACCCCGGAAGACAGCCTCGACCCAGAGCTCGAGCTGACGGTGCTGCACCCGGCAGAGATGGAGCTGAGCGAAACCACTCAACAAGTCTTCGACCGCGTAAGACAAACCAATCCGACCCGAGTGATCTTCGACAGCCTCTCGGAAATGCGCCTGCTGGCGCAGAGCCCGCTGCGCTATCGGCGCCAGGTATTGGCGCTTAAGCACTTCTTCACCACGCGCCGTTGCACCGTGATTCTGCTGGATGACCAGACCTCCGAACTGGGCGACCTGCAGCTGCACTCGATTTCACACGGCGTGGTCATGCTGGAACAGTTGGCCATCGACTATGGTGCGGAGCGGCGGCGTCTGCGCGTCGTGAAGATGCGCGGTATCCAGTTCCGCGGTGGCTATCACGACTTCGTCATACGCAAGGGCGGGTTGCAAATCTTCCCTCGGCTGATCGCCTCAGAGCATCATTCGAATTACATCGGCGAAGCGGCTTCCTGCGGGAATGCAGCGCTGGACACCATGCTCGGCGGCGGACTGGAGCGGGGCACCAATGCCCTGTTCGTGGGTGCTGCCGGTGTCGGAAAGTCTTCATTGGCATTGAGCTTTGCGGTCGCAGCGTGCAAGCGCGGTGAGCAGGTGTCCTTTTTCGTCTTTGACGAAAATATCGGCACCTTAATGGCACGTGGACGCTCGTTGGGTCTCGACGTCGAGCCGTGGGTCGAACAGGGCCTGCTGCATTTGCAACAGGTCGACCCGGCCGAGCTGTCGCCCGGCGAATTCACCGCAGCCGTGAGGCGCGGTGTGGAAGAGCAAGGCTCGCGGCTGGTGATTCTGGACAGCCTCAACGGCTACCTGCATGCGATGCCGGACGGCCGTTTTCTGATCCTGCAAATGCACGAGCTGCTGAGCTACCTAGGGCAGAAAGGTGTGATCAGCATCATGGTGCTGGCCCAGCATGGCCTGGTGGGCCCGATGGATACGCCCATCGATATCAGCTACCTCAGCGATGCGGTTATCATGCTGCGCTACTTCGAGCACGCCGGTATCGTTCGCAGGGCCTTGTCTGTTGTCAAAAAGCGCAGCGGGCGGCATGAGAACACCGTTCGCGAGTACCGCCTCAGCGCCAGCGGCGTTCAGGTCGGGCCACCGCTGAGTCACTTCAGCGGCATTCTATCGGGCACACCGGAATACACCGGTGATGCGACTCAGCTACTGACAGACGAGCATGACAACGCCCACTAAATCAGAGCATCCGCGGATCGTTGTCTATGCCCCCATTGGCCGGGATGGCCCGGCCACAGCCGAGCTGCTACGCCGCAGCGGCATGGATGCGATGGTCTGTCACGGCGTCGATGAAGTGCTGCAACGCGCCGAAACCGACGCGTCTGCCGTGTTCATCGCTGAGGAAGGCCTGTTCGGCCACGACCTTCAAGCGCTATCGGACTGGGTCGATCGACAACCGCCCTGGTCGGATTTTCCTTTCGTGGTCCTCACCAGCAAGCACCAGCAACCCGCTGTTGCCGCATGGCGGCAACGCATGGTCGCGGCGCTGCGCAATGTTTCGCTGCTCGAACGTCCGGTGCAGAGCATCACCCTGACCAGTGCCGTGCAGGCCGCGGTACGCGGACGGCTGCGCCAGTACGAAGTGCGCGCCTTGATCGAGGCTCGCGAACGGGCGTCGCAGGAGCTCGAGGCACTGGTGGTCGAACGCACCAGCGAGCTGGAACGCACCAACCTCGAATTGCGCACGCAGATGGCCGAGCGCGCGCACATCGAAGAAACCCTGCGGCAAACGCAGAAGATCGAAGCCATCGGCCAGCTTACCGGCGGCATCGCACATGACTTCAACAACCTGTTGATGGTCATCTCCGGCGGGCTCGACATGCTCGACCGCCGCGACGACATGGAGCGCCGCAAGCGTCTCATGGACGGCATGCGCCAAGCCGCCCAGCGTGGCTCCGCGCTGACCCGTCAATTGCTGGCCTTTTCCCGCCGTCAATCCCTGGCGCCCGAGGCTGTCGACCTGGCTCAGCGGATCAGCCAGATGCGCGAGCTGCTCGACCGCAGCCTGCGCGGCGATGTGCACGTCAAGGAAGAGTTCGCGCCCGATCTCTGGCCCGTGGAAGTCGACCCTGGGGAGCTGGAGCTGGTCATCCTCAACCTCGCCGTCAATGCGCGTGATGCCATGCCTGAGGGCGGCTCGATCCTTCTGCAGGCTTGCAACGCGTCCGATCAGCAAGTGCTCGGTCGCAGGGGCGATTTCGTTCGCCTGGCGGTCATCGACTCGGGCGTCGGCATACCTGATGACGTTCGCAACCGGGTCTTCGACCCGTTTTTCACCACCAAGGAAATTGGCAAGGGTTCGGGCCTCGGATTGGCGCAGGTCTATGGTTTCGCACGTCAATCCGGCGGCACGGTGTGGATCGATTCCGAATGCGGCCAGGGCACCAGCGTCGTGATGCTGCTGCCGCGCTCGGTGAACCTGCCGAACCCCACCAAGGATCAGCCACCGGTGGACGAACCGACCCGGCGTTCGGCCGGCAACGTACTGCTGGTGGATGACGATGAAGAGGTTGCGGCGCTGGTCGGCGAGATGCTCGAACACCTTGGCTACGAAGTGACCTACGCCGCCAGCGCGGCGGCAGCGCTGGGTGCGCTCGCCAATGAGCGCGAGGTCGATGTGGTGTTCTCCGACGTGATGATGCCCGGCGGCATGAACGGGCTGGACCTGGCCCGCGAAATCCGTGCGCGTCAATTCGGCGTGCCCGTGCTGCTCACCAGTGGTTACGCCGAAGCGATCAAACAATCGGCCGAAGCCGAAGGCGTGCAGGTGTTGGCAAAACCCTATCGGCTGGAAGAGCTGGCTGCGGCGCTCAAGAGCGCAGTCGAAGTCATAGAGGCCTGATCGTTCTGCCTTGGCGCATGCCGTGGACGAACGCCGTTTCCCGGTCGACGGCAGCATGCCTGGTGTAGGAGCGAGCTTGCTCGCGAATCGTTACGGGTTCTCTCCGAACGCGCACTCCGGTCATCGACCGGCTTGTCGCTTCGAAAGCCTGTTGATCCGCGCTGCCCCACTGCTCGCGACGTGTATCACCTTGATGGCTTGCACATCCCTCCAGAACTAAGCGCCTCTCAGGTCGTCGAAACGCCAGCCCTGTCTTTACGGTACGCCGCAAGCTCCCGCCTCCCCTTGCATCGCGCTCGTTTGCGCTTCAATCACAAGGATCCGATCGATGCCCTTTGCTTCCAATCAGTCCCGCCGAGCCATTCTGCTCCCTGGAAATCCGATCATTTATGCTGCTTTCACCAGCCTTTTGCTTTCAGGCGCCCCACTGCTCGCCCAAGCCGATGAACCGGCCATCGCCGCGCGCGATGCGCAAAACAAGCGCTGGAGCCAGGAGATGATCGAGCAGCCCAAGCATCAGCCGCCGGCCCTCGATGCGAAGTACAACCACGTCATCACTTTCGGCCAGTCGCTGGCATCGGCTGCCGAGGGCTGGCCTGCGCTATCCAAGCAGCCGGGCTATGACAACCTCATGCTGGGAGATTCGACGCGCTCGGCCACCTTTAGCGGCGATCGCTTCGTCCCGGTCGGCGACGCCGCGTTCAAGCCGCTCCAGGCGGTGGTGCAACTCAAACGCGACCCGAAGGTTCTGCTCGATGCCGACGCCGTTGCGCAGCTGGAAGAACAGGCCCAGGAAGAAGGCGAGTCGGTGGAGGTTGGCGCATTGAACATGGCCCGACGGCTCTATCTCGATAGCAAAGGCATCGAGGCCGACCCGGAGCATTTGCTCGTCGCCAGCAACGCCGCCACCTCGGGCCGCTCCATTGCTCAGCTGTCCAAGGTCGGCGGCACCCACGAATACAAGCGCGTGCTTCAAGCGGTGGATCAGGCACGGCAGGTCGCGCAGGCCGATGACGCCAGCTACAACCTCAGCGCCCTGTTCTGGCTGCAAGGCGAATACGACTATGCCGAGGTACAGGGCGGGGTCAACGACAAGGCCACCTACAAGAAGATGCTGCGTCAATTGCGCAACGACCTGAACGAGGACACAGCCAAGGCCATCGGCCAGGAGAGGATGCCCGCGTTCATCAGCTACCAGACCGACGCCAAGACATCGGTCGTCAATGGCAGCCTGGACATCGGCCTTGCGCAGTGGGAGCTGGCGAAGGAAGAGCCCAACTGGTACCTGGCCGGCCCCGTCTATCCCTACGTCGACAAAGGCACGCATCTGTCGGCCAATGGCTACCGCTGGTTCGGCCAGATGCTCGGCAAGGTGTTCCATCAAGTGGTGGTCGAGCAGCGCGGCTGGCAACCGTTATCACCTCTGCACGCAACGGTCGAAGGCCGTGAAATCCTGATGGACTTCCACGTCCCACATCCGCCGCTGGCCTTCAGCGAGCCCTATCTGGGGCACAAGGCGCAAATGATCGAGAACTACGGTTTCGTCATCACCGATGACAAGGGCAAGGTACCGGTGGAAAACATCGAAGCCGCCGCTGATACCGTGTTGCGCCTGGTGGTTGGCCGCGATCTGGTGGGCATCCCGACGATTCGCTACGCCAGCCATGCGACAGGCGGCGCCGGTGAACTGCATGACAGTGACCCCACCGTCGCGGACGCCAAATACGAATACCTGCCCGACGAAGGCATGCCGGATGAAGCCAATATTGAAGCGCTGGTGGATAAGCCCTACCCGCTCTACAACTGGTCGATTGCCTTCGAGGTCAAGCCCCGCAGAGGACACGACTCGGCGCGTTGAGATCAGGCGCTGTTGCGCAGGCGGGCCAGATCCTTGACCGGGGAGGCACCGAACAGCCGGCTGTATTCGCGGCTGAATTGGGATGGGCTCTCGTAGCCGACCCGGTACCCTGCAGCCGACACCTCCAACCCTTCGGCCACCAACAACCGGCGGGCTTCCTGCAGGCGAAGCTGCTTCTGGTACTGCAGCGGGCTCATGGCGGTAAGCGCCTTGAAGCGATGATGCAGGCTGGAGCTGCTGAGATTGACCCGTCGCGCCAGCTCCTCGATGCGCAGCGGCTCGACATAGTTGTGATTGAGCCATTCGATAGCATCGTTGACCCGGTGCGACTGACTCCCCTGCAGCGCCACCGCCTGCAGATGATGTCCCTGCGGGCCGCAGAGCAGGCGGTAGAAAATCTCGCGCAAGGCCAGAGGCGCCAGGACCGGAATGTCATTCGGATTGCTCAGCAGGCGCACCAGCCGAAGCGTGGCATCTAGCAGCGGCGCGTCGATACGGTCCAGATAGAGGCCGCGCCCTGCAGTGTCTTTCGGCGTTGGTGGCAGGCTGGCCTCAGCGACCAGCCCGGCAATCAGCGACGGATCGATGTCCAGCCGAATGCAGATGTAAGGCTCATCGCTGGACGCCCGAATGACGCAGCCGGCGACCGGCAACGTCACCGACACCACCAGATAGTGCAGCGGGTCGTAGCGATACAGCTCGTCGGCCAGGCGCACTTCCTTGCCGCCCTGCACGATGACGCACAACGCCGGCTTGTGCAGCCCGTAGGTCATCTCGCCGGGCTTTGCGCAGCGGATCAGATGCAACGGCTCGATAGCGGTCGGGTGCATCCCGTCGCCGCTGACGGCACCCTCGACCAACCGTGCCAGCTCGGCACGCTGGGCGCTGGTCTCTTCATTTATCGGAGAAATGAAAGAATTCATGGACGGTCTCTGGAATCGGATGAATCAGCTTAGCAGCTCATTTGGCATTCTCTGCGTTGAGGCAACACAGGCGCGACTCGATTGCTGACAGCCCGGCTAACCTGCGTCGAAGCACCAACCTGCACCGCTGGGAACGTTCCAATATTTGTCATTGTTGTGACACATGATGATGATATTTTGACATCACACCATCGCGCGAGTGTTATGCCGTGATTCGACGGTTTCTGTCATCCCCCAAGTTCCCCCCGCTTCTGCTGCTTTCACTCTGTATAGCCACGCTGACATTCCTGTGGGGGCTTTACTGGCATCACGAACAGTCGTCTCGAAAGGAGGCGTTGCAAGCCAAGGCCGCCGAGCATCTGAGCCTGGCCAGTATGGCTGCGGAAAACCTGCGGCAACTTATCGACCGAACACAGGTAATCGGCTCGCTCTCATTCGGCGCTGCGGATGACCAGACGCCTGATAGCCAAGGCATCACCCAGCGGCTGGCCGCTGACCCTTTGCTCGAGCGCGCAAGTCTCTACGACCTGAACGGCCAACCACTCGCCTCCTCCCACTCGAGCGACGCTCCGCCACTGCCGGAACAATGGCTCGGGGAATTCCGGGCCCACATCACGCAATACGGTAATAAACCCTACCTGCCCCGACGTACCGACTCGCAACAGGAGCCGGCGTCAGCGAGCTGGCGGCTGCCGTTCCTGTTGCCACTGACGAACCCAGGCTCGCTGGAGCTTGAGCGCATCTTGCTGGTGGAGCTGGACGTCGGCTATCTCTCCGCGCTGCTGCACAACAGTGACCTTGGCGATACCGGCCTGGTGCGTTTGCTGGACAGTGCCGACGATGAACGGCTGTACCTGAGCGATGACGGGACTGTCGTGTCAGGCAAACATCTGACGCCCAGGCTTCCCACAGCGAAGGATGCAGGCAGGGCCAAGCAGTATGGCGCTGGGGACGAATATCAAAGTCTTTATAGGCGCGTTCGTGACAGCGGTTTCAGTATGGTCGTCAGCCAGCAGGTCGATGAAATCCTCGATGCGCAACAGCGCAGCTTCAACCGTCAGCTTTGGATGAACCTGGGCATGACGTTGGTGATTCTTGGAGGGTTGATCTGGACGATCCGGCTGCTGCACAAACGGCATGAAGCGTATTGCGCACTTGAGCAGGCGCACCGTATCAACCAGGAGCTGATCAGCCGTTTGGAAGACGAGCATCGGCGCAGCAGCCATGCAGCCGCCACCGATCACTTGAGCGGCCTGCACAACCGCCGGCAGTTCATGGACATCTGCGCAGATACACTGGCGCGGCAGCGCAGCCAGCGTCGTTTGATGGCAATTCTGTTCATCGACATGGACCGCTTCAAGTCGATCAACGACTCGCTGGGGCACAAGGTTGGGGATCTGCTTCTGCAAGCCGTGGCGGGACGGATAAGCCGCGCACTGGAGACAGGCGATCAGGCGGCACGTTTTGGCGGTGATGAGTTCGTGGTACTGCTCGCAGGCGACCGCAGCGAAGAGCAGATCGATAGCTGGGTGCGCGATCTGATGAGCAAGCTCACCGCTGTGTACGCCCTCGATGAACATGAGGTCAACACCAGCCCGAGCATCGGCGTGAGCATCTGCCCCCGAGACGGCCAGGAAGTCGATGGCTTGATACGCTGTGCAGACGCAGCGATGTATTCGGCCAAGCAGTGCGGCCGCGGCCAGTATCGTTTCTTCGATCCCTCGCTGAATCTGTCGGACATCAACGAGTTCTCGCTGGAGCAGTCGCTGGTCGCCGCGTTGAGCGAACGACAGTTTGTCCTTCATTACCAACCGCAGATCCAGCTGGATTCGATGCAGGTCATTGGATATGAAGCGCTGGTTCGCTGGGAACACCCACAGTTCGGCCTCCTGTACCCGGATCGTTTCATCTCGCTGGCAGAACGCAGCGGGTTCATTGTCGCGCTCGGTTGGGAAGTGATTCGTTTGGCGCTTGAGGAGCTCAAACACTGGCGAGCGCAAGGGCGTTCTTCGCGGCTGGCGGTCAACGTTTCGGCGATACAGCTGCGCCAGGCTGATTTCAGCGAGCGCCTGCTAAGCGAGCTGGCGCAGCGCGGCATCCAGGCCTGGCAATTCGAGCTGGAGATTACCGAGACGGTCGTACTGGACGATGAAGGGATGGCGGTCGAGCATCTCGAACGGCTGCGGGTGGCGGGGCTTAACATCAGCCTTGACGACTTCGGCAGAGGCTATGCGGGCTTCGCCCACTTGCACTCGATGCCGCTTAGCACGCTGAAGATAGACCGTGCGCTGATCGCCCCGCTGTCCAACAGCTACGATGACAACCCCATCGTCTCGTCCACCATCACCTTGGCAAAGCGACTGGGTCTGACCGTAGTGGCCGAGGGCGTGGAAACGCGTGACCAACTCGTCTACTTGAAGCTGGCCGGCTGCGACATCGCTCAGGGTTATCACTTCAGCCGCCCGATGTCCGCTGAACAGCTCTACCAATACGAGCCGTTCACAAGCACGGCGGAACCTGTACTGGAGTGAAGCGCTAGCCCGCAATCGATGTACGACGAAAAACGCCGGCACTATGGCCGGCGTTCTTCACTGAATCGATCGATCAGCTACGGGCGCGTTCGGCGTCGCGCAGTGCTTTGACCTGATCATGGTTGCGCTGCACGCCCTGCATCTGGCGCTCCACGACTGAACGCACATCCATCGGCAGGTCTTTTTCCAGCGCCTTGCGGTAGCTCTTGAGGGCGACATCTTCGCCACGCTCGCACTCGTTGAGAATGGCTTCGTCGTCCTTGCCGGTGACCATCGTCTTGAGGTCAACCCAGCGGCGGTGCATATCACCTGCAGTGCTGGTAGTGGTTTCTGGGTCGCCACCCAGGGTGCGTACCAATTGCTGCAGCTCGGCGGCCGCCGTGGCGCAATCCTGGGCACGCTGGTTCATGGTGGTCTTCAGCTGCGGATTCTTCAGATCCTCAGCGCACTCGCGAAAACCCTTCTCACCGTCCTTGCTGGTTTCGATGAGATCGTTGAGTACGGAAATGGTGTCTTTGGTATCCATGAAGAGTCCTCCTAAGGGCTTTTGAACGGGCCGGAACAAACACGGCCAACCTGTTAAGTCGACTGTGCCGTTTCGACAAAGGTTCAGCCGGGCCGCCCGGTGGAAGCCGCGCTCAACGAGGAAAAGACAAGCTGAAGCTGGTGCCTGATGCGTCGCTTGTCACCCGCACCTCACCGCCATGCAGCTGCATGATCGAGCGCACTATTGCCAGTCCCAGCCCGCCAGAGTCGCCCGGCTCGGCACGGGACGGATCGCACCGATAAAAGCGGTCGAACAGGCGCGGCAGGTGCTCTGGAGGAATCGCCGGCCCCTTGTTGGCGACGCTGATCACGATTCGATCGCCCGTGCATTGGCTGGCCACGGTTACGGCCGTCCCCGCCTCGCCGTAGCGCAGCGCATTGGCGATCAGGTTGGCCAGTGCCCGGCGCAGCAGCTCGGGATCGGCGCGCAGCTTGCCGGTTGCCTCATTGTGCAGGCGCATGCCGTGCTCTTCGGCAATGCCTTCGAAATAGTCGCCAAGCTGCTCCACCGCTTCGGCCAGATTGATCTCCTCCAGGCCGACCTGTTCGTTTGCCTGTTCGGTACGTGCAAGGAACAGCATGTTGTTGATCATGCGCGCCAAGCGCTCGTACTCCTCCTGGTTTGATGCCAGTAGGCTCTGGTAGTCCTCCAGCGAACGCACCCGGCGCAGCGCCTGTTGGGTCTGACCCATCAGGTTGCTGAGGGGGATGCGCATCTCGTGCGCCAGGTCCTCGGAGAACCGCGACAGCTGGGTGAAACCCGCCTCCAGCCGCGCCAGCATCTGGTTCAGTGCATCGCTCAAGGCCCGCAGCTCGCTCAACTCGGCGCAATCGTCGATTCGCAGGTGCAGGTGCTGGACGTCGATCGCCAATGCGCGGCGGGTCAGCTGACGCACCGGCCGCAGCCCGCGCTCACTCACCAGCCAGCCCAACAGAAACGCCAGCAGCGCGCCGGCTACCAGCGCCAGCCAGAGTTTCAGGCGGTACGCCGCAAGCATCTGCCCACGCTCGGCCAGCAATTTGCCGGCAATCAGCGTCAGACCGCACTCCGCCCGCTCGATATGCACCCAGGCCAGGCGCGCCTTGTCGTCAAGGTCATCGAGTTGCGGCTGCGCCTCAAGCGGCAGCTGCGGGATCGCCAACTGAACGGGGTTGATCTCGATCAGCGGCTGGCCGCCCTCCCCCAGCACCCAGAGCAGGTTGTCCCGATTGCCGAGCATGTTGGCGTAGAGCTGGGGCCGCTCACGCAACGCCTCGATGCTGTCGCTGTCATCGAGCAGGGCTCGCATGCGCTCCAGCCGACCCAGCAATGCCTGATCGTCACGCCAGGCGATCTCGCGCTCCAATGACTGATACAGGTAAAAACCGATTGCCCCCAGCAGCGCCGTGCCGACCACCGCGAACATCAGCGCCAGCCGCAGGCTCAACGAACGTGGCATCAGGCTCATTCCGGCGCCTCCAGCAGGTAACCCATGCCGCGAACGGTATGGATCAGCTTGGGCTGGTAGGGGTCGTCCACCTTGGCGCGCAGGCGGCGAATGGCGACATCGACCACGTTGGTGTCGCTGTCGAAATTCATCTGCCAGACCTGCGAAGCGATCTGCGCTCGCGACAGCACCTCGCCTTCGCGGCTGAGCAGCAGATGCAGCAGCGCGAACTCCTTGTTGGTCAGCGTCAGCCGCTCGCCGTTGCGGCTGACGCGACGGCGCAGCAAGTCCAGCTCAAGATCGGCCACCTTGAAATGCTCGACCTCACGCGGCGGCCCGCGGCGCAGCAAGGTGCGCACCCGCGCCAGCAGTTCGGCATAGGAAAACGGCTTCACCAGGTAATCATCAGCGCCGAGTTCAAGGCCCTTGACCCGATCCTCCACGGCATCGCGTGCGGTGAGAAAGAGCACCGGCGTCTGCGCCCTGCGCCCTGCGCCGCACGATTTGCAACAGCTGCCAGCCGTCGATGCCGGGCAGCATGACGTCGAGAATGATCAGATCGAACTCGCTCTCCTGAATCAGGTGCTGGCCATCCAGACCATTGAGCGCAACCTCCACCAGATAGCCGGATTCGCTCAAGCCCTTGCGCAGGTAGTCGGCTGTCTTGAATTCGTCTTCCACCACCAGTATGCGCATCTGTACCTCCCGGGCGAGGCGCATAGGCTAGGCCGGCCAGTGCGTTTATCCCATTACAAATACGTAATCCACCGGCAATGGGTTTGACGGGGCCGCCAGCACAGGATGGCGCCACCTGCTCCACGGAGCCCATTGAGGAGAAACCGATGCGCATTGTTCCCCTGTCGCTGCTCGGCCTGGCGCTTGCCAGTGCCCAGGCGCTGGCCGCCACGCCACAACCCGTTAACCAGCAGAACGTATCGCTGCAACTGGCCAACGCCCTGCTCGACTCGACCATGGCCGCCTGCCATGCCGACGGCCGTACTGCCGCTGTGGCAGTGGTTGATCGCGGCGGCAACCTCGTCGCGCTACAGCGTGATGACAATGTCGGTCCGCACAACACCATCGCGGCACAGCGCAAGGCCTATACCGCATTGTCGAGCAAGACGCCCACCCGCTTGTTCGGTGAGCGTGCGCGCAACAACCCGGACGCCGCCAACCTCAACACCTTCGACGAATTGCTGCTACTTGGCGGCGGCGTTCCGCTGCGCGTCGGCGATGAGGTGATTGGTGCCATCGGCGTAGCCGGTGCCGGCGGCGCCGAAACCGACGAAGCCTGCGCCACCCAGGCGATCGCTCAGCTGCTGCCTTCCAAATCCTGATCGGAGAAACACCTATGACTTCTTTGAAAACCCTTTGCGCCAGCCTCGTCCTCGCCGGTCTTTCCAGCCTCGCCATAGCGGCCGACAACCCGCTCAGCGTGCATGTGCTCAACCTCAACGATGGCCTGCCGTCGCCCGATGTAAAGGTCACCCTGGAAAAGCAGAACGGTAACCAGTGGGCAGCGCTGAACGATGGCGTTACCAACCAGCAGGGCCGCATCACGGCGCTGTACCCACAAGGCAAGGCGCTGGAAAAAGGCACTTACCGTGTCACCTTCAAAACCGGTGACTGGATCGAGGCACACGACACGGCGAGCTTCTTCCCGGAGGTTCCGGTGATCTTCGAGGTGGACGGCACCGTGCCGCACTACCACATCCCGCTATTGCTCAGCCCATACGGTTTCTCGACCTACCGGGGTAATTGAGCCTATAGAACCTGCCACACTGATAGTCGCAGCGAGGCGGGCTGCAGCTATCAGTCGCGGCGTCGTCTAGATCATCTGCCTGTCACCCAGTGGCAGCGGACAGCCAAGCAGATAGCCCTGCGCCTTACTGACCTGCAGTTCCCGCAGAATGGCCAGTTCAGCCTCCGTCTCGACGCATTCGGCGACGATCTTGCACTCAGTTTCCTGGCCGAAACGAATCAGCGCCGAAGCGAGTGCTCGGCAGTCGCGGTTGCTGTCGATGTTACGGATCAGGCTGCCGTCGAGTTTGATCACGTCCGGCTTGAGCTTGAGGATGTGGCGAAAGCTCGCATAGCCGGCACCTGCATCGTCAACGGCCAATAACAGGCCTTTCGCTCGCATCGGCGCAAGCGCTTCGGCAATCAGGTCATAGTCACGAACCGAAGCATGCTCGGTCACCTCGAGCATCAACCGGTCCAGCGGCTGGCCTTCCAATAGCGCTCCGACTGCTCCGGCCAGAATGGTTTCCGGCGAGACGTTAACGGACAAGTAGCAGTCTCGGCGAATGTCGCCCAGGCCTTTCAACGCTTCCTTGACAAGCGCCACTTCCAGTTCGCACTGCAGACCGACCTGCTCGGCCTCGTCAAACCAGAGATCCGGGGTACGTTGCGGTTCACCAGAGAACCGCGCCAGCGCTTCGTAGCCGACCACGCTGTTCCGTAGCACATTGAAGATTGGCTGATACACCACGTTATAGGCCTGCTCGCTCAGCACGCCATTGATCCGTGCGAGCCGCTCCTCGTGTTCTCGTTGCTCCCTGGCCTGTGTTTCCAGCAGCCGACCGGCAAAGTCGGCGAACAACCGCAGGGTGTCCAGGTCACGCTCGTTCAGGGTGCCGTCAGGCTTGGAACTGAAGCAGCAGAAGGTGCCGTATAAACGGCCATCGCTGAAGCGGATTGGCACGCTGATATAGGAGCCGATACCGAGGATGGCGGTAATTGGCAGCGCCACCGCTTCGGGAAGCTTGCTGGTGTCCGGGATCAACTGCGGCAGTCTGCCGTCAACGACCCGCTGGCAGTAGCTGTCAGAAAGAGGGTCAGAGCCGCCGACACATATCGGTGGCGAGTCGTCACGACCACACACATGGCGAAACACCCGCAAACCCTGCACCATCTCGGCGACGAACGCGACGTCCATCCCCAGATGCGAACGCACCGAGCGCAGCGCCTCGCAGAGCATATCGCCCACCGAGTGGCCCGCTGTTTCTATATCCCGCAGCATGGAGGCCGTGTCACCCCTGTCCTCGAAAACTTCGGGGCCCAACCGAACGTTCTGCAGCATTCACACCTCCGGTGAAATAGCCGTTTCGCTTCGACGGCTTGAGTGGATCGCCTTATCCGCAACAAGGTTAACGCTGCGCCCCGCTGCAAGGTTAAGAGTTGTCGCCAGTGTGGTTTGTTTCAGACGCCTTGCTGAGTTTCCAGATGATCGGTTCCCGGCTGCGAGCCTCTGCGATCAGCCTGCCTTGCGCAGCGGCCCTCAGGGCGTTACGGGGCAAGGTCTAGCGGCCCATTCACTGGCTCAATAGCTGTTGATCACGACACCAAGCCTTTGCAGCGGTGCCATGTAAAATTCAGAGCAGCTCCCAACAATCTCAATCTAAATCCCCCTCGCTCAGTCGGCGGCATCGGACCGCTATCACGCCAACTACCCGTCATCCCTGTTTACCCTCGATGCCCAGCGCGACCTTCGATACCAGCTCTCATGCAGCTACGAGAAAGCCTGCTCGAACGCTGCGGAAACCGGCGCGGTGATGGGAACCGGGCGACCAAGCAGGAAGCCCTGTGCCTTGTTCACCTTGAGCTCCCGCAGCACCGCCAACTCCGCTTCAGTTTCGATGCACTCGGCCACGACCTTGCTGCCCGTTTCTTCCGCGAAGCGAATCAGTGCGGCCGCCAGTGCGCGGCAACCGGTGCTGCTATCGATGTTACGGATCAAGCTGCCGTCCAGCTTTATCACGTCCGGCTTGAGCTTGAGGATGTGACGGAAGCTGGCAAATCCAGCTCCTGCATCATCCACCGCCAGTCGCAACCCCTGCTCTCGAAGTGGTTCGAGGACATTGGCGACAATCTCATAGTCGCCGATGGACACATGCTCGGTTATCTCAAGGATCAACCGGTCAAGCGGCTGATGCGCGAGCGCCGCTGCGAGCGACCCCGTCAGCACCGTGGCCGGCGAGACATTCAGGGACATGTAGGTCTGGTCCGGCAGAAAGGCGAGCCCTTTGAGCGCCTCCTCGACCAAGGCAATTTCCAGTTCTGCTTGCAGACCGACCGATGCCGCTTCGGCGAACCACAGATCGGGCGTTCGCGCTGGCGTTGCGCTGAAGCGCGCCAAGGCTTCATACCCGACAATCCGGTTTTCGAGCAGATGAATGATCGGTTGATAGACCACCGAGTACGTCCGTTCTTCCAGCACCGAACGGATGCGACTATGGATTTCGGCATAGCGCATCTCGCTGAGCGCATGCCGCTCGAGTAACCGCCCGGCGAATGCGGCAAACAGCCTCATGGTGTTCAGATCGCGCTCATTGAGCGTGCCGTCAGAGGTCGTGCTGAAACAGCAGAAAGTGCCGTAGAGGCGACCATCGCTGAAGCGCAGCGGTACACTGAGATGCGCGCCAACCGGCAGGGCCTTGGTCACTGGCATGGCAAGGGCTTCGGGCAGGAGCGCCGCGTCCTGGATCAACTCCGGCAGGCGTCCGTCCAGCACACGCTGACAGTAGCTGTCTTCCAGCGGATCTGAGCCTCCAATGGCGAGCTGCAATGGCACGAAGTTGCCATCAAGGTAGCGAAACACTCGGCTTCCGCCGCGGAACTCGCTGATAAACGCCACATCCATACCCAGATGCATGCGCACGGCATGAAGCGCCTCGGTCAGCATTTCGCTGAGTGAAAGATTCGTACCCTCAAGGCGAAGCAGGATCGATACCGGATCGTCGATAACCGTGAAACGGTAAGCTTGATTCGGCTTTACATCGTCAGACATGGACTCCCTCCCTCACAACGGCAGCCATGTCTTGCCGAGTGACCGAACCCAAAATATTTAGAAGCCGCCCCCTTCCTGGGCCGGCTTCCTGAATATCTGACCCGATACTACTGATACAAACGCGGTCGCTGTGCTTTCGCCGACGATCGGCGCAAAAATCGCAGCGATAGTCTATCGGACGCTGAAGTCAGGCATCCCGCCGAGCCGCGTCGGGCCGGTAACGCCAGGGCGTTGCCAGAACGAACTCGCTTACCAGGAACAACAGAAGACTGCCGCCCAGAACCGGCAGGCAATAGCCAAACAGCAGCGCCATGGCGAGCGTGGCCCAGCGCACAGGTGGCGACAGACCGCGCAGAACTGCGACCACCCCCAGCCGACCAGCTCGGCGCTGCCCGCGGCGTCGCCACCACATGAGGTAACCGAAGGCCACCAGGAACGCCAAGCCGAGCGCCGTGACGGCAAGCAACAACTGGTTAGCCAGACCGAACAGCGAACCCATATGTGCATCGATGCCCCAGCGCGTTAGCTTGGCTGCAATGGGGAAGGTCGCGAAATCAATCCGATCCGTGATGCCCAAAGTGCGCGGATCGACAGCGACGGCATCGACCTGAGTGGGCCAGCTGCGGTCGATTTCAGTCACCGTCCAGGCGCGATCGGGCCCGGCAGCCGGGACGATCTCGACCTTGCCAGCCTCTATTCCGCTCGCTCTGGCCGCGCTAAGGACTTGATCGAACATCTCCGGCGCTGCCACCCGGGGCGCCGACATGGCCATTCCGGTGTGGTGTGCATGTTCGCCCGCAGGTGCAGCCGTTTCGCCATCCAAGGCGGTCGAGACGCTCGGGGTCGACATGCCCAGTGCGGCTCGCGCAACACCGATGTTGCCGCCGGCCCATCGCGACCAGGTCAGACCCGTCGCGGAGAAGAACAGCAACCCGATCAGCAGGCACAAACCGAGCGTGGCGTGCCAACGTCGCAGCCCTTTTGAGCGCACCGGACCTCCGCCGCGCCGCCGCCGGATGTACCACAACGCAAAGCCACCCAGTGCTGCGACCCACAACCAGGACGCTGCCAGCTCGCTGTACAACCGCCCTGGCTCGCCAAGCAGCAGGCTGCGGTGAAACTGATCGAGCCATGTGCGCAACGGCAGCACGCCGCTTGTGCCGTAGACGAGCAGGTCGCCCCGAATCTCAGCTGTAACCGGGTCGATGAATATGGCGCGACTTTCCGACGCGCCAAGGCCTGGCGCCTGGAACATTACGCGCGTAGTCCTGCCCGGTTGCGGTGCCGGACGTACCGCCGACAGCGTCGCCGCTTCGCCAATATAGGTCTGGGCCGCCTCGATCTGCCGAGCCAGTGGCTGCGGCGTACCGCTGCTGTCGCTGTAGAGCTGCTCGGCGTACAGCCGGTCCTCTAGCTGCGTTGTCAACGCATAGACCAGGCCGCTCAAGGCAGCAACAAAGATGAACGGGCCGACCAGCAGCCCGACGTACAGATGCAAACGAATCAATAACGCCAGCATTGGGTGCTGTGTTCGGGAAGCCAGGAGTGGCGCCTCAGGGTGGGCGCCAGCGACACTTGAAGTCATAACTACTTACTCGATCGAAACGGCAGCAGCTTCTCTGTAAGAGCCAGATTGCTGCGATCAATGGCGCAGCAATGGATCAGATCGCGAGCAAGCTCGCGGCTACAAAGGCGGGGCCGTATTTTCGCGCTGCCGGCCGGGAAACAGGCCAGCAGCAAGGGCCAGCAACCAACAGCGGCGCGAACGCAACCACCGGCGGCTACCAGACAGACAACACTTGATCGATCAAGCGAAAGGAGAGGCGCGGGGGTTCAGGCTCGGCCAGCGATATCGCGGCGATAACAGCGGTGCGGTGACCGAAGGCAAGTTGCCGATCGGCACCAGCCGAGGATGAAGCAATACTGGCGAGCCGGCTGGAATAGCTGCCAGCGAGGCCGACCCCGCGGCACAGCAGCAAGGCATACCCTGATGATGACTCTGCGCCGGCGCGGGCTCGCTGGCATGACCGTGATGCTGGTCTACCTTCACCGCATGGTGCTGGCCCGACTGGCCCATCGCATCATGCCCACCTGCCATAGCGGTGGCCCGCATATGCGCAGCCATCAGCGGCATCGAGCACAGATGCAACAGGACGGCGAAGGTGGCTATCCAGACGGGAGCACGACGACGGCGGTGCATGCAGCTAGCGGCTCCAGTGAAAACGGATGGGCGCCGAACCTTTAATCCGGCGCCAGTGAAGTTACTTGGCAGTGCTCTTGGCCTTGCTGCGCCTGGCCGGTTTTTCAGACTCGTCCTGCACAGCCTCACCACGAAGGGTTATCCAGGTCGGCGCGTGGTCGCTGGCGTGTTCCTGGTCACGCACCCAGCGATCCACCCCGGCATCGACCAGTCGCGGCGCCAGATCAGCGCTCAGCAATAGATGATCGATGCGTAGCCCGGAGTTCTTTTGCCAGTGCTGGCGGAAATAATCCCAGAAGGTATAGAGGCGCTCGTCCGGGTACTTGGCGCGCAGAGCGTCGGTCCAGCCCTGCGCCAGAAGGCGCTCGAAGCATGCGCGGCTTTCCGGCTGCAACAGCGCATCCTTTCGCCAAGATTTCGGATTGTAAATGTCCTCGTCGGTGGGCACCACGTTGTAGTCACCGGCCAGTATCACCGGATGGCCGTTGGCGAACAGGCCGGCGGCGTGCTCGATGAAACGTTCGAACCAGCTCAGCTTGTAATCGAACTTCGGCCCCGGCTGCGGATTGCCGTTGGGCAAATAGAGGCAGGCGACGATCACCCCATGGGCGGCGGCTTCGAGATAACGACTGTGGGTATCGTCCGGATCGCCCGGTAAGCCGCGGCGGATCTCCAGCGGGTCGTCGCCCTTGGCCAGGATCGCTACCCCGTTCCATGACTTCTGCCCCTGCCAGATGGCGCCGTAACCGGCCGCGCGAATGTCATCGATTGGGAAATCGGCGTCCTGCGCCTTCAGCTCCTGCAAGCACACCACGTCCGGCTGTTCGCGCTCCAACCATTCGAGCAGGTTGGTTCGACGGGCACGGATGCCGTTGATGTTGAAGGTGGCGATTTTCAGTTGATCCACTGGGCACCTCTGACGATAGCCTGCGATTGTTTGACGGCCGCAGCGCGTGGATGTGCTTCGCGACATCCACCCTACGACCAGACGCAGACCGACGTGGTTCGACTCAACGCACCTCCCAGTAGCCCGGCGCGTTGTAGATCTGCTTCAGATAATCGATGAAGAAGCGGACCTTGGCCGGCAGATAACGCTGCTGCGGATACACCGCCTGGATGTCATAGGCCGGCAAGGCGTACTCGTCGAGCACCGTCACCAGCTCGCCGCGTTTGAGCTCGGCCTGGATTTCCCAGGTCGAGCGCCAACCGATGCCGAGGCCCTGCTTGACCCAGTCGAACAAGAGCTCACCGTCGTTGCAGTCGAGATTCCCCGCCACCCGCACCGCCACCTGTTTGCCGTCCCGCAAAAAGGTCCAGCCGCGCTGCTGCCCGCCTTGCAGGTTGAACGCCAGGCAATTGTGTCGCGCCAGATCTTCCAGCGTGCGCGGTACGCCCTGGCGCTCGAAGTAGTCCGGCGAGCCACAGACCACACGCCGATTGGGGAACAGTTTGACGGCAACGTAGTTCGGGTCGGTCACCTCGCCGATGCGGATGCCCATGTCGTAACCGTGGCGCACCAGATCGACCACGCTGTCGGTGAAGTTGAAGGACAGCTGCAGGTCCGGATAGCGCGCCTGGAACGCCGGCGCGTGCGGGCCGATGTGCCGACGTCCAAATGCCGCGGGCGCCGATATCACCAGGTGCCCGCGCACCGAGGTGCGGTCATGGCTGATGCTGGCATCGGCTTCGTCGAAATCCTTGAGCAACCCTCGGGCGCGCTCGAGGTATTGCTCGCCGAGGTCGGTCAGCGCCAGCCCGCGCGTCGAGCGGTGCATCAGCTTGACGCCCAGGTGCCGTTCCAGCGCATCGAGCCGGCGCCCCATGACCACCGGCGTTACGCCTTCCTTCAGCGCAGCGGCGGCAAAGCTGCCGTTTTCAGCCACCAGAACGAAGCTGTGCAAGGTTGTGTAGCGATCCATTCGATACTCCTGATATCGACAGAACTGAAGTTTCTGCCAATTCCCTCGTTCCGGCCAGCCCTTCATGCTTGGGCCACGTATAAAAACTATTGAATAAAAAGACAGCCACGATCTAGCGAGCTAGAGACCTGCAAGGCAAAAGCAGGCGAGGAAGCGGAGTTTGCTGGTGCAAATGAGCATTCCGAGCCTGGTTTTAACGCAGCAGGGCCGACGCGCAGCAGATCGTGAACAATTCTAAGAGTCAGGAGGAACGACCATGCCCCGAATGAGAGCAATCGATGCCGCCGTAGCGGTGTTACGCAAGGAAGGGATTGATACCGCCTTCGGCATCCCCGGCGCCGCGATCAACCCGCTGTATTCCGCCATGCGTGCCGACGGTAGCATCCGTCACATTCTGGCTCGCCACGTCGAAGGCGCTTCGCATATGGCCGAGGGTTACACCCGCACCAAGGCCGGCAACATCGGCGTGTGCATCGGCACTTCGGGCCCGGCCGGTACCGACATGATCACCGGCCTTTACTCGGCCTGGGCCGACTCGATACCGATCCTCTGCATCACCGGCCAGGCGCCGCGTGCTCGCCTCTACAAAGAAGACTTCCAGGCCGTGGACATCGAGTCCATCGCCAAGCCGGTGACCAAGTGGGCCGTGACCGTGCGTGAGCCGGCACTGGTGCCGCGCGTATTCCAACAGGCATTCCACGTCATGCGCTCCGGTCGCCCCGGCCCGGTATTGATCGACCTGCCGTTCGACGTGCAGATGGCCGAGATCGAATTCGACGTCGACACCTACGAGCCGCTCTCCGTTTACAAGCCGGCCGCCACCCGCAAGCAGATCGAGAAAGCCATCGACATGCTCTGCGCCGCCGAGCGTCCGCTGATCGTCGCTGGCGGCGGCATCTATAACGCCGGTGCCGAAGCCTTGCTGGTGGATTTCGCCGAGACTGTGGGCGTGCCGGTGATCCCGACCCTGATGGGCTGGGGTTCGATCCCCGACGACCATCCGTTGATGGCGGGCATGTGCGGGCTGCAGACCAGCCACCGCTACGGCAACGCCAACATGCTGGCCTCTGACTTCGTGCTCGGCATCGGCAACCGTTGGGCCAACCGCCACACAGGCTCGGTCGATGTCTACACCAAAGACCGCACCTTTGTGCACGTGGATATCGAACCGACTCAGATCGGCCGGGTGTTCTCGCCGGACTTCGGCATCACGTCCGATGCGGGTGCCGCGCTGGAGCTGTTCGTCGAAGTCGCCAAAGAGCGCAAGGCCGCCGGCCAGCTGCCGGATCGCACGCCATGGGCCGCCGACTGCCAGGAACGCAAGCGCACCCTGCTGCGCAAGACGCACTTCGACTCGGTGCCAATGAAGCCGCAGCGCGTGTACCAGTGCATGAACAACGCGTTCGGCCGTGACGCCTGCTACGTCAGCACCATCGGCCTGTCGCAGATCGCCGCCGCGCAGTTCCTGCATGTCTACAAGCCGCGCCATTGGATCAATTGTGGCCAGGCCGGCCCGCTCGGCTGGACCATTCCGGCCGCGCTAGGTGTAGTCGCCGCGGACCCAACGCGCAAGGTGGTGGCGCTTTCGGGCGACTACGACTTCCAGTTCATGATCGAGGAGCTGGCCGTGGGAGCGCAGTTCAAGCTGCCCTACATCCATATTCTGGTGAACAACGCCTACCTCGGCCTGATCCGCCAGGCGCAGCGCGGTTTCGAGATGGATTACTGCGTGCAGCTGGGCTTCGAGAACATCAATGCCGATCAGGCCGGTATGGAAGGTTACGGTGTCGACCACGTCGCGGTGGTCGAGGGCCTGGGTTGCAAGGCGATTCGCGTGTTCAAGCAGGAAGACCTGCGCCCGGCCATCGAACAGGCCCAGGCCTGGATGGCCGAGCACCAGGTGCCGGTGGTGATCGAGGTGATCCTCGAGCGCGTCACCAACATCGCCATGGGCACCGAGATCGACGCCATCAACGAATTCGAGCCGCTGGCCGAAGGCCGGGCAGATGCGCCGACTGCGGTCGCGTTGCTGGATTGACCGTTACACCGAGCGCGACCTGCCACCAACGCGTGGAAGAGGCTTCGCCGTCTTCCACCCTACGGCAGGAACAGCTCGGACTCGTAGGGTGGATATCGCGAAGCATATCCACCGCAAACGCAACACCCCGGATGGCTGCGCGTCGCGCAACCACCACGAGCATCACCGGATTGTCCCTACAGACAAAAAAGGAGAAACCCCATGCCCCGCTTTGCCGCGAACCTGTCCATGCTGTTTACCGAGATGGATTTCCTCGACCGCTTCGCCGCCGCTGCCGAAGCCGGCTTTAGCGGTGTCGAGTACCTCTTTCCCTACGACTACCCGGCCGAAGAGATCAAGGCGCGCCTGGACGCCTACAACCTGACCCAAGTGCTGTTCAACCTGCCGGCCGGCGACTGGGCCAAAGGCGACCGCGGTATTGCCTGTGACCCGGAGCGGGTCGAGGAATTTCGCGCCGGCGTCGACCAGGCCATCGCTTACACCAAGGTCCTGGGCAACACCCAGATCAACTGCCTGGCGGGCATTGCACCCAAGGGCGCCGATCTCGGCAAGCTGGAGATGACCTTTATCGAGAACCTGCGTTATGCGGCGAAGAAGCTCGAAGCCGAAGGTATTCGCCTGGTGATGGAGATGATCAACACCCGCGACATCCCGCGCTTCTTCCTCAACAACAGCTCGCAGGCGTTGGAGATTCGCGACAAGGTCGGCAGCACCAACCTGTTCCTGCAGTACGACATCTATCACATGCAGATCATGGAAGGGGATCTGGCGCGCACCCTCGAGACCAATCTGGCGGCGATTAACCATGTGCAGCTGGCCGACAACCCCGGCCGTAACGAGCCGGGAACCGGCGAGATCAACTACCGCTTCCTGTTCGAGCACCTAGACCGCATCGGCTACCAGGGCTGGGTTGGCTGCGAATACAAGCCGGCCACCACCACCGCGGCCGGCCTCGGCTGGATGAAAGCGCATAACGCTATCTGACCCGACCTGAACGAATCGAAGGAGAAAACCTCATGGCTAAGATTGGATTTATCGGCACCGGCATCATGGGCCTGCCTATGGCTCAGAATCTGCAGAAAGCTGGCCACAGCCTTTTTGTTTCGACTCACCACGATGCGGCCCCGGCCGCCCTGCTCGAAGCAGGCGCCGTTGGCCTGGCCAATCCGAAAGAAGTTGCGCAGGAAGCCGAGTTCATCATCGTCATGGTGCCGGACACCCCGCATGTAGAAGACGTACTGTTCCGCGAGAACGGCATTGCAGAGGGCGTCGGCCCGAACAAGCTGGTGATCGACATGAGCTCGATCTCACCCAGCGCCACCAAGGCGTTCGCCGAGAAGATCAACGCCACGGGCGCCCAGTACCTGGATGCGCCGGTCTCTGGCGGTGAAGTTGGTGCCAAGGCTGCAACGCTGTCGATCATGGTGGGTGGCAGCGAGGACAGTTTTGCCCGCGCCCTGCCGCTGTTCCAGGCCATGGGCAAGAACATCACCCTGGTCGGCGGCAATGGTGACGGCCAGACCGCCAAGGTCGCCAACCAGATCATCGTGGCGCTGAACATTCAGGCGGTGGGCGAAGCCCTGCTGTTCGCCGCGAAGAACGGTGCCGACCCAGCCCGCGTCCGCGAAGCACTGATGGGCGGTTTCGCCGGCTCGAAGATTCTCGAAGTGCATGGCGAGCGCATGATCAAGGGCACCTTCGATCCGGGCTTCCGCATCAGCCTGCACCAGAAGGAC
>CETJ01056336.1_pt1 | contig 38152 bp, 27 predicted proteins | sample 531341 | NCBI WGS metagenome assembly CETJ01 (sample SAMEA2622677, study PRJEB7988) | marine metagenome | isolation source: saline water (ENVO:00002010), including | reverse complement strand
GAAATGCTCTCGGTGAGCAGCGCCATCATGATCAGGCCGGGGATGATAAAGGCGCCGTAGGGAATGCCGTGCATCGCCTCCATGCGCGAACCGATGGCCGAACCGAAGACCACGAAATACAGCGATGTGGAAATAACCGGGGTGGCGATGCTTTGCAACAGCGTGCGCCAGGTGCGCGCCAGCTCGAATAGGTAGATGGCGCGAATTGCATGGAAATTCATGTGCGGCTGCCCTTTACCAAGCTGACGAAGATTTCTTCAAGCGAACTCTGACTCGACTGCAGATCCTTGAAGTCGATGCCGTGGGCGGCGAGGCGCCTGAGCAGGTCGGCAATGCCGGTGTCCTCGTGCTGGGCATCAAAGGTGAACACCAGCTGATTGCCCGAGTCGACCAGTTCGAGCGGATAGCTGGCCAGCTCCGCCGGAATCTCTGCCAGCGGCCGTTGCAGATGCAGGGTCAGCTGCTTGGTGCCAAGCTTCTGCATCAGCGCTTTCTTGTCCTCGACCAGGATGATCTCGCCCTTGCTGATCACACCGATGCGGTCGGCCATCTCCTCGGCCTCTTCGATGTAGTGCGTGGTGAGAATGATGGTCACGCCGCGCTCGCGCAGGCGGCGGACCATTTCCCACATGTCGCGGCGCAGCTCGACGTCGACGCCGGCTGTAGGCTCGTCGAGAAACAGGATGCTCGGCTCGTGCGACAGCGCCTTGGCGATCATCACCCGGCGCTTCATGCCGCCGGACAATTCGATAATGCGCGCGCTCTTCTTGTCCCACAGCGACAGGTCGCGCAGCAGCTGCTCAAGATAGGCATCGTCCGGCGCCTTGCCGAAAAGGCCGCGAGAAAACCGCACCGTCGCCCAGACGCTCTCGAATCCTTCGTTGAACAGCTCTTGCGGCACCAGGCCGATCTTCGAACGCGCGGCGCGGTAGTCATTGATGATGTCGAAGCCATCCACCAACACACGTCCGCCACCGGGATTGACGATGCCGCAGATGATGCTGATCAGTGTGGTCTTGCCCGCGCCGTTGGGCCCAAGCAGGGCAAAGATCTCGCCTTTGTGGATCTCTAGATCGATCTGCTTGAGCGCCGGATGTCCTGAGGCGTAGGTCTTGGTGAGGTGCTCGATGGTGATCACGGGTTGCACAGATGAATCACTCCGCAAAACATTTGGCTGACGATTGTACGGCGCTGTTGATTAGCTCACTAATCAATGCCGTTGATAACGATCATGCCCACAGCCGTATCGCAAGCGCATGCTGCTCATGCCGTCGGCACAACAGGAGGGGCCTTGTATGCAGCGGATCAGACTGGCCTTCGTCACGCTGTTCACAACCGTAACCGTTCTTTGGCTCACCGCAGCTGGCGTCGTCCCAGTCGACTACTCCCGTTTCTGGCCGCTGCGCGCAGACATGGTTCATTACAGTGGCGCTCTTGCCATCACCGCCATGAGCGCGGCGATCTACCTCGCCATCCGCCCACAGTGGCTGGAGCGCCTGCTGGGCGGACTGGACAAGAACTACCGGTTGCATAAATGGCTGGGCATCGCCGCCTTGGTGGTATCGGCAGTGCATTGGGGATGGGCGCAAATTCCTAAATGGCTGGTGGATTTGGGCTGGCTCCAACCTCCAGCGCGACGCGGCGCGGGTCAGATCCAGGAAGGGCTGATCGGTTGGCTCCACCAGCAGCGCGGCTTTGCCGAGGATATCGGTGAGTGGGCGTTCTACCTGGCCGCGCTGCTAATCATCCTCGCGCTGCTCAAGCAGTTCCCCTATCGCTGGTTCTTCAAGACGCATCGCTGGCTGGGCCTGGTCTATCTGGTGCTGGTAGCGCACAGCGTGATGCTGATGCCGCCGGTCTACTGGTCTTCAGTGTTGGGCGTCACCATGGCTTTGCTACTTGCCGCCGGCTCGTTCGCGGCGGGCGTCTCGTTGTTGCGTCGGGTAGGTCGCAGACATCAGGTGGTCGGCCACATTGAAGAACTCACCTACCACGCCGACAACCGCGTTTTGCAGGTGCACATAATGTTGGACGGCGCCTGGCCGGGGCACACGCCGGGGCAGTTCGCCTTTGTCACGTTTGACGAGACTGAAGGCCCGCACCCGTTCAGCCTCTCCAGTGCCTGGCAGAACGACGGCCAGCTGTCGTTCTCGATAAAAGGCATCGGTGACTACACCCGCACCCTGCCGCAAACATTGCACAGCGGCGATGCCGTCACGATAGAAGGCCCTTACGGCTGTTTTGATTTTCGCGGACGCGCGCCAGCACAGATCTGGATTGCCGGCGGCATTGGCATTGCGCCTTTCATCGGCCAACTGCAGGCGCTGGCGGCGGATAAAGAGCAACGCCACCAAGTCGATCTTTTCTACTGCACCGGTGCACCGGACCAGGGCTTCATCGCGGGCCTGGGAGCGCTGGCGGAAGCAGCCCGCATACGCCTGCACGTCTTGACGACAGCCGAACAGGGCCGGCTTACGCCAGCACGGGTTCGCCAGCTGGTCCCCGACTGGCAAAACCGCGACGTCTGGTTCTGCGGGCCGGCCCGCTTCGGCAGCGAACTGCGCCATGATCTGACCGAGCACGGCCTGCCGGCCAGCGATTTCCATCAGGAACTGTTCAACATGCGCTAGCGCACGGCCGCAGCTGAGCATGGGGGGCAGAATGGGCCGACCTCAATGAGCAAGGATGCTCTTTATGCAGCGCTTGATTGCAGCAGCCCTCTGTATCTTCTCCTGCCTGGCAATGGCCGAGTGCCCTGACTGGCAGAGCCGCCGAGCCGAATCAGAACTCACAGCCTTGGCCGCCGAGGTGGCAGAGTGGGACGACGCCTATCATCGGCGCGGCCTGTCGCTGGTCGATGATGAAATCTATGACCAGGCCCGGGAGCGCCTGGAGCAATGGCAAGAATGCTTTGCTGCAATCAACGCAACACCTGCGGCGGACCCGCTTGACGGCGCCGAAGGGCCCGTAGCCCATCCGGTCGCCCAAACCGGGCTGACCAAGCTCGCAGATGCCGAGGCGGTCAAGGAATGGCTCGCGACTCGCTCGGATGTCTGGGTGCAACCGAAAGTGGATGGTGTCGCGGTGACGCTGCACTACCGGAACGGTTCTCTGGTCCGGCTGGTAAGCCGCGGCAACGGCAGTCACGGGCAGGATTGGACCGACCGGGCCCAACTGCTACAGGCCATACCGCTAACGCTGCCTGTCAGCGGAGAGCTGATCCTGCAGGGTGAGCTGTACTGGCGCTTGCAGGACCATGTCCAGGCCGAAGCCGGCAGTGACGGGGCACGCAGCCGTGTCGCCGGGGCGATGGCGAGGCAGGTGCTGGATCGGGAAACCGCCGCGCAGATCGGCCTGTTCGTCTGGGACTGGCCCAACGGCCCTAGGGAAATGCAGGCACGCCTTGCAGGACTGATTGCGATGGGCTTCGGCGATAGCGCCGCGATGACCCTGCCGCTGAATACCGCCGAGCAAGCTGGTGATTGGCGTGAGTACTGGTTTCACCACAGCCTGCCGTTCGCCACCGACGGCATCGTGCTACGCCAAGGCCAACGTCCGGAGGCTGCCCGCTGGCAGGCCCAGCCACCGCACTGGGCAGTCGCCTGGAAATACCCACTGCAGACAGCCGTCACCCGAGTGCGCGAGGTAACGTTCAGCATTGGCCGCAGCGGCAGAATCACGCCGGTGCTGCAACTGGAGCCGGTACAGCTGGATGACCGCCTTGTCAGCCGCGTCAGCCTCGGCTCCGTGAGGCGTTGGCAACAGGAAGACGTGCAGCCCGACGATCAGGTCGCGATCACCCTGGCCGGCCTGACTGTTCCGCGCTTCGAGCGTGTCGTCTGGCGCATGCAGCAGCGGCAACGGGTCGAGGCGCCCGCGCCCGGCGACTACCATTTCCTGAGTTGCTGGCAAGCCAGCCCTGGCTGCGAGCAGCAGTTCGTCGCACGCCTCGTCTGGCTCAGCGGCAAGCATGGCCTCGACCTGCCAGGGTTGGGGCCTGGTACCTGGCAAACCCTGGTGGAATCCGAGCTGGTCGAGGACCTGCTTGACTGGCTGCAGCTCGATCAGCGTCGTCTGCAACAGATTCCGGGCATCGGTGACGCCAGTGCCAGCAGCCTGTTTAGCAGTTTCCAGCTGGCCCGCGAGCGGCCCCTTGCCACCTGGCTACGCGCGCTCGGCGCACCTCCTGGCGCCGATGCAATCCCTGCCGAGAACTGGGAAGCCGTGGCCAATGTCAGCCTAACGCAATGGCAAGCGGAGCCCGGCATTGGCGCAACACGTGCTCAGCACCTGCGCGCCTTTTTCACGTCGCCGGACGTTCTTCGGCTGCGACAGCGGCTGCATGAGGCCGGAATCGTCGGTTTCTAGTGGCACTTCACCGCTCGCCTCCAGTCATATGACATCACAACAAAAAAAGGACCTGTGCATGACCGGCCGGCACAATCTCCTCGTTTCTATGCTGTTCTGCCTTTGCGTGAATCAGCCAGCGATGGCCGCCGCAGAGACGGATGCCACGTGCAGCGCTCAGCGCGAGCACATCAGCCAGCAGATAAAGGACGCCCGCCTGAAGGGCGACAGCGGTCAACGCGTTTTACTGGAAGCTCAGCTGCAAAACCTGACCGAGCGCTGCAGTGGTGTAGTCCCACTGCAGCCCAACCACGCTGAAATCGAACGCGCGATGCGCCTGGCGACGACGCGCGAAGCGCAGCTGCGCGAGGCGTTGGGAACGGGTGATCAGCGGGTGATCGAGGTGAGCAAGCGGCGCCTAGATCAGGCGCGCAAGCAACTGGAAGCGGCCAAGCACTGACAGCGTTCGACGCCCACATGATCAATAGGCGCGAAATTCCTTGTGGCAGGCTTCGCAGGCATCTTCGACCTGCTGAAATGCCGGCGCGACACTTTCCGCAGTCACCGCCGTCTGTGTGGTCGCTGCCACGAGCGCGGCAGTGCGGGCCTCGAGTTCACGTGCCATCTGCTTGAACCGCGCCTGCTGTTGCCAGACGTCGTCACGGGCATCGCTCTGCGCTTCCTTGACTTCTGGGTAGTACTGCCAAGGCTGGCGGGACAACTGATCAAGCTTCGCCGCTCCGCTGGTGAATCCTTCCGGATCGAAAGGCAGGCGACCGCGCAGCATGCCGCCCAGGTCCTCCTTGACGTCGAGCATCTGCTGGTAGATGGCCTTGCGCTTGCCGAGAGGAGAATCGGGATCGATGCGATCACAGCCAGCCAACAGCGCCAACACGGTGACCAGCGACACACTCAACGGCAACAACTTCATGGTTCGACTACTCGCAAATACAACGGCCGGCGATTATCGCCCCTGCCAGCCGTATCACCAAACCTCATCCGCCTACTGCGACCATTCACCACCCGCACTTTCACAGTCGATCTTGGCCTGAGCGTGGTCGGTTGCCTTGTAGTAGTAGGTGATGATGCGCGCCTGCTCGGGCACCGTGGTGGGCGCGGGCGTGCTGGTCGCCTGGCTACCGGTGGCACGTTCGTTGGCCAAGGTTGCGGGCGTCAACGCAGCCGTACAAACGCCGAAATGACCGGATGGGCAACTGTCGAGGATCTCCCGGCGAGAGTTCTTCACCGCCTCGTTGTTTTGACAGACCCAGTCGATGTTGTTGTCGCCCATGCCCTCGTAGCGAAAGCACTTCTCGGTCACCACCGGCGGCGGCACTGCGCCGGACGTTTCAGCACTGACATAGCAGGAATTGGCGGCAGCCGGCAGGCTCAACCCGGCTGAAATGACTAGCAGAACAGAACGAAACAAGAGGTTCATGTTGGCAGCTCCTGAGGGTCACTCGCCCGGCGAGGTTCACCGAACCTTAGCGTTCGACCGCTCAGTCGTTGACCGAGTTCGCGATTCACCAAGCGCATAATCCGCCCGGCACCATTGCGCCCTCATCTAGTCCACTCTTTGCAGCCTATGGACGCTGACCTGAGGACCCCATGCTAGAACTTTCGGCCATTTTCATCAGCCTCACGGCACTGCTCGCCTACCTCAACTACCGTTTCATCGGTTTGCCACCCACCATCGGCGTAATGGCCACAGCGCTGGTGTTCTCGCTGCTGCTGCATGGGTTGACGGCGTTGGGTCTGCCAGAACTGGAAGCGCAGATCGAGGCGTTGGTCGGGCGAATCGACTTCAATCACCTGTTGATGGACGGGATGTTGTCGTTTCTGCTCTTTGCCGGTGCGCTGCACATCAACCTGGCCGATCTGCGCGCCCGCCGCTGGGCGATCGGTCTACTGGCTACGGTTGGGGTACTGTTTTCCACGGCCGTGATCGGCCTGGGCAGCTGGTGGATCCTCGATCTTTTCGGACTCCAGCCGCCGCTGCTCTACTGCCTGCTGTTCGGCGCGCTTATTTCGCCAACCGACCCCATCGCCGTGCTCGGCATCATGCGTTCGGCCGGCGCGCCAAAAGCACTGGAGACCACCATCGTCGGCGAGTCGCTGTTCAACGACGGGGTCGCAGTCGTGGTGTTCACCGTGCTGTTGGGCGTGCTCGCCCGTGGCGAAGCGCCAGGCGCGGGGGAAGCCATATGGTTGTTCGTCGAGGAAGCCGGAGGGGGCATCTTGCTCGGCGCTCTGCTTGGCGCATTGACCTTTGCCCTGCTCAAGAGCATCGACCAATACCAGGTGGAGGTCTTGCTGACCCTCGCGCTGGTGCTGGGCGGCTATACCCTGGCCACGCACCTGCACGTCTCCGGCCCCATCGCCATGGTGGTGGCCGGACTGATCATCGGTAACCAGGGGCGCCGGCATGCCATGTCGGATCACACCCGGGACAACCTCGATAACTTCTGGGAGCTACTCGACGAGATTCTCAACGCAGTGCTCTTCGTGCTGATCGGCATGGAGTTGGTGCTACTGCCATTCAGCGCGCAGTACCTGCTGATTGCGCTGTGCGTCACCCTCCTCATCCTTGGCACCCGCCTGGTGGCAGTCGGTCCGGCAGCCTTTCTGTTGCGCGTAATGGGCCGCGCACTGCCCAACGGCACCGTGCGCATCCTCACCTGGGGCGGGCTGCGAGGCGGCATTTCTGTAGCGTTGGTGCTGGCGCTGCCAGCCAGCGACGAGCGCAATCTGCTGCTGAACATCACCTATCTGGTGGTGCTGTTCTCGATCCTGGTCCAGGGACTGAGCATTGGCAGGCTGGTTCGGCGGATCTGCACGCGCGATACGGACCGCGCTCACTGATCCCTGGGTCAGCGCCAGGGGCAGGCCCTACCACGATCACGGCTGTAGCCAGCGTGGGGGCGTCTTTGCGCAAGCGCCTGCTCATCTGGAGAAAGCCAACCGCGTAGTGTCTGCTCGAATTGCTCGAAATCCTGAGAGGATCCAGAGCCACGACTCTTGCCTCCACTAGCTGCCCACGGGCTCCAACCCTCCGAAGCGTTGACGTAAATCAATATCCGTCACTGCCGCATCGTTTTCCGGTGCCAACGCGTCGCTTCCAGAACACTCGCCAAGGATGGCATTCGTACCATCGGTTCCGTACTTGACCGCAAACCTTGCGCCCTGTCGCTACGGCTGAACCGTGGAGCCTGACAGACCCCGTGCATCAGGAATAGGCCTTGATGCACCGCGCAATGCGGTCCTGTTTCAAAGCGCTGACAGGCCCCGAAGCTTGATGGTCGGGGCGGAAGGCATGTCGGAGTGGGTCCTGCTGGTTGCGCAGGACCTATTAGACATCGCACAGGCCTGTCGCCTATCTGCGCACTTTTCGATAACCGTTAGGGAGCTAGGGTGAAAAAAATGAGAACAATCCAAGCCACGCTGAAGACGTTGCTCGCTGGTGCGGCAGCATCTGTCTTGATAATGAGCACGCATGCCCAGGCACTGACGTTGAAACTCGCTACAGACTCTGGCACCAAGGGTTCACCGGCGGGCGACGCCTTGAAAAAGTGGGGCGAGCTGATCGAGCAGAAGTCGGACGGCGAGATCAAAGCCAAAGTTTTCTACCAGAACGAGCTTGGCGGCCAGCAGGAAGTGTTTGATCTGCATGTCGCCGGTGACGTCGATCTGATGCTGAACTGGCCGATGACGTCTTACGACAAGCGCATCGGCGTTATCTACACACCCTACATGACGCTGTCCTGGGATGAAGCGCTCAAGGCCTACAGCCCTGGCGGCTGGGTCAATAACATGCTGGGCGGGATTTACAGCGATATCGGCCTGAAGTTCTTCGGCCCCTGGCCGGAAGGGTTCAACGGTGTCGCCTCCAAAGGCAAATATGCACTGAATATTGCCGATGCGAATGGCCTCAAAGTGCGCACGATGACAGTGTTCCCTGCACCACAGACCATGCAGGCGCTGGGTTACCAGACCGCCGCAATCGATTGGGGCGAGGTCTACACCGCGCTGCAGACCGGCGTGGTCGATGGTGAAGCCGGCAACGTCATCTACTGGGACTACGAGTACTTCCGCGATTCCCTGGATTACTACGTGCAGACCAAGCACTTCTTCATGACCGGCATTCTGTCCGCCAACCAGGACACCTGGGAAAACATGAGCGAAGAAGAGCAGAAGATCGTCAGCGACGCGGCTATCGAGATCATGAACGAGCAGTTCAAGGCTGCCAAACAGCAGGACGATTACTACATCGCCAAAGCTCAGGAAGCGGGCATGAAGTACTTCGAGCCCAACGAGGAGCAGATCCGCGAATTCGCCAAAGCCGCGCGCGAGAAGGTCTGGCCACAGATGGACAAGGAAGTGGGCCCAGAGATCATGGACACCATCCGCAAGAACGCCTCTCCGCTGTAATCAGCGAATTTCAGGCTTTAATCCACAACCGGCCCGCTTTGCGGGCCGGCTTGTTCATACGCTGGAAGAAAAATGATCCGAGAATTCTTTTCCGGACTGGATAAAGGCGTGGGCTGGTTGTTAGAGGCCGCAGCGTTCGTTGCCAGTCTGCTGGTGGTTGGTCTGATGTTGTTTCTGGTGTTGGCCCGCTATGTGTTCGGCTGGTCCATGGTGGGATTGCTGGAGCTGATCATGCTGTTCGGCATGTGGCTTTATATGCTCGGGGGCACCATCGCTTGCCGGCGCAACGAGCATCTCAAGGTCGACTTCATCGAGTTGAAGATCACCGACCAGCGATTTCAGCTGATGCACAAGGCTCTTATCTCGCTGATTTCGTTCCTGATCTGCCTGTTCTTCGTGGTACTCGCCTACCGCATGCTGAGCTGGGGGCTTCGCCGTCCGCAATCGACCCCGGGAATGGGCATCCCGCTGTGGTTGCCCCAGGCATCCATCATGCTCGCGGCCATTGGTTGCAGCTGCTATTCGCTGAGGGACGTCATCGGCTCACTGGCCGGCATTAAACAGCTGGGCCAAAAGGAGCTTTGATATGGAAGGTTTTATTGCAATTGGCCTGTTGATACTGCTGATGATCATCGGTGTACCTGTCGCCTGGTCGTTCGCCGGCGTCTTGGCGTATCTGGTGTACGCCTACGATGCCAATCTGAACACCATGATGCTGCAGGGCTACCGCTCTCTCGACTCGGTAATTCTGATTGCGCTGCCGCTGTTCGTATTAACCGGCTACCTGATGCAGAGCGGAGGAATCGCCCGTCGGCTGGTCGATTTCATCGAAGTCATGATCGGCAAGCGCCGTGGCGGCATGGGCGCGTCGATGGTGATGGCATCCGGCATCTTTGGCGCCATCGCCGGTACGGCTACCGCTGCTGTCGCCTCGATCGGCACGATCATGATCGGCCCACTGGAGCAACGCGGTTACCCACGCAGTTACTCGGCCGCGCTGCTGGGTATTTCATCGCTGCTGGGCATTCTGATTCCACCGTCGATCACGATGATCTTGTTTGCAGTGGTAACCCGCCAGTCGGTGGCAGCCTGTTTTGCCGCCTCGGTTGGACCGGCGGTTCTACTGATCATTGGCTTGATCGCGGCCAACCGTTTCAGTGTCGGTCGCTTCTTTGATGAAGTCACGAGTGCCGCAGGCGACGGTATCGGGCAGCTTCCGGGTAAAGGCAAAGCAACCCTGCGCGCCATTCCGGCGCTGTCACTGCCCGTGATCATTCTCGGCGGGATCTACGGGGGCATATTCACCCCCACCGAAGCCGCAGCGGTGGCTGCGTTCGCGGCCATGTTCATCGGCTTTTTCGTCTACCGCGATCTCAACCTGGGCAGCTTTGCCCGCAGCGTGGTCTCCGCGGCCGAGACTACCGGCACGGTGATTCTCATTCTCCTGTTCAGCTTTATGATCGGGCGAATCCTGGCATCCGAGCGGATTCCGCAGGACCTGACCGAGCTGGTGACCCACCTGATTCAGAATCCATTGTTGATCCTGATCGCAGTGAACATCTTTCTGATCATCGCCGGCATGATCATGGACGATGTATCGGTCACGGTGGTGATTGCGCCTTTGTTCCTGCCTTTGATGGTCGAAAGCGGCGTGCATCCGGTTCATTTCGCCTCGATCGTCGCCTGCTCCGTCGTGATCGGCGCCAACAGCCCACCGGTCGCCCCGATCCTCTATATGGCGTGTCGAATCGGCAAAGTGTCTATCCACAAAACCGTAGCGCCAGCGCTGGCGCTGATGGCCTTCGTGGCGTTGCCCGTGATGATAGTCACGACCTTCGTACCGGAACTATCGCTTTTCCTGCCTCGTATACTGGGTTTCATCTGAGACCTTACGAAGGCCAGTTGAAAAGCAGTCCGACCGCCGGCCAGCTGGCCGGCATGTCGGCCGGCGTATTGACCGGTGGAGCTGCGCCCGAGATACCAATCACGCTCGCTGATCAGCATTGCGCGCCGGGCTTGGGATCTTCTGCGGGCGCGGCTATAATCGCCGGGCTTCACACCGCCGGCACCGTTCGGCCGTGCCCGCCACCTGTCCGAGGGGCGCTGCAGCAGGCTTACCATTCAGGGGTCTGTCAGGCTCGGATAGGGCGTTAACCATACGCATCAACGGCGCCCATTCGCACAAAACGAATGGAGAACTCTTCAATGAGCGCTGTCATGACGCCTGCAGGTTTCAACGATTTCAAGGTCGCCGACATTTCCCTGGCCGATTGGGGTCGTCGCGAAATCATCATCGCCGAATCAGAAATGCCTGCTCTGATGGGACTCCGCCACAAGTACGCTGGCGAGCAGCCGCTGAAAGGCGCAAAGATCCTCGGCTGCATTCACATGACCATCCAGACCGCCGTGCTGATCGAGACGCTGACCGCCCTTGGCGCCGAAGTACGCTGGTCCAGCTGTAACATCTTCTCCACTCAGGATCAGGCCGCTGCCGCCATCGCCGCGGCGGGCATCCCGGTGTTCGCCTGGAAAGGCGAAACTGAAGAAGAGTACGAGTGGTGCATCGAGCAGACCATCCTCAAGGACGGCCAGCCGTGGGACGCCAACATGATTCTCGACGACGGCGGCGACCTGACCCAGATCCTGCACGACAAGTACCCGCAGGTTCTGGAGCGCGTCCATGGCGTCACCGAAGAAACCACCACCGGCGTGCATCGCCTGCAGGACATGCTGAAGAAAGGCACCCTGAAGATCCCGGCGATCAACGTCAACGACTCGGTCACCAAGAGCAAGAACGACAACAAGTATGGCTGCCGCCACAGCCTGAACGATGCCATCAAGCGCGCCACCGACCACCTGCTGTCCGGCAAGCAGGCGCTGGTGATCGGCTACGGCGACGTAGGCAAGGGCTCTGCCCAGTCGCTGCGTCAGGAAGGCATGATCGTCAAGGTTTCGGAAGTCGACCCGATCTGCGCCATGCAGGCCTGCATGGACGGCTTCGAACTGGTCTCCCCGTACAAGGACGGTCTGAACGACGGTACCGATGCCTGCATCGACACTGCACTGCTGGGCAAGATCGACCTGATCGTCACCACCACCGGCAACGCCAACGTGTGTGACGCCGGCATGCTCAAAGCGCTGAAGAAGCGCGCCGTAGTCTGCAACATCGGCCATTTCGATAACGAAATCGACACAGCCTTCACCCGCAAGAACTGGGCGTGGGAAGAGGTCAAGCCGCAGGTGCACAAGATTCACCGCACCGGTCCGGGCAGCTTCGATGCGCAGAACGACGATTACTTGATCCTGTTGGCCGAAGGCCGCCTGGTGAACCTGGGTAACGCGACCGGTCACCCGAGCCGGATCATGGACGGCTCGTTCGCCAATCAGGTGCTCGCGCAGATCCACCTGTTCAACGAGAAGTTTGCCGACCTACCGGTCACTGAAAAGACCGCCAACGTCACCGTCATGGTGCTGCCGAAGAAGCTCGACGAGGAAGTCGCAGCGGAAATGGTCAAGGGCTTCGGCGGTGTCATTACTCGCCTGACGCCGAGCCAGGCCGAGTACATCGGCGTCGAAGTCGAAGGCCCGTTCAAGCCGGATAGCTACCGCTACTAATCGAGGCCATGCCGCATCGGCGCTCAGGCGACCATTTCGTCCGAGTGCGATGCGGCTGATTGCCGAAAGGAATTGTCATGTCACACACACGTAGCCATAGCTTCAGCTTCGAGTTCTTTCCGACCAAGACCGACGCCGGGCACGAAAAACTCCTGGCCACTGCCAGGTGCCTGGCCGAATACAAACCGGACTTCTTCTCCTGCACCTACGGTGCCGGCGGCTCGACACGCGATCGCACCTTGAACACGGTGATGCAGCTGGACGGCGAGGTTAAAGTGTCCACGGCGCCGCACCTATCCTGCGTTGGCGGTAGCAAGCAGGAGCTGCGCGAGCTGCTCAACCTGTACAAGGACGCCGGCATCAAACGCATTGTCGCCCTGCGCGGTGATCTGCCGTCGGGCATGGGCATGGCCAGCGGTGAGCTGCGCTATGCCAATGAGCTGGTGGAATTCATTCGCGCCGAAACCGGCGACCACTTCCACATCGAAATCGCGGCCTATCCGGAAATGCATCCGCAAGCACGCAATTTCGAGGATGACCTGGCCAATTTCGTGCGCAAGGCCAAGGCCGGCGCCGACAGCGCCATCACCCAGTATTTCTTCAACGCCGATTGCTACTTCTACTTCGTCGAGCGCGTGCGCAAGATGGGCGTCGAAACGCCGATCGTGCCGGGCATCATGCCGATCACCAACTACAGCAAGCTGGCGCGCTTCTCAGATGCCTGCGGTGCGGAGATTCCACGCTGGGTGCGCAAGCAGCTGGAAGCCTACGGTGACGACATGGAGAGCATCCAGACCTTCGGCGCGCAGGTCATTACCGAGATGTGCGAGAAGCTGCTCGCCGGCGGTGCGCCGGGGTTGCACTTCTACACCCTGAACCAAGCCGAGCCGAGCCTGGCAATCTGGGACAATCTCAAGCTGGGCCGCTGACGCAACGACCAGTTCCCTGAAAAACAGGGAGCTGGTCAATGAACCTGCGAACTGCCACACTGTCCTACCAATGCGGTGATAACAGGCTCTGTTATACTCCGCGCTTCCGCCAGGCTTACGCCCGGATGTCGTCATCGTTGAGATGCGGCAGGACCGGACGGGATCGCACGCCAGTCGCGATTCGAGCCAGGCATGACCATCCAGGGCTTCGCCCTATACGAGACAGGATTACTCATGTCCTTTGCTTCCCTCGGTCTCTCCGAGGCTTTGGCCGGTGCCGTCGAGGCTGCCGGTTATACCCAGCCTACACCAGTGCAACAGCGGGCCATTCCCGCCGTGTTGCAAGGACGCGACCTGATGGTCGCTGCACAGACGGGAACCGGCAAGACCGGTGGCTTTGCCCTCCCCGTGCTGGAAATTCTTTTCCCGGGTGGCCATCCCGATCGCGAGCACCGCCACGGTCCGCGTCAGCCACGCGTATTGGTGCTGACACCGACGCGCGAACTCGCCGCCCAGGTTCACGACAGCTTCAAGCTGTACGCCCGCGACCTGCCGCTGAAAAGCGCGGTCATCTTCGGCGGCGTCGGCATGAACCCGCAGGTGCAGGCGATTGCCAAGGGCCTCGACGTGCTCGTCGCCTGCCCTGGCCGCTTGCTGGACCTGGCCAACCAGAAGGCCGTCGACCTCTCCCACGTGGAGATTCTGGTCCTCGACGAAGCCGACCGCATGCTCGACATGGGCTTCATCCATGACGTCAAGAAGGTCCTCGCCAAGCTGCCGACCAAGCGGCAGAACCTGCTGTTCTCGGCGACCTTTTCCAAGGACATCACCGACCTCGCCAGCAAGCTGCTGCACGAGCCGGAGAAAATCCAGGTCACGCCTCCGAACACGACGGTCGAGCGTATCGAGCAACGGGTCTTCCGTCTGCAGGCCACACACAAGCGCGCCCTGCTGGCTCACCTGATCACCCAGGGTGCCTGGGAACAAGTGCTGGTGTTCACCCGCACCAAGCATGGCGCCAACCGCCTCGCCGAGTACCTTGACAAGCACGGCCTGCCGGCTGTCGCGATTCACGGCAACAAGAGCCAGAACGCTCGTACCAAAGCACTGGCTGACTTCAAGGCAAATGCCGTGCGCATTCTGGTTGCGACTGACATCGCGGCTCGCGGCCTGGACATCGACCAGTTACCGCATGTGGTCAACTTCGAGCTGCCCAATGTCGAGGAAGATTACGTTCACCGCATCGGTCGTACTGGCCGCGCCGGTCGCAGCGGCGAAGCGATCTCGCTGGTTGCACCCGATGAGGAAAAGCTCCTCAAAGGCATCGAGCGGATGACCAAGCAGAAGATTCCCGACGGTGACTTGATGGGTTTCGACGCCGCCTCCATCGAAGCGGAGAAGCCGGAAGTCCGCGAACCGCGCCAGCCTCGTCCTGCCCGCAATAGCGAACGCAAACCGCGCGGCGAGCGCGCCGCCAAAACCACCGAAGCGGCCGCTGGCGAGCCTAAAGCGGGCGACCGCAACCGTCGCGGCCGCAACAAGCCGCGCAATGCGCGTCCAGCGCAGGGCTCAGCAGAGCAGACAGCTGCCGCGCCGGCAAGCCGTCCGCCTCGCCTACCGAATGATCGCGCTCCGGACGTATTTCTTGATGACGAAGTCGATAACTTCGGCAACAGCGTCGACTATGTCAGTCCCTACCAGAACAAGCAGGGACGTGGCCGTCGCCCCGGCGCCCCGGCTCAACCCGGCGGCCAACCACGTGCCGCGGCGGGCCCTCGCGCGGCTACTGCCGGTGCAGGCGCTCAGGGCAAAGGCAAGCGTCAAGGCCAATCAGCCCGTGGCAGCCAGCCACGCCGCAAGAATGAAGGACGCCGCATCGAGGGTGACAACGGTGGCGCCCGTCGGGACGTTGCGGAGAAACCGAAGGAAAAGCAGCCGGTCATCATTCACAAGGAGTCGAAGCTGGACCGCCTGCCCAGCATCGAGCAGCTGGAACAACTGCCAACCAAGCCTCGTGGCGAGAAGCCGGCATTGCTGACCCGCAATCGCTGACAGGTAGCACAAACAAAAACGCCGCCCTTGAGGGCGGCGTTTTTGTTGGAGCCTTTTACTCTTGGCCGAGCAATAAGATCAGCGAGCGACGGCAAGCGCCGCAACACGAGGTCAACCCGGACCCGGGATAGCCTCGTCCTGGGCATCCCAACCGCCGCCCAACGCTTTGAACAGTTCGACCTCGCTGACCATCTGCGCCAGACGGTCGCTGATGAATTGCTGCTGTACTTCGAACAGCTGTCGCTGTGCATCGAGGAGCGTCAGATAGCTGTCTATACCGGTGCGGTAACGGCGCTCGGCAAGACGGTAATAATCCTGACTGGTTTCCAACAAATCGCGCTGAGCCTGCACTTGGCGAACGTAGGTCGATTGAGCAGCCAGCCCATCCGCCACTTCCCGGAAAGCTGTCTGGATAGCCTGCTCATACTGCGCCACCTGAATATTGCGGCTGATCTCGGCATAGTCGAGGTTGGCCCGCAGCTGCCCGGCATTGAAGATCGGCACACTGATGCTCGGGGCGAAGTTCCAGTAGCTGGAGCCGCCATCGAACAGCCCGGACAGTTCACTGCTCGCGGTACCCACTGCACCGGTGAGGCTGATGCGCGGAAAGAACGCTGCCCTCGCCGCCCCGATATTCGCATTGGCGGCGCGTAGCTGGTATTCGGCTTGAATGATGTCCGGTCGTTTATAGAGCAGGTCCGACGGCAGCCCCACCGGAACCGTGGCCAGCAGGTCGCGCTCCAGCCGACCATCGGCCGGCAGCTCCACCGGAATATTCCGACCAAGCAGCAAGGCAAGGGCGTTGCGGTCCTGGGCCACCTGGCGGGTGTAACGCTCGATCCCTACCCGTGCCGTATCGACCGCGCTGCGTGCCTGGCTCAACTCAAGCGCCGAGGCTACGCCAACGTCGAAACTGCGCTGGGTGAGCGAGAGGCTTTCTTCGAAGGCCTTGAGTGTGTCGCGGCTCACCAGCAACAGGGCCTGATCGGCCTGCAAGGTCAGCCAGGCGTTGGCAACGCTGGCGATCAGGCTGATCCGCGTGCTCCGCTGCGCCGCCTCGGTGGCGAGGAACTCCTGCAATGCCTGCTCGCGCAGACTACCCAGGCGCCCGAACAGATCGAGCTCCCAGGACACTCCCAGCGTCGCACTGTACTGACTGCTGATGGCGCTCTCGCCGGTCTGGTTGAGATCGCCCGGGGTCCGAGTACGGCTACCGGCAGCATCGCCACTTACGAGCGGCAACACATCGGCCCGCTGCACGCGATAAAGCGCGCGATAAGCATCGACGTTCAGCGCAGCGATACGCAGGTCGCGGTTGTTTTCCAGGGCCACCCTTATCAGTTCACGTAGCGCAGGGTTCTTGAAGAAGGACTGCCAGTCCATCTCCATCTGCTGCCCTTTCGCTGCACTGGCTGAGCCGACATACGCTTCACCCTCGGGCCAGCTGGCAGCCGTAGGTGCGTCAGGTCGCTGGTAATCCGGTATTAACGAGCAACCGCTCAGCGCTGCCATCAGCGCCAGGCTCAATAGTGACTTGTTCATTGCGCCTCTCCGTTTTGCTCGTCGCTGCCGGTTTTTCTGCGCTTACCCAGCGAAGACACCAGAACATAGAACAGCGGGACCCAGAAAATCGCCAAGACCATGGCGCTGAGCATGCCGCCGATCACCCCGGTACCGATCGCATGCTTGCTGCCTGCCCCCGCCCCGCTGGAGATTGCCAGAGGAAGCACGCCAAGCATGAACGCCAGGGAGGTCATGACGATAGGGCGCAAACGAATACGGCTGGCTTCAATCGCGGCGGCGGTCAGCGTCATGCCTTGCTCATGCAGGGTTTTGGCGAACTCGACGATCAGGATCGCATTCCGTGCCGACAAGCCTACAGTGGTCAGCAGTCCGACCTGGAAGAACACGTCGTTCGACAACCCGCGACCCATGGTGAAGGCCAGTGCACCGACAATGCCCAACGGCACGACCAGCATGACCGAGAGCGGAACCGACCAGCTCTCATATAGCGCGGCAAGCGCCAGGAATACCACCAGTAGCGACAATGCATAGAGCGCGGGTGCCTGCGATCCGGACAGGCGTTCCTCATAGGACTGACCAGTCCAGGAGTAACCGATGCCAGCTGGCAACTGCGCGGCGATCCGCTCAACCGCTGCCATGGCCTCGCCGGAGCTGTAACCCGGTGCGGCCGCGCCCAGAATCTCCATTGCCGGCACGCCATTGAAACGCGTCAGCTTCGGTGCGCCATAAGTCCACTCACCGGTGGCGAAGGCGGTGAAGGGCACCATCTCGCCCTCAGTGTTGCGCACGTACCACTTGCCCAGGTCCTCCGGATTCATCCGCGAGGTAGGCTCGCCCTGCATGTAAACGCGCTTGACCCGACCCCGATCAATGAAGTCATTGACGTAACTTGAGCCCCAGGCAATGGACAGCGAATCGTTGATCGCCGCCAGGGAAACCTGATGGGCACGCGCTTTTTCATCGTCGATGATCAACCGATACTGCGGCTCGTCACGCATCCCGTTGAAGCGGACACCGGTGAGCGTCGGGTCCTCGGAAGCGAGCTGCATGAACTGTTCGCGAGCCTTGGTCAGGGCTTCGTGGCCAAGCCCGGCCTGATCCTGCAGATAGACATCGAAACCGGTGGCATTGCCCAACTCCATTACCGCGGGTGGTGCGAAGGCAAACACCATGGCGTCCCGAAGGCTGAAGAAGTAGCCCTGCGCACGCTGTGCCAGCTCGAACACGCCTTGCCCGGGCTCGGTGCGTTCTTCCCACGGTTTGAGCATGATGAAAGCCATGCCTGAACTTTGACCGCGACCGGCGAAGTTGAAACCGGTAATGGTGAACACCGAATTGACCGTCTCGCTTTCCTCGGTCAGCAGGTATTCGCGCATCTGCTCGACGACCTCCTGAGTCCGGCTTGCAGTTGAACCTGCCGGGGTCTGCACCTGGGCGAACAGCACGCCCTGGTCTTCTTCCGGAAGGAAGGCCGTTGGAATGCGGGTGAACATCCAAATCATGACGCCGACGATGAGCAGGTACATCAGCAGGTAGGGCGCTTTGCGCCGCAGTACAGCAGCCACACCCCGCTCGTAGCGCAGCGTGCCGCGCTCGAAGGTGCGGTTGAACCAGCCGAAGAACCCGCGCTTGCCCTCGTGATCGCCGCTATGCGGTTTGAGGATGGTCGCGCACAACGCCGGGGTGAAGATCAGTGCGACCAGCACCGAAAGCACCATGGCCGAGACGATGGTGATCGAGAACTGCCGGTAGATGACCCCGGTGGAGCCGCCAAAGAAGGCCATAGGCAACAGCACGGCCGAAAGCACCACGCCGATACCCACCAGTGCGCTCTGAATCTGGCCCATCGACTTGCGAGTCGCGTCCCGCGCGGAAAGCCCCTCCTCGCGCATAACCCGCTCGACGTTCTCCACCACGACAATAGCGTCATCCACGAGCAAGCCAATGGCCAGAATCATCGCGAACATGGTGAGCGTATTGATGCTGTATCCGAATGTCAGCAGGACCGCGAAGGTGCCGAGGATCACCACTGGCACCGCCAGCGTCGGGATCAGCGTAGCCCGCAGGTTCTGCAGGAACAGGAACATCACCAGAAAGACCAGTACGAAGGCTTCCAGCAGCGTATGCACAACGCCTTCGATGGACGCGGAGATCACCGGCGTGGTGTCGTAGGGGTAAACCACCTCGACGCCCGGCGGGAAGAAGGGCTCCAACTCGGAAATCGTTGCGCGCACCGCTTTGGCGGTATCGAGTGCATTGCCGCCTGCGGCAAGGCGTATCCCCAGGCCGGCTGCCGGCTGGCCGTTATACTCGGCGCGGATCGCATAGCTCTCGGCGCCAAGTTCGACCCTGGCGACGTCACGCAGGCGCACCTGTGATCCGTCGGCGTTGACCTTCAACAAGATCTTCTCGAACTGCTCCGGCGTTTCCAGCCGGGTCTTACCAATGATCGTGGCGTTTAGCTGCTGAGTCTCCACCGCTGGCAGGCCGCCGAGCTGGCCGGATGAAACCTGGACGTTCTGCTCCTGAATAGCGGATCGAACGTCCACCGCCGTCAGCTGGAACTGCTGCAACTTGGACGGGTCGAGCCAGATGCGCATGGCGTACTGGGCGCCGAACACCTGGAAGTCACCCACACCCGGTGTACGCGAGATTGGATCCTGTACGTTGGCCACGATGTAGTTGGCCAGGTCGAAGTTTGTCTGCTGCCCATCCTTCGACACCAATGCCACCACCATCAGGAAGTTGCGCGCCGATTTCGACACCCGTATGCCCTGTTGCTGAACGGCCTGAGGTAGCAGAGGCGTCGCAAGCTGCAGCTTGTTCTGGACCTGGACCTGAGCAATGTCAGGGTCGGTGCCCTGCTCGAACGTCACGTTGATGGTCATGCTGCCATCGGAGTTGCTCTCCGAGGAGATATAGCGCAGCCCATCGAGGCCATTGAGCTGCTGCTCGATGACCTGAACAACGGTGTCCTGGACGGTACGCGCCGACGCGCCCGGATAGTTGACCGATATCGATACGTTCGGCGGTGCGATGCTCGGATACTGGTTGACCGGCAGATTGAGCACCGCCAGCGTTCCGGCAAGCATCAGCACCAGGGCAATTACCCAGGCGAAGATGGGCCGATCGATGAAGAACTTGGACATGTCTGGTTATTCCTCTTCGCCAGCGGCAGCAATGCCAGCCTGAGCACCGCTCTGCCCGGCCTGCTTGACGTTGCCGGCTGGCTGCGGATTGACCTCGACACCCGGGCGAATGAACTGCAGGCCTTCGGTGATCACGCGATCACCGGGCTGCAAACCTTCGCTGACCAGCCAGCGATTACCCACTGCACGTTCGGTCTTGATCTGGCGCAGCTCGACCTTGTTGTCGGCGCCCACCACCATCGCCGTCGGCTCGCCACGAGCGTTACGGGTAACGCCTTGCTGCGGCACCAGCAAGGCCTGCTCACGCACACCTGCCAGCAGTCGCGCGTGGACGAACATTCCGGGCAGCAAGTCTTTTTCAGGGTTTGGGAACTTGGCGCGGATGGTGACCGAGCCCGTGCCTTCGTCCACGGCCACCTCGGCTACTTCCAGCGTGCCGTCATGCGGATACTCAGATCCGTCAGGCAGGATCAACCGAGCCTTCGCCGCGCTCTCACCGGCCTGCTGCAGCCGGCCGCTTTCCAGGTCACGCCGCAGGGCGATCAGGTCCTGCACCGGCTGGGTCACATCGACATAGATCGGATCGAGCTGCTGAATAGTCGCCAGTTCCTGCGCCTGGCCATTACTGACCAGTGCGCCCTCGGTCACCGCAGAGCGGCCGATGCGGCCGGAGATGGGCGCCAGCACCTTGGTATAACGCAGATCGATCTTCGCCCGCTCAAGCTCGGCCTGGGCCTGCAAAGACGCAGCCCGGGCCTCGTCATAGGCCTGCTGGCTCACCGCCTGCTCCTCGACCAGCAACGCATAGCGATCCGACAGCGACTTGGCCGAAACCTCCTTCGCCTGAGCACTTTTCAAAGTGGCCTCGTAGACGGCCGGATCAATCTGATAGAGCTGCTGCCCCTTTTTCACTTCGCTGCCTTCGGTAAACAGGCGCTTTTGAATGATCCCGCTGACCTGCGGACGGACTTCGGCGACACGGAAGGCTGTGGTTCGGCCTGGCAGTTCCGTAGTCAATTCGAACGGCTCGGCCCCGAGCGTCACGATACCCACCTGTGGAGCCGGCTGCTTCGCTGGCGCCGCCGCTGGTTCTTCCTGACAGCCGCTCAGCAATGCTACGGCGACGAAGAGTGGAATCAGAACAGCACTGGCTGGCTTGGTTGGCATCGAAAGTGACCTCGTTGAACAGCTAGCCCTAGGGGAGAAAGGCCTGGGCAGACTCGAATGGCAGAATGAGGGGGAATATACTTACATTCATCAGTGTCTGTAAACAGCCAATAGCGCCTCAGCCGCTCTATTGCGCTGATTGAGCAAACCACGCGCGTAGGCCGTTGCGTTTCGAGAAGAGCGGCGTCGGGTGGCTAGAAACCAGAACGCCGGCTTGCGCCGGCGTTCGGTGAACCACGTTCAGTTACTGGCGTACGCCTTCCACGGAGATGATCAGGTCAACGGTTTGCGAAGCCGGACCCAGGTCCATCTTGATGTCGAAGTCTTTCAGCGTGAGTGTCGTTGTGCCTTCGAAGCCAGCGCGGTAGCCGCCCCATGGGTCTTTGCCTTCACCAAGGAACTTGGCGGCGATCACGACCGGCTTGGTCACGCCGTTCAAGGTCAGATTGCCAGTTATATCAGCAGTACCGTCACCAGTCGGCTTGACCGAGGTGGACTCGAAGGTCGCGGTTGGATGCTCGGAGACATTCAGGAAATCTTCGCTGCGCAGATGCTTGTCGCGCTCGGCGTGGTTGGAAAACACACTGTCCGTCTGCAAGGTGACGTTCACGCTGCTTGCTTCAGGCTTCGCGGCATCGAAGCTGAAGTTACCGTCGAACTCTTTGAACGACCCCCACAGCCAGCTGTAACCAAGGTGGCTGATCTTGAAGTTGACGAAGGCATGCTGGCCTTTGGTATCAATCGCGTAGTCAGCAGCAAGCGCTTGGCCTGCAAACAGCATTGAGCCCAGGGCCAATGCAGCGAAGCTTTTCTTTAACATGGAGTACTCCTTTTTGAGGTTTGTCAGGCATCGGCGCGCCCGATCATCCGCTTGAGCGTCGGATCGCGATCGATGAAATGGTGCTTGAGAGCCGCCAGGGCATGCAGACTGGAGAAAATCACCAGCGCCCAGGCGAGGTATTCGTGGATCAGGCCGGCTATGTCTTCCTGATCGGGAATCGAGGTAATCAACGCGGGCACTTCGAACCATCCAAACACGCTGATGCCGCGGCCATCCGCGGTGGATATGAGGTATCCAGAAATCATGACCGCGAACAGCCCAAGGTATAGAACGCCATGACCCACCTTGGTCGCCAGCCGAGTCAATTGCCCGTGGTTTGCGAGTGGCGCCGGACCGCGATTGAGAAAGCGCCAGATGACGCGCAAGACCATCAGGGCCAGCAGCAGCAGACCGATGCTCTTATGTATGTCCGGAGCGGTCCGATACCAGCTGCTGTAATAGGTCAGCCCGACCATCCAATAACCCAGCGCAAACAGCACTACAACAGCGACCGCCACCAGCCAGTGCATCGTGATACTGACCAGACCGTAGTTACTGGAAGAATTCCGCCATTGCATTGCTAAAGTCCCAAATGATGAACGCGCTTAGCCTAACGGCTAACAGATCGAAATGAATCGCATTTTTTCGTTTCAAAATATCGGCCTGGTAGATAGATCCGTTTCCGTTGAACGGACCGCCGTGCTGTTTCTGCTAGGCTGCGCCGACGCCTATGCCAAGGAGCAATGATGAGCCTGAACGACAGCTGGATGCAGCGTGACCTATCCGTACTCTGGCACCCCTGCACCCAGATGAAAGATCACGAGCAACTTCCTCTGATTCCGATCCGGCGCGGTGAGGGCGTGTGGCTTGAGGACTTCGACGGGAAGCGTTATCTGGACGCCGTGAGCTCTTGGTGGGTCAATGTGTTCGGGCATTCCAACCCACGCATCAATCAACGCATCAAAGACCAACTCGATCAGCTCGAACACGTCATGCTCGCCGGCTTTAGTCATCAGCCAGTCGTCGAACTGTCGGAACGACTGGTAAGCATCACACCTGCCGGCCTTGATCGAGTGTTCTACACCGATAATGGATCAACCGGCATCGAAGTTGCGCTGAAGATGAGCTTCCACTACTGGCGCAATATCGGACGCTCGGACAAGCAGCGATTCGTCACTCTGACCAACAGCTACCACGGCGAAACGGTTGCTGCCATGTCAGTGGGCGATGTCGCACTGTTCACCGACACCTATAAGCCGCTCCTTCTGGACACCTTCAAGGTCCCGAGCCCGGATTGCTACCTGCGCCCGGACGGCGTCAGCTGGGAAGAACATTCACGCACCATGTTCGCCCATATGGAACAGACGCTGGCTGAGCATCATGGTGAGATCGCAGCGGTGATTGTCGAACCGCTGATTCAAGGCGCTGGCGGTATGCGCATGTACCATCCGATCTACCTCAAGCTGCTGCGCGAGGCCTGCGACCGGTACGACGTGCACCTCATCCATGATGAGATCGCTGTCGGCTTTGGCCGTACCGGCACCATGTTCGCTTGCGAGCAAGCGGGCATAACGCCGGACTTCCTTTGCCTGTCCAAAGCCCTGACCGGGGGCTACCTGCCTATGGCTGCGGTGCTGACCACAGACAAGCTGTATCAGGCGTTCTACGACGACTACTCCACATTGCGCGCCTTCCTTCATTCGCATACCTACACCGGCAACCCGCTGGCCTGCGCAGCAGCCCTAGCCACGCTGGATATCTTCGAGCAAGACAATGTCATCGAAGCCAACAAGCCACTGGCCGTACGCATGAAAACCGCTACGGCCCACCTGAGCGACCACCCGAAGGTCGCCGAGGTGCGTCAGACCGGAATGGCTCTGGCCATCGAAATGGTTCAGGACCGAGCCAGCAAAACGCCCTATCCATGGCAAGAACGTCGCGGCCTGAAGGTCTATCAGCACGCACTGCAGCGGGGGGCGCTGCTACGACCGCTGGGTAGCGTTGTGTACTTTCTGCCGCCGTACACCATCACCGAGGAACAGATCGATTTTCTTGCCGAGGTGGCGACCGAAGGCATCGACATTGCCACGCGAGCAGACATCAGCGTTGCGGTTTCAGCTGGCGCGCCGGATGAGTTCCGCGATCCCGGTTAGCAGGCTACAGGCGTACCCGGTAAACCATTAAACTGCGTCTCCCTTTCTAACCCGTACCCAGCCATGCGCCTTTCCCGCTTTTTCATCGACATGCCACTCTCGCTTGGCCTCCAACAGCTACCGGAGGCCTCTGCTCATTACATCAGCCGAGTGTTGCGGCTCAATGTTGGCGCAGCGGTGCAGCTCTTCGATGGTAGTGGAACGGAGTATCGCGGCGAATTGGCCGAGGTAGGCAAGAAACAAGTCACGGTAATGTTGCGCGATCAGTTGGCCGGGCTGCCTGAATCAAAGCTGCACATTCATCTGGGTCAAGGCCTTTCGCGAGGCGAACGGATGGACTGGGCGATTCAGAAAGCCACCGAGCTAGGGGTCGCGGAGATCACACCGATCGTCAGCGAGCGCTGCGAAGTCCGCTTGAAAGATGAGCGGGCCGACAAGCGCCTGGCTCATTGGCGCCAGATCTCCATAAGCGCGTGCGAGCAGTGCGGTCGCTCGGTCATTCCAATCATCCATCCCCCGATGTCGCTCCCGGACTGGGTGACGCTGGAAGCGGAATTGAAGCTGGTCCTGCATCCTGTGGCTGAACCGTTATCAGCACATACCCCGCCGGCCACATTAGCGTTTCTGATCGGCCCTGAAGGCGGCTTGAACGAAGCCGAGATCGACCTGGCGCACAGCACCGGATTCCAACCGGCCCGGCTGGGCCCGCGCGTGCTACGCACGGAGACCGCACCGGTGGTTGCACTTAGTCTCGCGCAGCAGCTCTGGGGCGATTTCCAGCCTGATGCCTGAGTGATCGATCAACAGTCGTCGGCCGGTCTGGGCGGGATCAGATCAGATCAGGCCAGCATCCGCCAGTTTCTGTTCCAGCGCGATGAGGTCCGGTATGCGCGCCTGGACGTCGCCGAGATTGACCGCATCCAATTCCAGGGTCGCCAAGGCGACATCCGAATGTGCCAAGCTTGAGTCAACCTTGACCGAGCGCGGGATGCCCTGAACGAGCAAGGCGATGAATTTGACATGATCGCGGCCACCCAGGGCGTTGAGCACGGCCACGCGTGCCCTCGAACCTGTCTCAGGCTGGCCACCAGAAGCCGCCTCGAACGACAGAAGAGGTAATGTCAGGTCTCGCCAGGCCACCTGTCCGAGAAACCAGGCCGGACTGCCCTGCGCCGAGTTCGGAGCGCGATATGGAATCAGCTCGGCTACTGCAACGTTGGGCAAAAGCAGCGTGCGGTCGGCCAAAGGGACCAGAAGCCCGGTCAGGCTGGCAGAGGCATCTTGAGTGATAGCGGATTGACTCATGGGTTATCCAGTTGCAATGCCGCAACGGGCCGGCCGGCCTGCTGCGCAAAGTGATTGACCAAAGCCTGGGCCAGTTCGCGCGGATCACCGCTGAGCGAGCTGTAGCCGCCCTCGCGCAGACTGTCCGGCATGCTTGAGCAGACGCAGGAATCGGCACGCTGGGTCCAGACCCTGCCGCCCTGGCGCAGAACATAAGCGGCAGCAGCACTGCCATCACTGCCCATGCCGCTGAACGCGATGACACCACAACGGTTACCGAACTGTTGAGCCAGATTGAGCATCATTTGGTCGACGGACGGGCTGTATGGTTCCGGCCAGCAGCGCCCGGAGAGCGACATGGCGCCATCCTTGTCAAAGCCCATTTCTTCGCTGATAGGTGCCACGACGACTTCGCCACAGCGAATCAAGTCGTTAGCCCTGCTCTGATTGACGCTCCACTCACTGTGTCGCCCAACCGCTTGCGACAGGGCGGACTCGAAACTTGCCTCGATATGCTGGGCGTAGACGAAACCAACCGGCAGCCCTACCGGCAGCGCATCGAGAAATGCTTTTACGGCCTCGGGGCCGCCCAGGGACGCCGCCAGTAGCCAGACCTCTCGAGCGGGCTCGCCGGAGATCGACTCAGCCGCCGCCAGTAGCGGGCCGGGCAACGACAGACGGGTAGCACGCTCTGCATCTCCATGCAGCACTTCAAGACGCGGCCCGACGACCCGGGAAGGGTCACCGACCAAACGCTTCAGCTTGCCAAACATGCGCCTTTCCCAGCGCGGATAATGTTCGGAGTGCCGCTCCGGCGCATGGCCCTCGCCGAACAGTACCGGACAGCTGTCCCGCTCGAGCAAGGCGTTGACCAGAGGGGAGTCTTCCGTCTGCGCCAGATCGACAAGCCACAGGTCGGCTTGCGCCGCCGTCAGGTCTGCTTCCTCGATTCGTGCCGGATCACAGTTAAGCACGACGTTGTAACCGTTCGCGCTCAACGCTTGCTGCAGCACATGACGCTGCAGAGAGGTGTCTGCGATAACGCCAATGCGGGCGGGGCTGACTTCATTCATGACGTGTGACCAACTGCTGGATCGTCTCGAGTAGCAGCGACTCCTGATAGGGCTTCCCTAGGTACTCGTTGACGCCAATGGCCATGGCTCTGTCTCTGTGTTTCTCGCCGGTACGCGAGGTAATCATGATGATGGGCAGATCCTTCAGATGCTCATCGTGGCGCACCAGCGTTGCCACTTCGAAGCCATCCATTCTTGGCATCTCGATGTCCAGCAGAATGATGTCCGGCTTGCGCTCCTGCAGCTGCGTAATCGCGTCGACGCCGTCCTTAGCTGTCAGCACATTCATACCGTTACGCTCGAGCAGACGACTGGTGACCTTACGCACGGTCACCGAGTCATCCACGACCATCACCAACGTAGGCCGATCGATTTCGACATCGACCGGCTCGTCTTCGCCCAGCAGGCGCAAAGGCTGCTGCTGGGTAAGTAAGTGAGCATGCAGGACACGAATGGTCGCGAGCAGATCGAGGATCACCACCACCCGGCCATCGCCGAGGATGGTCGCACCGGAGATCCCTGGGACAGTGGCAAACTGCGGCCCCAGACCCTTCACCACAATTTCACGGGAACCGGCGAGGCTATCGACCTGCACCGCGACACTGTGCTCGTTCGAGCGCACCAGGATGACCGGTAAAGGCAGGCTCTGTCCGACCAGCTTGGGGCGCTGCCCGTTATTCAGCAGCTCGCCTAGATAACGCAACTCATAGGTTTGGCCAGCGTATTCAAAACGCGATGCTCCAGGCTGGTAATAGGCTTCGAGTTCGTACGGCGACACACGTACGATACCTTCGATCGTGTTGAGCGGGATCGCATAAAGATCCTCGCCTGAGTACACCATCAGGGCCCGGTTGACCGACACGGTAAAGGGCAGGCGGATCAGGAAACGTGTTCCCTTGCCGAGAGTCGACTCGATGCTCATGGAGCCGCCGAGCTGCTTGACTTCCGAGTGCACTACATCCATACCGACGCCGCGTCCGGATATCTGCGTCACTTGCTCGGCAGTGGAGAACCCCGCCTCCAGAATGAACTGCAGCACCTCATGGTCGGATAGTTCGCTACCCGGTTGCATCAAGCCGCGCTCAACCGCTTTCCGGCGGACGGCTTCGAGGTTGATACCGGCACCGTCATCGCTCAACGCCAACACGATGTCACCGCCTTCGCGGCTCAGATCGAGACGGATATTGCCTTGCTCGGGCTTACCCGCCGCGACACGCTTGGTGCCCACTTCGATCCCATGATCAACGGCATTGCGCAGCATGTGCTCCAACGGTGCAACGATGCGCTCCAGCACGCTACGGTCCATTTCTCCCGTCGCATTACCGACTAGGAACTCGACCTGTTTACCTAACTCGCCCGCTACCTGGCGAACGATCCGGCGCAAACGCGGCACCAGACGATCGAAGGGAACCATGCGGGTGCGCATGAGGCCTTCTTGGAGCTCCGTATTGACGCGCGCCTGCTGCAGCAACAGGGTTTCCGCGTCACGATTACGTGCGGCCAGGGTTTCTTTCAGATCCAGCAGGTCAGATGCCGATTCGAATAACGCGCGTGACAGCTGCTGCAGCTGGGAGTGCCGGTCCATTTCCAGCGGATCGAAATCGTCATACCCCGCACGCTCCGCCTCAGCCTGATAGCGGCTGAGAATTTGCGCCTGAGTTTCGGTATCCAGCCGCCGCAACTGATCGCGCACCCGCTCGATGGTGGCTTCCATCTCACCCAGGGTGAAGCTGACATCGCTGACCTGCTGCTCAACCCGGCCGCGGAAGATCGATGTCTCCCCCGCCAGATTGACCAAGCCTTCCAGGAGTTCAGCAGGTACTTTGACCAGTTCCTGCGGTGCGCGACGTGATGCAGCATCCAGTGCGGCCTGTTCGGCGCGTCGGATGAACGGCAGAACCTTGGCCGGCGCACTGTTGACCGAAGCCTGGGCACTGGCAGCAACGATAGGCGTTTCGAGCACGATTACCGATGAGTCGGGGTGGTCGCCCTGAAGACTTTCCTCAACCTGATGGTCTGTAGGCACGTCGGGCTCAGGTATAAGCCGCGCGCGCATCGACTCAACCTCTTTGAGCAACGCGTCGTAGCCGCCCTGCACGTCCATAAACAAGCTGTCAGTCCACGGATCACCCTGGAGTTGCGCCTCACTGAGACGTTGCTCCAGATCGTGCGCCATGTCGCCCAGGCGACCTTGGGCCGCCAGCCGCGCGCCACCCTTCAGCGTATGCAGCACGCGCATCATGTCGCCCAGAGGGGCCGTACTATCTTGCGTGGCTTCCCAGCGTCCAAGAGCGCTTTCCATTTCCTCCAGCAGTTCGTCGGCTTCCTCGACGAAAATATCCAGAATCTCGGCTTCGGCGGCGTCCTGAGCAGCATCCTCCGCTGCCTTCAAAGCAACGCTGCTCGGCATGCTCAATTGCTCTTCAGGGTTCGCGCGAAACCGCTGGATGGTCCCAATCAGGTCTTTCCCGTTAGGCAGATCTCGGAAAGCGCGTACGGCGTCAAGCATCTCGGCGAGCCGGTCATGGCAGGTCTGAAGCAGCGTGAACAAGGTCTCACTTGCACGGTAATGACCGGCACACAGGCCTTCGTACAAATACTCCAGCTCATGAGCAAGATCGCCGATCTCGCGGATATCCGCCATCCGCGCACCGCCTTTCAAGGTATGCAGGTCTCGCTGCAACGCCTCTATTTCAAAACTGTTGCCTACATCTTCCATCCAACGCTGAAGAGATGCTCCGGCGCGTTCGATGATGTCAAAGCCTTCCTCCAGGAATATTTCCACCAGCTCCGGATCACGACTTTCCCAGCTGCCTTCTCCGGCCTTGCCATGCTCGTCCGCCGACATCGACTCCGGCCGCGCGACCGCCTCCGACTCTTCGGGCAACGCTGCGACAAACTGTTCCTCAGGCTGGCCTGACGCTGCAAACGGGAGGTCGTTAGCTGAAGGACTTTCCAGCTCAAGGTCATCGCTGTCCATTTCAAGCGCGAACACGGAATCATCAAGCCGCTCTACAGCTTCCAGCGGCTCAGCCTCTTCAAAAGCAGCATCCGTGCTCTGCGCGCCCTTTTCGACCATTGGTACTTCATCGTCGGTCGAAGCAACCGGACCAAAGTTCGGCGAGACACCTTGCCGATACGCGCGAATATGCTCGATGAGCCCTGTAGCGGCATCCATCGGCTGGTGTGCCTGAAGCTGCTCAAGTTGCACCGCTAGCTGATCGTGACTGCGTAATAACAGTGTGGCGAGGTCATCGGTATGCACGTAGCGACCATCGGAAAGGCCTTCATAGAGCGTTTCAAGCTCATGTGCCAAATCGCCGATCGGCCGAATTTCAGCCATGCGCGCGCCGCCCTTGAGCGTGTGCAGATCGCGTAACAATGCCGATAGCGCCAACTGGTTAGACGGATCTCCGAGCCAGCGCTCCAGGGCGCCGCCGGCGCTCTCCAGCAAATCGACGGCTTCGTCGAGAAAGATCTCGACCATTTCTCCGTCCAGCTCATCCTCGCCTAAGTTAGGTTCGACAGGCCAGGCTTCGGCTTCGGCTTCGGCTTCGGCTTCGGCTTCGGCTTCGGCCAGAGGCTCGGGGACACTGTCTGCTGACGCAAACGTGACAGAACCCTCTCCGGAAACTTCGTTGACCGGCTGTTCCAACGTAAGCGGATCAATCGCCTCGGCGAGCAAACTCTCAAGTCTGGCCACTAGCTCGGGCTGCCCGGTCACCTGCAGACCTGCCGCGACCTGATCCATCATGCCGACCAAGGCTTCATGTGCCTGTTCGACGTCATCGAAGAACCGGGCGCTGACCGCTAGACGCCCTTCCTGCACAACGGCATAGAGATCAAGCAACACCTGACACAGTGTGTCGATCTGTGGCAACTCGGCCATCTGGGCGCCAAGACCCAGCGTCGTCAGTTCTTCCAACAGCGCGGTCAATTCTTGCCGCTCGGCTGGATGCTCGCGCCAACTCTGCAGTAGCGCTTCGGCGTCAAGCAGGATGTTCATGCCTTCCGACAGAAACAGCGCAATCATGCCAGGGTCGCGTGGCTCGCCGTGCTCTCTGTCGCCTCGCTCACCGGCATCCGCCAGTCGGGCCTGATGCAACTCATGCACGCGAGCAATGAACGCCTCCGCTCCCTCGATGGCCGCCAGCGGCTCACGCTCGAGATTTTCCAGTCCACGCCTGAGCAACTGCTCAGCGGTGTGTAGAAGCTCGGCCTCGGCCAGATCCATCTTTATCAGGTTGGCCTTGAACTCCTTGACCATTCTTTCCAATGGTGTGGCAACTTCAGCCATGGGCAGAATGCCCGCCATATGGGCGCTACCCTTGAGGGTGTGCAGCGCACGCTGCAAAGGGTCGGTTACTGGTTGCGGCAAGCGTTGCGCGCAATCGGCGAGAAAGTCGACGAGTGTGGCCAGATGCGCTTCAGCCTCATTACGGAATATCTCCAGCAACTGCGGATCTAGCACATCTTCATCTGCTTCTTCTTGGGCCGGCTGGTCTTGTGCGACGCCGCCTTGCGGGTCAGGTTCTGGCAACTGCCCTCGGGCCAAGGCGTGAGCGTTTGCGGCCAGCAGGTCGACGTCGTCGCGTTGGCGTTGGGCATTGGCTGCAAACTCTTCGACTAGCGCCGGCATCAACGCCACCACATCTCTCACCAGCTTTTTGACTGGCTCGCCAGCTTCAATGCTGCGATCCAGAACCCGGTTGAGCAGGTTTTCGACAGACCAGGCAAGTTCTCCAATGACCAAAGCACGGACCATTCGCCCGCTGCCCTTGAGGGTATGGAAGGCACGCCGCACCTCGCCGAGCGCCTCCTTGTCCAAGGGATCTTCACACCAGCGCGGCAGGTACTCACTGATGGTTTCGAGAACCTCGGCAGCCTCCTCGATGAACACCTCCAGCAAGTCATCATCGACTGCCTCTTCACCCTCAGGAGGCGGCAGAAGGCTTGGCGGAACATCCCGTGCCGGGGGATTGACGGAAGCAACAGGTGTTGCCAATACGTCCGCCACGGTCATGACCGGCTCGTCGTTAGCCGACTGAATCACCGGGTCGGGCAACGAGACTTCGGGCATATCGAGCGCCGTCATATCAGCTTCGCACCAATCGACTTCGTAGCCGATCTCGTCATCGGCAGGCTGACCCTGGGAATCGCTTAAAGTCTCGACAGTCTCAGTGCTAATCGCCTGCGAGGGCTCTGCCTCAATCAGCTCAGCATCCTCTCCCGACCAGTCGAACGCTTCAACCTCAACGACATCGGCGACGTTCAACTCTTCGTCGTGGATCAGATCGACATTGGTCTGCAGGTCGAACCCGGTCTGCGAAGGGTCTGACCAAAGCGAGCTCGCGTCCTGAGTCTCAGGGGTACTTATAGACTCTGATGCCGGTTCGGGAGAGAGCACTTCGATTTCATCGAGCGGATCTGACAGCTCGAAACTCGTCTCCGAGTCCGTTTGTTCAAACTGACTTGGAGCCTGCACGCTGAGCGGATAGCCCAACGCCTGCAAACTTTCTTCTGCCACATCGAGAATCAGGTCACCCTGTGAGCCGCAGTCTTCACTGAGGCGCTCCAGGTAGTATTCGACGCTGGTGATTGCATCCGCAAGCGTATCCAGGCTTTGCCAATCAGGGATTGCCTGTCTAGCGAGCAGCTGTTCTTGGATGTACTGGTTACAGGCATCCAGCAAGGCCGCGGCGCGGGCAAGGGGAACCATTGCAAGTCCGCCGCGGGATTGGGTCAGCAACTCCGGAACACGCGCCAGATGTTGATGATTCCATTGGGAGGCAATGAACTCGATGATGGCGTCTTTCGCCTGCTCCAGCCCCGTACGCGCCTCGCGGATAACCAGGCGATGGATCTGCCCGACATCGGTGGTTGGGAGGTGACTGTCCTCGCCACCATGCTCAGCTGAGGTGCCGCCAACCATGCCGGCGAGCGTCGCTTCGACGTACAGCAGCGCGCCTGCGACATCCATCAGAGCTGCATCGTCAGGCTGCTGGCGCCCATTCGCCAAACCTTCGACCAGGCTGATCTGGTCCAGAATGATCCGCCGTGGTTGACCGAAACCGAGCACAGCGAGCGTATCGGCTATCTGCTTGAGCGGCGACTGTAGCGCTCCGAGATCCGTAAGGCCCGTACGATCGCTGCGCACGAACAGATCCAAGCTGTCCTTTACCCGAACCAGCTCCTCGCACAATGCAGCCACCACCGAGCGCATGGCGCCGCGGTCCGGTCCAGCAAGCTGGGCCCGCTCTTCGTCGACCAGCGTGCTATCGGGTAGCGCATCATCCAGGCTGTACTCAGCCTTCAACGCCTGGATTCGCGGGCTCTGGGCCGGCGCTTTGGCGATATAGAACAGAAGATTTTTGGTCAGCTCATCAGGAGCTGCCTGATTGATGCCCTCAGCGCCCTCCGCGACCAGACGCTTGAGCTCTTTGTCTACCTGACGTAACAGGTTTCGAACCGTGGTGCCGTTGGCGACAGCGCCGCTGGCGAGCCCCTCCACCACACCGGATGCGATCTGCCATAGCGCGCCCAAGGGCGCATCCTTACAGAGCATTTCCAGGCGCGCAAAGACACGTGCCATGTAGCTTAAATTGGTGGATAGATCCTGGTTACGAATGACCCCGACCAACGCGACTTGCAACATCTGCCGTAGTTTGCGAAGCAGCGTTGGCAAATCCTCGGTCTGTCGCTGCGCCAAAAATTCGCCCGAAAGGGCCGGCGCTCGCACGGACATGTCTGGCGAAAACAGGCTGGTTTCCGATAACAGCTTCTCGCCACGTGCCGCTCGAAGATCGTTGAGCAGCGGCAGGACCACCATGGGTAGATCGCGCCGAGCACTCTGGATACGATCCAGATAAACCGGCATCTGCAGAATCGCCTGCATGAGCACTTCAAGCGCTTCGGCCTGGCTGGCAACGCTTTCATCCAATAGCGCACGAGCTAACTGCTCCATTTCCTCGGCAAGCAGTGCAGCGCCATAGAACTCAACCATCTGCAAGGTGCCATGCACCTGATGTACATAGGTCAGACAGAAGCGCATCCGCGTCGAGTCTTGCGGGTTTTCGACGAACGCTTCCAAGGCCTGCCGTGCCTGCTTCAGCGTTTCGGCAATCTCGCCTTTCACCCACTCCAGGGCGACATAATCGTGCCGATCACCCATAGCGACTCCGCTCATAAACATTTCCGGGTAAAGGCCAGAACCTGACTATCAGCCACCGGAACCAGCTCCGGGTGCTTCCAACCGACCACCTCACCCGCGCCAATGACCAGCAACCCTCCCGGCGCCAGGCGCTCGGCAAGTCGATTGAGGATTTCGCGGCGGCGCCAGCGACGGAAGTAGATCAACAGGTTCTGACAAAAAATGACGTCCACATCGGACATTGGTGCACCGGCCAGCTCCAGCACGTTAAGTCGGGCAAAGCACACCCTTGCTGCCAGACTGGGTACCACCTGAAAACGATCACCCGCCAGTGGTTGGAAATACCGCTCGCGTAGGTCGGGGTCCAGATGTTCGAGTCGACGTAGACCATAGAGGCCCTCACGTGAACGGCTCAACGCACTGAGACTGATATCGCTTCCTATCACACCAAACTGTGTTTCACCGTCGGTACACTTAAGGGCCTCAGCTGCACAAATCGCCAACGAGTAGGTTTCCTCGCCGCTTGCACAACCAACGCTCCACAGCGACCAGGGCCGAGCAGCATTCCGCGACTCGACACGCTGCTGTATGTAATCGGAAAGCATTGCAAACGACGGCGGATGACGAAAAAAACGGGTCTCTTGTACAGTCAGACTGTCCATCAGGGTGGACCATTCAACAGCCCCTCGAGGACCGTCGGTGACCTGGCGGTAGTAACTCGCATAATCCTGCGCCCCGACTTCGCGCATGCGGCGGCTCAGATTGGTCTGGAGAAAGATCCGTCGTTGCTCGGTCACAACCAGGCCAGAACGCTCCTCGAGCAGGGACTGCCAGTCATTGAATTCCGCTGCCGACATATCAGCCAAGGGTCTCAGTGACCAATCAACACCTGGCTGCATACCCTGCCCCTTATCCATGAAATTCCACAGCGGCCCGTTTCAGGCCGCCGCGCTCTCAAATCAGGCCTGATCCTGCGTTTCCGGCAGAGTAAAGCCGGATACCGAATGCCGCATCTCATTGGCCATCTTGGCCAGGTTGCCGATGCTCTTCGCGGTAGCGGTGGTACCGGAAGAGGTCTGCGAGGTAATTTCCTGAATGACGTTCATGGTGTTGGAAATATGACCAGCCGACGACGCCTGTTGGCGAGCCGCGTTGGAAATGTTCTGGATGAGCGCCGCAAGGCTCTTGGATACCTTTTCGATTTCCTCCAGAGCGACCCCTGCGTCCTGGGCCAGGCGGGCACCTCGAACCACTTCGGACGTGGTCTGCTCCATCGAGATAACCGCTTCGTTCGTGTCTGTCTGAATCGTCTTAACCAGCGCTTCGATCTGCTTGGTTGCAGCAGAAGAACGCTCCGCAAGACGCTGTACTTCGTCCGCAACGACCGCAAAGCCTCGACCGGCGTCGCCGGCCATGGAGGCCTGAATCGCGGCGTTCAGTGCAAGGATGTTGGTCTGGTCGGCGATGTCGTTAATCAGGCTGACGATATCGCCGATCTCCTGCGAGGACTCGCCGAGACGTTTGATTCGCTTGGAAGTGTCTTGAATCTGCTCCCGGATGTTGTCCATACCGGTAATGGTGTTATGCACCACCTCGTTGCCCTTGTTCGCGATCGCTACCGAACGCTCGGCTACCGCCGAGGACTCAGCGGCGTTAGCCGATACCTGGTCAATCGACACAGCCATTTCATTGATCGCTGCGGACGCACCAGCAATTTCCTGAGCCTGATGCTCGGATGCTTCGGCCAGATGCATTGCGGTTGCCTGGGTTTCCTGGGCCGCACCGGACACCTGTACGGCGGTCTGGTTGATCGTTTCAACCAGGTCGCGCAACTGGTCAATGGAGTAGTTGATCGAGTCAGCGATGGCGCCAGTGAAGTCTTCGGTAACAGTGGCGGCTACCGTCAGGTCACCGTCAGCCAGGTCGCCGATTTCGTCAAGCAGACGCAAAATCGCTGTCTGGTTACGCTCGTTCTTTTCCGCGGTTTCGCTCAACCGACGACGCGTAACCTGAACCATGACCAGGCCGATCAGCAGAATCGAAGCCAGTGCCAGTGCACCAAGGACATAGCCAGCGAGGGTATTGACGTAACGGGCCTCAGCACGGCTTTGAAGCCCCTGGGTCAGCTCGGACGTTTTGTCGAGCAGCGTCTGCGAAACCTCGAAGATGCTGTTCGATGACTCACGTACCTGAAACAGTTCCGGTGAGGTTTCCAGAATCTCGTCTACTGATCCGGAAACGAACTGGAAAAGCTCTGAAATGGCGGCCAACCGATCCAATGCTTCGACGTCGCTGACCCGGGTAATGCCCATGGCCTCGTTGCCTTCCAGCATGGCGCTGAGCACGCGACCGAACAGGCTGGCGTCGCGACCAAACATGTCTGCGGCCTGCACAGAGTCCTGATCACCGGAAAGCACCTTGTTGACCGACCCCAGGATACGTTCCGCGAGCAGTGATTGACGCTGGGCCACGGAAACCTGAGCGGCTGGAGCGCCACTTTCCAAAAGGATGTCCACGACCTCCTCATACTCAACCTGCAGCTGAGGGATCGTTTCGGCGAGGGTGGCTGCCACCTGATGCAAGGACAGTACTGTTTGTTCGCTGGCAAGGATCGCGTCGGTGTTCTGCCGCAGCGTATCCCAATCCTGCTGCACTGCCGCCACTTCGGATTGCAGCGCTTCCGGCACCGCAGGCAATCCGATGCGCTCATCGCCAACCGAGAGGTAGCTCCAACGCTCGCTAAAGTCATTGCGAGCATCTTTCAGCGAGTCGAATGCCTCGGGGGTACCGGTGGCCGCCTCAACCGCGTTCTTCGCGATGCGCTGGGAGAGAACTCGCAGCTCACCTGCGTGTCCAACGTATTCGTTATCGTAGTCGGCCTGTGTATTGATGTACGCGAAGTTCACGAACAGCAACACCATCGAGACGATTAGAAGGATAAACAGGCCGGCGATCAACGTATTGCTACGTACCCCTGCCAGCAATGCATTCGCGTTCATTTTTTTCATTTTTCCGGCCCCCGCCTGGACCACCTGTACGTTTCCTTCCAAGAACCAAAAGGCCGGCATCAGCCGACCCCACCTAAATCAATACGCCACGTCCAGAAATTTCTGATGCGCAGCAAGCGCGTGCGGACTGAAAACCAGCCAGGGCTGCTCGCGCTGAAAGACACCGTGAATGAATGGCTGAATCGAGGCTTCGACAGGAGGCAACTGTTCGGAGAATGCATCTACCGGAAAATGCTGCATGCCGAACACTTCATCGACCGTCAGTCCCGCGAACACTTCCTGGTGGTCCACCACCAACACACGCCGCTGCTTGCGTAAAGGCGACAACTCGAGCCCTAGGTAGCCGCACAGGTCCATGACCGGCAAAAGCCTGCCGCGGACGTTGGCCACTCCCTTTACCCACGCCTTCACACCGGGAAGCAGGGTATAGCGCGGCTCATGGAGTATTTCGCCAACCTCTCCCATCGGCGCAACGAACAGTCGGCCTCCCATTCGGAAACCGATACCAGCCCATGTCTGGACAGCTTCTTGCTGCGACGGCAATCCGGCAGCCAAAGCCCTGCAACGGCTGTCGATATCCAGGAGTCGCTGAAAAGGCGTAGGCGTATCCGACATGCTGGTAACTTCCTTCGTCCGAATCCCGAAACCGCTAATCAACCGGTAAGTACGGCGCTCAGGGTCTTCAGCAATGTCGCTTCGTCCACCGGCTTGGTCAGGTAATCTTTGGCTCCCTGACGCTTGCCCCAGACCTTATCGGTTTCCTGGTCCTTGGTCGTCACAATGATCACTGGAATGTGACTGGTTTCAGCATCTTTGGTCAGTTGACGAGTCGCCTGAAAACCGTTCAGGCCGGGCATGACGATATCCATCAGCACCGCGTCTGGTTTCTCCTGGCGCGCAAGCGCTACGCCATCGGCGCCGTTTTCGGCCTTGAGAACGACGTGCCCGTGCTTCTCCAGCATGGCCGTCAGCTTGTACATTTCGGTCGGCGAGTCATCAACAATCAGAACGCGAGCCATGGTTTCTCCGTAGGAAAGGCTTCAGCGGCACAATGGGCCGGACTTCAGGATACTTGCTCTACCGGTGCAAAGTCAGGCACATGTGCTTTGATAGCACCGAGCAATTCTTCTTTGCTGAACGGCTTGGTGAGGTACTGGTCAGATCCCACAATCCGCCCCTTGGCCTTGTCAAACAAACCATCCTTCGAGGACAGCATGATCACCGGCGTGGACTTGAACGAACTGTTGTTCTTGATCAGCGCGCAGGTCTGATAACCATCAAGCCTGGGCATCATGATATCGACGAAGATGATGCGCGGATGACTATCCGCAATTTTGGCAAGCGCATCGAAGCCATCCACCGCCGTGATCACATCACAACCTACTTTTTTCAGCAGAGTTTCGGCGGTGCGACGAATCGTTTTCGAATCGTCGATCACCATGACCTTCAAGCC
>CETJ01093873.1_pt1 | contig 40045 bp, 37 predicted proteins | sample 531341 | NCBI WGS metagenome assembly CETJ01 (sample SAMEA2622677, study PRJEB7988) | marine metagenome | isolation source: saline water (ENVO:00002010), including | reverse complement strand
CACCCTTTACCACGAGTCAGGACTGAAATGACCGATTACAAAGCGACTCTCAATCTGCCGTCCACGGCATTCCCGATGAAGGCCGGTCTGCCACAGCGCGAGCCGGAGACCCTGCAGCGCTGGAACAGTATCGACCTGTACGGGAAGCTGCGGCAGATTGGTGAAAATCGCCCGAAATTTGTCCTGCATGATGGCCCTCCGTATGCCAACGGCAGCATTCATATCGGTCATGCAGTGAACAAGGTCATCAAAGACTTCATTGTTCGTTCGAAGACACTGTCCGGTTTCGATGCTCCCTATGTCCCGGGTTGGGACTGCCATGGCTTGCCGATCGAGCACAAGGTCGAAATCACCTATGGCAAAAATCAGCCCGCTGATCTGACTCGCGAGCGCTGCCGTGCCTATGCCGCAGAGCAGATCGAAGGGCAGAAAGCCGACTTCGTCCGTCTCGGCGTGTTGGGTGAGTGGGATAACCCGTACCGTACGATGGATTTCGCCAACGAGGCCGGTGAAATTCGGGCGCTGGCGAAGATGGTCGAGGGTGGCTTCGTTTTCAAAGGGCTGAAGCCCGTGAACTGGTGCTTCGATTGCAGTTCGGCGCTGGCCGAGGCGGAAGTCGAATATCAGGACAAGAAGTCCGACGCCATCGACGTCGCGTTCGAAGTGGAAGATGCAGACAAGCTGGCCGCGGCCTTCGGCGTCGCTGCCTTTGGCAAGCCGGCCAGTGTCGTGATCTGGACCACCACGCCCTGGACCATTCCGGCCAACCAGGCGCTCAACGTTCACCCCGATTTCGTCTACGCCCTGGTTGACACTGGCGACCGGCTGCTGGTGCTCGCCGAGGAATTGGTCGAGTCCTGCCTGCAGCGCTACGAACTGCAGGGCGAAGTTATCGCCCGCTGCGAGGGCAAGGCGCTGGAGCTCATCCGCTTCCGCCATCCGTTTTACGAGCGTTTCGCGCCCGTTTATCTGGCTGACTATGTGGAAACCGGCGCAGGTACCGGCATCGTTCACTCTGCCCCTGCGTATGGCGAAGACGACTTCCGTTCCTGCAAGCATTACGGCATGGAGAATGATGACATTCTCAGCCCGGTGCAGAGCCACGGCGTATACGTAGCCGATCTGCCATTCTTCGGCGGCCAGTTCATCTGGAAGGCCAATCCGGCCATTGTCGAGAAGCTGCGTGAAGTTGGCGCGCTGCTCAAGCATGAATCCATCCAGCACAGCTACATGCATTGCTGGCGACACAAGACGCCGCTGATCTACCGCGCCACGGCGCAGTGGTTCGTTGGCATGGATAAAGTCGCTCACGACGGCAGCTCCCTGCGTCGTCGCGCGCTAGACGCTATCGAACAGACCGAGTTCGTTCCCGCTTGGGGCCAGGCGCGGCTGCACGGCATGATCGCCGGCCGTCCGGATTGGTGCATTTCGCGTCAGCGCACCTGGGGCGTGCCGATCCCGTTCTTCCTGCACAAGGAAAGCGGCGAGCTGCATCCGCGCACCGTCGAGCTGATGGAAGCCGTCGCTCAACATGTCGAGCGGGGCGGCATCGAGGCCTGGTCGAAGCTGGATGCAGCCGAGCTGCTGGGCGATGAAGCCGCGCAATACGAGAAGATCAGTGACACGCTGGACGTCTGGTTCGACTCCGGCACCACCCATTGGCATGTGATGCGCGGTTCGCACCCGATGGGGCATGACAACGGCCCGCGCGCGGACCTATATTTGGAAGGCTCGGACCAGCACCGCGGCTGGTTCCATTCGTCGCTGCTGACCGGCTCGGCCATTGACGGCCACGCACCCTACAAAGGGTTGCTGACCCACGGTTTCGTGGTTGATGAAAACGGCCGCAAGATGTCCAAGTCGCTGGGCAATGTCGTCGCGCCGCAAGAAGTCACTGACAGCCTGGGCGCAGACATCCTCCGTCTTTGGGTGGCCTCAACCGACTACTCCGGCGAGATGGCTGTGTCCAAGGTCATCCTGCAGCGCAGTGCAGACTCCTATCGCCGCATTCGCAACACCGCGCGTTTCCTCTTGAGTAATCTCGACGGCTTCGATCCAGCGCAGCATCAGGTTCCAGTCGATCAGCTGATCGCGCTTGACCGTTGGGCCATCGACCGCGCCTTGCTGTTGCAGCGGGAAATCGAAGAGGCTTATGGCACCTACAAGTTTTGGAACGTCTATCAGAAAGTGCATAACTTCTGTGTTCAGGAGCTGGGTGGTTTCTACCTCGACATCATCAAGGACCGTCAGTACACGACCGGTGCCGACAGCCTGCCGCGCCGCTCCTGTCAGACCGCGCTGTATCACATCGCCGAGGCGCTGGTGCGTTGGATTGCGCCGATCCTGTCGTTCACGGCTGATGAAATCTGGCAGTACCTGCCGGGTGAGCGCAACGAATCGGTGATGCTCAACACCTGGTACGAGGGACTTGCTGAGCTGCCTGCCAGCGTCGAACTGGGTCGCGAGTTCTGGGACAAGGTCATGGCGGTCAAGGCTGCGGTGAACAAAGAGCTGGAAACCCAGCGCGCGGCCAAGACCATCGGCGGCAACCTGCAGGCTGAGGTCACCCTGTACGCTGAAGACACGCTGGTTTCCGACCTGGCGAAGCTGGGAAGCGAATTGCGCTTCGTACTGATTACGTCTGCGGTGACAGTAGCGCCGCTTGCCAAAGCGCCAGCCGAAGCAGTGCAGAGCGAACTGCCTGGCCTCAAGCTGCAGATCAGCAAAACCGGTCACGCCAAGTGCGGCCGTTGCTGGCATCACCTGCCTGACGTCGGCACGCATTCAGCTCATCCTGAGATCTGCGGTCGCTGCATTGAGAACATCGAAGGCGCAGGCGAGGTTCGCCACCATGCGTGACGGCATGCGGTACGGCTGCGCGGCTGAGACCCGGCACGCGCTCTCGAGGGTGCCGGCATGACCTCGCGCTTCGGTAAGCTCACCTGGCTGTGGCTAAGCGTGCTGGTCATTGCGCTAGATCAGGCGACCAAGCATTACTTCGAGGCCAACTTCAGCCTGTACCAGAAAGTCGAGGTCATTCCCGACTACTTCGCCTGGACGCTGGCCTACAACACAGGCGCTGCTTTCAGTTTTCTCGCCGATCATTCCGGCTGGCAGCGCTGGCTGTTCGCCTTGATCGCCATCGGTGTCAGCGCCGTGCTGGTGGTCTGGATGAAGCGCTTGAAGCCCGGTGAGACCTGGCTTGCAGTGGCCCTGGCACTGGTCTTAGGGGGCGCCGTCGGCAATCTCTATGATCGCGTGGTGCTCGGACACGTCGTCGATTTCATCCTGGTGCATTGGCAGAATCGCTGGTATTTCCCGGCGTTCAATATCGCAGACAGCGCAATCACAATCGGTGCCGTCATGCTGGCATTGGATATGTTCCGTAGCAGTAAAACGGGAGAAACGGTAAATGAGTGAGCAGCGTATCGGGCCCGACATGCAGGTCACCCTGCATTTCTCCCTTAGTCTGGGAAATGGCGAGCAAGTCGACAGCACCTTCGACAAGCAGCCGGCGACGTTCAAGGTTGGCGATGGCAATTTGCTGCCCGGTTTCGAGCAGCAGTTATTCGGCCTCAAGGCCGGTGACAAGCGCACTTTTCAGATCGCGCCCGAGCAGGGCTTCGGCCAGCACAACCCGCAGAATGTGCAAACCATGCCGCGGAGCCAGTTCGAAGGCATGGAGCTCTCCGAAGGGCTGCTGGTGATCTTCAACGATGCTGCCAACACGGAGCTGCCAGGGGTGGTCAAGGCTTTCGATGATCGTCAGGTAACCGTGGACTTCAACCATCCATTGGCCGGCAAGGCATTGACGTTCGATGTGGAAATATTCGACGTCAAACCTGTCTGACGGGATAGCCTCTCAGGCGCACGGCTCGTATAGAAGGCAGGGCACGCCCAGTCCCTTTGGGCGACCCGACCCATGTACGCTATCGTGAGTCCGGCCGTCACGCTGATAAAGCATCAAGCTTCACTTGATCCACAACCCACCCGCCCCGAGCGACGAGAATTCATATGCAAATCAAACTCGCCAATCCGCGTGGCTTTTGTGCCGGTGTAGACCGCGCCATCGAGATCGTTAATCGCGCGCTGGAAGTCTTCGGTCCGCCGATCTATGTGCGCCACGAAGTCGTGCATAACAAATTTGTCGTAGAGGATCTCCGCGAGCGGGGCGCTGTTTTCGTCGATGAGCTTGATCAGGTGCCGGACGGCTTCATCGTTATCTTCAGTGCGCACGGCGTATCCCAGGCTGTGCGCATGGAAGGGGAAAGGCGCGGCCTCAAGGTATTTGACGCCACCTGCCCATTGGTGACCAAGGTTCATCTGGAAGTGACCAAATATAGCCGTGAAGGGCGTGAGTGCATTCTGATCGGCCACGCTGGCCATCCCGAAGTCGAGGGCACCATGGGGCAGTACGATACCGCCAGTGGTGGCTCGATCTATCTGGTTGAAGACGAAGAAGATGTGGCGAAGCTAGAGGTGCGCGATCCCGAGGCGCTGGCCTTCGTCACCCAGACCACGCTTTCCATGGATGACACCAGTCGCGTCATCGACGCGCTGCGCAGCAAATTTCCAAGCATTGGCGGTCCGCGTAAGGATGACATTTGCTACGCGACGCAGAACCGTCAGGATGCAGTCAAGCAGCTCGCGGCCGAATGCGATCTGGTGCTAGTAGTGGGCAGCCCGAACAGCTCGAACTCCAATCGTCTTCGTGAACTGGCGGAGCGCATGGATACACCTGCGTATCTGATCGACGGGGCAGAAGATCTCAAGCAGGAGTGGTTTGAGAATGTTGAGCGCATCGGTATTACCGCAGGTGCATCAGCACCTGAAGTGCTGGTGCGCGGCGTGATCGACCAGCTCAGGTTATGGGGCGCGACAGGAATGGACGAGTTGGATGGTCGGCCCGAGAACGTGACATTCTCGATGCCTAAGGAGTTGCGGCTCAGAGCGGTCTGATCAATTGGAGCACTCGACGCTTTGAAGCCCATCTACGCGAACTCGACCGCCGGCGTTGACGATGATTTTCTTGGTTCGCTTAGTGCCACAGACCAGTAAGCTCCCGGCAAGGAATGCACCGGAGGCCTGCCTACTTCGCCCTGTGCTGCCATATCCGATGTAGCTCGACAATGTGCTATTGCCCTGAATCCTGAGCTTCGACTGCTCTGTGTGGGTGAATAACAACATCTCGCCCGCGTCCCGCGCGGCATTCTGGTTTTGGTCTTCGAAGATTTCCCAGCCATTTTCCCATTGGCCTCTGGCACGCATGACGACAAACGCATTGCGTTTGATCGCCTCGTGGCGGGTTCGGCTGATAGAAGCCAAAAGTTGTTGCGATGTGCTGTCCACCTCTGCCTGTACCAACGTATCGCGCAGTTGGGGAATTGCGATCGATAACGTGATGGACAAGACAGAAAGCGTGATCAGAAGCTCGAATAATGTGAATCCGCTGGGTTTCATCGCGTACGTCCTTGCGTTGTTTTCCTGCTACGACCGACCATCGTCCTAGATTGGCCGCACATCCGTGCCGGACAGACTTTAGGTTCGCGCCTTCCTAAGATGCAAATCAAAATAGTGGGATGAATCCATAAATGCGACGCCATCAACAAGCTTTTACCCTGATCGAATTGATGATCACGATAGGGATACTTGCGATCGTATTGGCTGCAGCGGTTCCTGCATTGTCCCAGTCGGTCAGGAATGTTCGACTCAGCTCGCTCATCAGTGATCTGACCACCTCTGTGACCTATGCGCGTTCCGAGGCCGTTAAGCGAAGCCGTCGGGTGGTGATTTGTCGAGCAAATGCTGCGCGCGACAACTGTGACTATGGTGGGGGCAACTGGTCGGCGGGATGGCTGATTTTCGTTGACTCTGCGTCGTCCGATACGGCGACGCCTGTATACGGCGCAGCTAACTTGCTGCGCATCTCCGACGTGCCGCCGTCCGGAAGCACGATCAACGGACGTAGCGGGGTAGCGGGAAGAGGATGGGTGCGCTACTCAAGCATCGGCACCCTTGCCAGAGCGTCCGCCAGCACTGATGTTTTCAGTTGGGACGTCAGTTTGGCGAATGCGGCACCCGAGCGAGCGCGCACCGTCCAGATCGGCTTGGCGGGCCGTCCTAGCATATGCAAGGGAGCTGTATGCGAATGAACTCGAAGAAGCGCAACTCAGGCTTCAGCTTGATCGAAGTATTGATTGCGCTGGTGATTATCTCTGTTGGTTTGATAGGGCTGGCGGCTTTGCAGGCCCGAGGGCTGCAGTACAACCAAGGGGCATACCTGCGTTCGCAGGCCAATGTCTTGGCCTACGACATGATTGACCGCATGAGGATCAATCGAGCCAGTGCTCAAGCCGGCGCGTATAACCTTTCACTAACAGCCTCCGCGCCTAGCGGAAGTACCTTGGCTGCGCAAGATCTAGCGAACTGGCTTGGATTACTGGCTGGAAGCTTGCCAGCCGGCGACGGTGAGGTCAGTTGTGATGTCACGCTCTGCAGCGTCCGGGTGACTTGGCAGGAAGCGGATGGCGCTACGTATGAATTTAACTACCAGACACGGATTTGATTATGAAACGAGGCCAAGCAGGGCTGTCTCTGGTTGAGCTGATGATCGCAATGGTCATTGGTCTGGTATTGATGACTGGCGTGTTACAGATATTCCTAGGAAGCAAGCGCGTATATACCACTCAGGACGCGCTTTCGCGAATACAAGAAAATGGACGCCTCGCAGTCGATTTCTTAAGCCGCGACACGCGCATGGCGGGCTACGCAGGTTGTGCCAGTGGCGCTAATAGTAATCTGCATAATGGGCTTAACATTAACCCGTCGACAGCCTCCCATAAGTTATTGTTTGACTTCGAGGTGCCAGTTGAAGGCCTCGATAACGTGGGCGCTATCACTGGTTGGGGTTCTACAGTCTCGCCGATTGCCGGAACAGACATCTTGTTCGTTCGTGGGGCATTCACTGGCGATGTAGGGATAAAAGCGAATAACAGCAGCGGTAATCTTAGAGCTGAAACGAACTCGCCAGTTATCGCTGGAGTGGATGGTGGACCTGATTGCACCGCCAGTGGTTCGCTTTGTCAAAACGATATCGTGATGATTTCGGACTGCGCGAAAAGTCGAGTATTCCAGGTAACAAACCTGAACGCGGATGGGGCTTCTGCTGCGTTGGTAGTGCATGCGGCTTCGGGAAGTCCTGGCAATGCGTCGCCTGCTAGTTGGGGCGGTTCATCAGCGCCGCCTGAAGAGGTCTTTGGTGTCGAGTCCGAACTGTTGCGCGTTAGCACTTTGGCTTATTTCATCGGTGAAAACCCAGCAGGCAGGCGAGCGCTCTATCAGCGTGCCGGTACCAGTGCGCCAGTGGAACTGGTCGAGGGCATCCAGGATATGCAGGTCACCTACGGATACGATACGTCCGGCGATGGTGTGCCGGAGTCTTACGTGACTGCAGGCGCCGTTTCAAACGCTGACCGCGCCACACACGTAGCGAACTGGGCGAAGGTCGCAAGTGTTCGCGTCGCGCTGCTATTGCAGAGCAACGACGACAATATCGTCGAAACGCCTCAGCAAATCACCTTCAATGGAAGCACGGTTAACCCGTCTTCAGGTACACAGGACCGCCGTCTAAGGCAGGTCTTTGTATCCACAATCGGTATTCGCAGTCGTCTGGACTAGGACTTCAAACATGGGAAACTCAGCGAGCAACCAGCGCGGCGCTGTTCTTATAGTGGCTCTGGTTATGTTGTTACTTCTAACCATCATCGGTCTTGCCGGTATGCAGGACTCGAACTTGCAGGAGTCGATGGCCGGCAACATGCGCGATCGCAATATAGCATTTCAGGTCGCCGAGGCCGGATTGCGGGCCGGTGAAAATGAGTTACGCAAAGCTACCATTACCGCGCCTGTCGCAGCGCCAGTTGCCCGTCCAGGCGACCCTTGTTTCTGGTGGTCTTGTGGGAGCGGGACTGTATTCAACTGGACTGCAAGCCCGGCGGTTACGGCGCCTCTCAACTATGGCGTGCCCAACCCGCAATATGTCATTGAACTCCTTCCTGCACTACCGGCTGCCACGACTGGCAACAGTGCCAAGTTCGGTGAGGACACCCTATCGCGCGTATATCGCGTGACCAGCCGCGCCGGTGGCGGCACAGGCGACTCTGTCGTTGTACTGCAATCGACCTTTAAGCGCTGATTCAAGGAACAAGCATGAAAAACTGGATTTCGAATTTTGCGCTCAAGGCATGCATCAGTGCGCTGCTGATGGGTTCTGTTGCAATGTCCGCAAATGCGGTAAGTCTCAGCAATGTGCCGCTGTTTCTAAACGCGCCCGTTGCGCCTATCGTTATGTTGAACATGTCGAAGGATCATCAGCTTTTTTATAAGGCTTACGATGATTATTCGGATGTGGATAAGGATGGTGTGCTCGACACCACTTACAATCACCAGATTGATTACTATGGCTATTTCGATACTCAAAAATGCTATGTATACAGCAGCGGGCGTTACGAACCGGTCAGCTTGACGACCGATAAGTACTGTAACAGCGGAACCACGACGGGGCAGTGGGCGGGAAATTTCCTCAACTGGGCCACCATGACCCGCATCGATGCAGTCCGGAAGATCCTTTACGGCGGGCTTCGCTCTACCGATTCGACAACTGAGACAGTTCTACAGCGTGCCTTGCTGCCTAACGATGCACATAGCTTCGCAAAGTATTACCGCGGAACTGACTTGCCTAAGTTGGCGGCTGTAGCCGTTTCGGATTTTTCCGACTCTAGGACGGCTGGCCTGACCATCTGCAACACTACCCTTGAGACCCAAGGGGGCTTTTCCCATAACTCGACCAGCCCGCCCCTCATGCGGGTCGTGAGAGGTAACTACTCGCTTTGGGCGGCGAATGAGCGCTGGCAGTGCAGATGGTCCGGCGAGAAGGGGAATAAAAACGGAAACGATGCGAGTCTAACTGGCATCAACGCTCATTCTGCTAGCCCGTCGAAGCCCACCTCATTTTCGAACGGCGGCGACTTTAACGTTCGGGTAAAAGTTTGTTCCAGCGCCGCAATGATTGGCGGGGAGAAGTGCAAAGCTTATAATTCGGCTACCGGCAGTTCCCTGAAGCCAATTGGCTTATTGCAGACATATGGAGACAGTAATCTAATCAAGTTCGGCCTGATGACCGGATCATACAGCAAGAACAAATCAGGCGGTGTGCTGCGCAAAAATGTGTCGAGCATGAATGATGAAATAAATGCCGAGACAGGCGTATTTCTGTCTGCGCCGTCTGCCGGGGGGATCATCAGTACGCTCAACAAACTAACCATTTATGGCTACGATTTTGGTGATGGGACCTACAACAGCGGTAGCGGTGATAACTGCAGTTGGGGAAAATCCTCCTTCAATAATGGGCAGTGCACCAATTGGGGCAATCCGCAAGCCGAGATTTTTCAGGAGTCGCTCAGCTACCTGTCTGGAGGGTCGCCTGCCTTCGCTGTGTCAGACCCAGACAAAATCAGCGGTTTGAATTCTGCCGCCTGGAGCGCTCCGATAACCAGTGAAAACTCTTGCGCGCCCCTGAATATCATTCAATTCAATGCAAGTACCACGTCTTACGATGGCGACAACCTGTCAACGTTGGGCGCGCCCACCAACAGCACCAATACAGTGGGAACCGGGGAGTCGATCAATGGCGGCAACTTCTTCATTGGGAAATCTGGCACCGCTGCCGATGGGCTGTGCACGCCGAAGACCATCGCTAACCTTGCGGACGCCTCAGGCACCTGCCCCGACGCGCCTCGTCTGGAAGGGACATACAAGATCGCCGGTCTCGCTAATTACGCCCGTACGCATGATCTGTTGCCCGCGCTTTCCGGGAACCAGAAAGTAAAGACCTACGGCGTGGCCCTGGCGCCCGCGGTACCTAAGATTGAGATCCCGCTGGAGCAAGGAAAGAAAATAAGCATTTTGCCGGCTTGTAAGAACAGCTCTATTGGTGGCAATTGCGCGATCGTCGACTTCAAAGTCGTGAGTGCTTCCAGTGCGGCTGGGAAGCTCTATGTCAACTGGGAAGACAGTGAGCAGGGCGGCGATTACGACCAAGATATGTGGGGCGTGATTGATTACGCCATTTCAGGCTCGACCATCAGTGTCACCAGCCAAGTGATGGCTCAGTCCACGGGCGACAAGATGGGTTTTGGCTACGTCATAGGCGGTACCGAGTCGGACGGGTTCCACGTGCATTCCGGTATTAATGGCTTTCCTTTCCCGGCGGACCCTAACCCGGGTGTCGGTACTGGTGCGTCGGGCACGTGCCGCAGCAGCGGAACTGAAGGGCCGTGCAACGTAGCTAGCGCCACCACTCGTACCTACGTGATTGGAAACACCTCAGCCAAATCACTCGAGCAACCGCTGTACTACGCAGCCAAATGGGGCGGCTTCGAAGACATCAACAATGATGGCAGGCCCAGCTCGGTGGAGGAGTGGGACGCAGACGGTGATGGTGTCCCTGATACCTACTTTTTTGCCAGCAACCCCGCTCAATTGGAAGCTTCTTTGGCAAAAGCCTTTGAGCAGGTTGCGGCGAGTGCGTCCTCGTCCGCATCAGTGGCTACCAATTCGACACGGCTCGATACTGAGACGCTGATCTATCAGGCTCGTTTCGACAGCAACGACTGGAGTGGTCAGCTTCTGGCTTACCGAGTGGCGGCGGGTGGGGACATCAGTGTCGTGGCGTGGGATACCAATCAGTCCGGCAAAATCCCGGCACCAGGCAGCCGCAAGATCGTGACTTGGACGGGCTCTGCCGGAGCAAATCTTGAATGGGATTCTTTGAGCAGTTCCCAGAAGGCGGGTTTGGCTGGTGCTAGCAGCCAACCCCTGACTACGGCGCAAGTGACTCTCGGGCAGCAACGACTGGCTTGGCTTAAAGGGGTCCGAGATCAGGAGCAACCTGCTGGAGACTTACGTAAACGCAAATATCTGCTAGGTGACGTAGTCAACTCCGATCCTGTGTTCGTTGGTGCGCAGGATTATGGGTATAGCCGGCTGCCTGCAGGTACGCCGGGTGCTGATTCATATGCGGCCTACGTGGCGACTAAGGCAGGCAAGGCCCCTATGCTGTTGGTCGGCGCGAACGACGGAATGCTCCATGCGTTTAATGCCACGACAGGTGTCGAGGCATTCGCCTATATGCCGAGCAAGGTCTTCGCCGACATACGGCGTATTACTGCACCTGACTATGGGATGGTGTCCAATCCGCATCGCTATTTCGTCGACGGCCAAATTTTCATTGGCGATGCCTATATTGACAATTCCTGGCGCACGGTTGCGATCGGAAGTTATGGCGCGGGTTACCGCGGCGTGTTCGCGCTGGATCTGACTAACGCAGGCACTGGGACCGGTTTCAGACCTTCCGATGTTTTGTTCGAGCTTGATGATGCCAATTGGGCGGATATAGGCAATGTCATGAGCCCCGGGGTTATCGGCCATCTGCCTGATGGCACTTGGGGTGCGGTGTTTGGAAACGGTTACAACAGTCAGAATGAACAGGCAAAACTGCTGGTGGTTAACCTGGCTTCTGCAGCGGATCGGGTTGCTATCGCGACGGCAACTAGCGCAGCAGCAAACGGCCTGTCCGGGCCTGCCTTGCTAGCCAATGCACAGCGAACGCTTATTCAGGCTTATGCAGGCGACCTCACAGGGAGCATGTGGAAATTCGCTTTCACAGGTAATAACTCGACGACTCGAGCCAATTGGGAGGTGGCTTACAAAAGTGGCAGTACGCCTGCTCCGCTCTTCAAAGCAAAAAACGATGCCGGCCAGGCTCAACCCATCACCGCTGTACCTGAGCTTGGCTACAACCCGGACGGCAACCGGTTAATGGTTTTCTTCGGCACTGGTAGTTATTTCATGCCCAGTGATGTTGTCGTGCCGACCCCCCCCGAGACGTCCAGGATAGAAAGCTTTTACGGGCTTGTTGATGCCGGGGCTAAAATATCTCAGGCAAGCAATGATGCTCGTAGCTCATTAGTGGAGCAGACCATTTTGCTGGAGAAGGACGTTGGCTCCCTGTCCTTGCGCAAGGTTTCCAACACTACCGTTGACTACAGCAACAAATCCGGCTGGTATCTGGATTTGATAAAGCCAAACATGAGCGGAACCACTGGCCAGCAGGGCGAGCGGGTAGTTAGCGCGCCGATACTGCGTAATGGACGAATTATTTTCCCGACCGTCATCCCGTCCCAAAACGTTTGCTCGGCCGGTGGCGACAGCTGGCTAATGGAGCTTGACGCCTGGAGCGGGGGCCGTCTTGCTTATCCGGTTTTCGACGTGAATGGCGATGGCGTGATCAATGACCTTGATCTGGTCGACGGTGATCCAATGAGCGGCAAGAAGTCTAGGCAAGGCATCATTAAGACGCCCGCGATCATTTCCGCTGGCGACATTGAATACAAGTTTGCGAGTGGCACTGCGGGCGGGATTGATGTCACCGTCGAGAAGGGCGGCGCTAACGAAGGACGGCTTTCCTGGAGGCAGTTACGCTAATGGCTAGTTTCAATAAATCTATAAAGGCAGAACGTAGCGCGGGTTTCACGCTTATCGAGCTGATGATCGTTGTGGCCATCATTGGCGTTCTGGCAGCGATCGCATACCCCAATTATCGAGAGTACGTGATGAAGGGCAACAGAAGCGATGCGAAGGCGGCATTGACCCGCTCAGCTCAGGAACTGACGCGTTGCTTCACCAGTTTCAATCGATACGATCATGATGATTGTGCCGAGGCGACACTCTATGACGCGGCTTATGCGTCGGCTGAGGGGCACTATGCGCTTACCGCGGTGATCAACCCTACTACGTTTGTTCTCACGGCCACTGCGGCCGGCCCGCAGTTGGGCGATATCAGCTGTAGGACTTTCACGCTATCCAATACGGGCGCTCGTACGGCTGCGACCTCAGCGCCCGCCGACTCTACCGCGCGCTGCTGGTAACATTCCGGGCATTAATTTATCGCTTGGAGATACCAGTGACCATTTGTGTAGTTGGAGCGGGCGTCATTGGTATGCTGTCGTCACTGCAGCTTGCGGAGCAGGGCGCCTCGGTAGTGTTGCTTGATCAGCACAGTGCCGGCACCGAAGCATCCTGGGCCGGCGGGGGCATCGTTTCTCCGCTTTATCCGTGGCGTTATGACGCTTCGATCAGTGCGTTGGCGCACTGGTCGCAGGACTTCTATCCGAAGCTTGGCGAGGCGTTGCAGCAGCAGAGCGGGATCGACCCTGAAGTTCACGTGACTGGGCTCTACTGGCTCGACCTGGAAGATGAGGATCAGGCGCTAGCCTGGGCGCACCGACATACTCGACCGCTGCATCGAGTGGCGATGGAGCAGGTGCGCGCTGCGGTGCCATCGCTTGGGGAGGGTTTCTCAAAGGCGGTGTACATGCCGGGTGTCGCCAACGTCCGGAACCCACGTTTGCTGCAGTCGCTGCGTGCAGCTTTGGCGAAGCTGCCCAATGTCACGATCATCGAGCATTGCCCTGTTAGCGGTTTCGTTCGTGAAGGTACGCGTATCGTAGGCGTGCAGACGGCGCAGGGCGAGATGCGGGCGGATCAGGTTGTAGTGGCTGCGGGTGCCTGGAGTGGGAATCTGCTGGCAACGCTGGGGCTGGAGCTGCCGGTCAAGCCCATGAAGGGGCAGATGATTCTGTTCAAGTGCGCTGAGGACTTCCTGCCGAGCATGGTGTTGGCCAAGCGCCGCTATGCGATTCCGCGGCGTGATGGCCACATTCTGGTGGGCAGTACGTTGGAGGACGTTGGGTTCGACAAGACGCCGACCGAAGATGCGCTGGAAAGTCTCAAGGCGACCGCTGTCGATTTGCTTCCTGGGCTAGCCGATGCTGAGGTGGTCAAGCATTGGGCGGGTCTGCGTCCTGCTTCGCCGGACGGCATTCCGTATATTGGTCCGGTGCCGGAGCATGATGGGCTTTGGCTCAACTGCGGGCACTTCCGAAACGGACTAGTGCTTGCACCGGCTTCATGTCAGCTGTTGGTCGATCTGATGCTGAATCGGTCGCCCTGCATCGATCCCGAACCTTACGCCCCTGCGGGTCGGTTGTGATATTGCCCAGGGCTGGTGCATGCCATGCGTGCCAGCCCTGCAACTAGTTGGTTTCGATGTTCAAGTAAGGCGTTTCGTTGTGCGCTCGTCGCATCGAAACCTTTCCCCGGTTGTACATAGGCGCCTGCAGCAGCTTGCGCCTCACACGTCATCTATCACTGGGTGTGAGGCGCTCGTTCTCGCGGCAAAGCCACTGGCCTTCGTTAGCCCGGGTGCAGCATTTCAACAGTCAGTGCGTAGCTGCTGTGCTATCCGGCGGTGTTTGTGGCAAAGCGCTGTGCAGCCCTTCGGGTGTGCCGGTTTTGCTGTTAAATTATCCGGCTTTGTGGCGCAGAGCCTTGCCGCGCCGATTTCTACACTCATGAGGTTGCGTGTGGCCAAGAAAACCACATCCCTTTCCGGACTAGGTGGTCTGGTCTTCTCCACCGATGCAGGGCGTCACTGCCCGGATTGCAGTCAACCGCTGGATGCCTGCGTCTGCAAGCAAGCGCTGATACCTGAGGGGGACGGCATCGCGCGCGTGCGCCGGGAGAGCAAAGGTCGCGGCGGCAAGACGGTCACCACGGTAACCGGTGTGCCGCTTGCGGAGGTCGAGCTCAAGGAGTTGGCCAGTGCGCTCAAGCGTCGTTGCGGTACCGGTGGCGCACTCAAGGAAGGCGTGATCGAAATCCAGGGTGACCATGTTCAATTGCTCATCGACGAACTGATCAAGCGCGGATTCAAGGCCAAGAAATCGGGCGGTTGAACGTCCGATCTGACTCAATCAGGCGCGTGCGCTTATTTCCGGGCGCGTCGGCTGTCCAAACCGGATAGCCCCGCTGTCGCGCTAAGCTCGACAGACTCATCCCTATTCTCAGGAGGCCTAGATGCCCGTACGACGCACACGTAAAGATGACGGCAGTCAATGGACCGCAGCGGACAGCCGTAGCGTCTATGGTATTCGCCACTGGGGTGCAGGCTACTTTTCGATCAGTGATGAAGGTCATGTCGAAGTGCGCCCACAAGGACCCAATGGCGCGGCCGTTGAATTCACCGGCCTGATCGAGCAGTTGCGCGATGCCGGGCTGACCTTGCCGCTGCTGGTGCGCTTCCCTGACATTTTGCAGGACCGGGTACGTCATTTGACCGGTGCCTTCGATGCCAACATCGAGCGCCTCGAATACCAGAGCAAATACACCGCGCTGTACCCGATCAAGGTCAACCAGCAGGAAGCGGTGATCGAGAACATCATCGCTACGCAGAATGTATCGATCGGCCTGGAAGCAGGCTCGAAGCCTGAGCTGATGGCGGTGCTGGCGCTGGCGCCGAAGGGTGGCACCATCGTCTGCAACGGCTACAAGGATCGCGAATTCATCCGCTTGGCGCTGATGGGGCAGAAGCTCGGCCACAACGTGTTCATCGTCATCGAAAAGATGTCCGAAGTGGGCATGGTGATCGAGGAAGCGGCGGAGCTGAAGATCATCCCGCAGGTTGGCTTGCGCGTACGGTTGTCCTCACTGGCTTCGAGCAAGTGGGCCGACACCGGTGGTGAAAAGTCCAAGTTCGGTCTGTCCGCTGCGCAGTTGCTGACCGTCATCGAGCGCTTTCGCGCGGCTGGCGTCGAGCAGGGCGTGCGGTTGCTGCACTTCCACATGGGCTCGCAGATTGCCAACCTGGCGGACTACCGTGACGGCTTCCGTGAAGCCATTCGTTATTACGCCGAGCTCCGCGCGCTCGGGTTGCCGGTCGACCATATCGATGTGGGTGGCGGCCTCGGCGTCGACTACGACGGCACCCATTCGCGCAATGCCAGTTCGATTAACTACGACATCGATGAGTACGCCGGCACAGTAGTCGGGATGCTCAAGGAGTTCTGCGATCGGCAGGAACTGCCGCACCCGCATATCTTTTCCGAAAGCGGCCGCGCCATGACTGCGCACCACGCAGTGCTGGTGATGCAGGTGACTGACTTCGAGCGCCACAACGATGAAGCGCCAACCATCGAGAACTACGACGAGCTGCCAGAAATCGTCCAGGCATTGGCCGATCTGCTCGGTCCAACCGACCCCGAGATGGTCACCGAAACCTATTGGCGCGCGACGCACTACATGAGCGAGGCTGCGGCACAATATGCCTCTGGCAAGTTGTCACTGGCGCAAAAAGCGCTGGCCGAACAGAGCTACTTCGCCATTTGCCGCCGGCTGTACAACCAGCTCAAGGCGCGTCAGCGGTCGCACCGTGCGGTGCTTGACGAACTCAATGACAAGCTGGCCGACAAGTACATCTGCAACTTCTCGGTGTTCCAGAGCCTGCCGGACACTTGGGCCATTGATCAGATCCTGCCGATCGTGCCGTTGCAGCGCCTGAGCGAGGAGCCGGTGCGCCGCGCCGTGTTGCAAGACCTGACCTGCGACTCCGACGGCAAGATCAAGCATTACGTGGACGAGCAGAGCATCGAGAACAGCATGCCGGTGCATGAGATCCAGGCGGGAGAGGAATACTTCCTCGGCGTGTTCCTAGTGGGCGCCTACCAGGAAATTCTCGGCGACATGCACAACCTGTTTGGCGACACCGATTCGGTCAACGTCTATCAGCGTGATGGCAGCTTCTATCACGCCGGTATCGAGACCCACGACACCATCGAAGACATGCTGCGCTACGTGCACCTCTCGCCTGAGGAGCTGATGACCTACTACCGCGACAAGGTGTCCAGCGCGCGGCTCAGCGCCAAGGAGCGCACCCAGTACATCGATGCGTTGCGGCTGGGGTTGACGCGTTCTTCCTACCTGACGCCCTGATCCAGTTATCTATGCTGGCACCGGGAGCAGTAGAGCACCGATCGCCAGTAGGCTAGCGCCTATCGGACCGTAGGGTGGATGTCGTCTTTTACATCCACCGTGGCTCCGCTCGGTGGATCGATGAAGCGCGTTCCACCCTACGGACTGCATTCGCCGCGTGGCGCTCCTCCCACCAGAGCGCGAGGTGTGGTTTTTTGCTTATGTGGGAGGGCCGTCCCGGCGCGAAGCTTCGCTTTAAACCTTTCTGACGAACTCAGACTTCAGCTTCATCGCACCGATGCCGTCGATCTTGCAGTCGATGTCGTGATCGCCGTCGACCAGACGGATGTTCTTCACCTTGGTGCCCACCTTGACCACCAGCGACGAGCCCTTGACCTTGAGGTCCTTGATGACGGTGATGGTGTCGCCGTCCTGCAGGGTGTTGCCGACCGAATCCTTGATCAGCTTTTCGTCTTCACCGGAGGACTCTGCAGCGTTGGCCGACCATTCGTGGGCGCACTCTGGGCAGACCAGCATCTGGCCATCTTCATAGGTATATTCGGAATTGCATTGGGGGCAGGCAGGCAAAGCGCTCACGGCGGATCCTCGTTGGCAGTGCGAAAAGCCGCGGATTGTATAGGGTTTTATCGGCTCGCGTGCTGCCTGCCAGGGCGTGGAGGCTTGCTGACTCAACAGAGGCGCCATCCTCGCCACCTGAGTGCCGGCGGAGAATAGCAGCAAACAAGGCTCAGTAATCGTCCTTGAGTGCGCGGTAACGCTCCTCCAGCTCCCGGCGGATCTGCCGGCGCTGCTGGGCTTGGGCGAAGCGACGCTTCTGGTCAGGTGTTTTCGGCTCCAGCGATGGCACAGTGGCAGGGCGACCATCTTCACCTACCGCCACCATTGTGAAGAAGCAGCTATTGGTATGCCGCACGGTTTTCTGCCGGATGTCTTCGGTGATCACCTTGATGCCGATCTCCATCGAAGTGTTGCCGACATAGTTGACCGAGGCGAGAAAGGTCACAAGCTCGCCAACATGCACGGGTTGGCGGAAATTCACCTGATCGACCGACAGCGTTACAACGTACTGACCTGCATAGCGGCTGGCACAGGCGTAGGCCACTTCGTCCAGGTATTTCAGCAGCGTGCCGCCATGTACGTTGCCCGAAAAGTTGGCCTTGTCCGGGGTCATCAGTACGGTCATGGTCAGTTCGGCATGTCCATCAAGCATGGTGCGCGGCTCGTGCTGGCAAAAAGGGCTGCTACTTTAGTCGAATGCGAGGCGGCTGTGGCCCAGAAATCCGCGTCGTCAGCGGTTTTTTTTCGGGTGGTCAATGTGGCAATAGCGCGCAGGTCGTTGTGGTGTCTCGCCGGCTGTTCAATCGTCGACCGCAAGGTCGCTCGGGCCGAGCCGCTGCACTGCGCGCCATGAATCGAATGAATATTGCGAACCGGTGCTCGGGTCTGGCGAGGTGCCGCGTGTGTGTGAGGCTTTATTGACCTGCGCCAGTATCGCGCCTGTTTTTCTCCCTATAGTCCAGTGGCTGCCATACACGCCTCACCACCCATCAGCGCCGGACTAGCCATGCGTTTATTCAGCCTCCTTCTGCTCAGCTGCCTCGTTCCGTTTGCCCACGCCAGCGAAGAGGCGATGGAGCGCTTCAACTATCTGATGGACGATGCGGCACGACGTCAGCAGGCGTATGAGGCCGGTCAGGAACGTGCTCTTTTTTGTGGCTATTGCCATGGCGAAACCGGCAACAGCAAGCGCCCGCACATCCCCAATCTGGCCTCGCAGAATCCTGTCTATCTGTTCCATTCGTTCGAGAAGTTTGCCAAAGGCGAGCGTGTCGATTTCGTGATGTCGAAACTGGCGAAAAGCTTGACCTTGGAAGATCGGGTCAACATAGCCGTCTACTTCAGCCAGCAGAAGGTCGAGCCTGCCGCCGCTGCGCCGGATGCGGCACTGGTCAAGCGTGGCGAGGCGATGTTTCAGCGCACCTGCACCGCCTGCCACGGCAGCCATGCACAAGGCAAGGAGACCATGCCACGCCTGGCCGGCCAGTCTGATGAGTACATTCGCAAGGCGCTGGGTCGTTTCCGCAGCAATGATCCGAGCCGAGCCGGTTCAGTCATGATCGGCATCGCTGGCCAGCTGTCCGAGGCGGACATAGAGGCGCTGGCCGCTTATCTGACGCAGCTGCAACTGAGCGAGCAGCAGGAGCAGCAGGCCAGCGCGCAGCTGCTCGGAGTGGTTGCACACTAGGGCTGTACGCAACGCCTCCGTTGACAGCTCGCGGTGCCGGACTTTGCCGCTCTCCGAGTCGAGAGTCTGGCGCGCCGCTTGCGAGATTTCCTACGCGCCGGTCAGTAGCTCTTGTAGGGCAGGAATTTGCCAGACAGGACAACATTGACCCGGTCGCCCTTGGGATCGGGTTGACGCTGGATGTCCATAGAGAAATCGATGGCGCTCATGATGCCGTCGCCGAATTCTTCGTGAATCAGTTCTTTGATGGTGCTGCCATACACGTTGACCAGCTCATACCAGCGATAGATCAGGGGGTCGGTGGGCACCGAGGTCGGCAGTGACCCTTTATAGGGCACGATCTGTAGCCAGGCGGTGGCTTCATCCGACAGCTCGAACAACTTGCCCAGGGTTTCCGCCTGGGCCTTGTCGAAGGCCATCTGGCCAAGGCAACCAGCCGTGGTCCACTCCTTGGACATGCCGATGGACTCGGCTATCTGGGCCCATTTCAGCTTCTTGCGCACCTTGGCGGAGACGATCATCTGGGTCACTTGGCTACGGCAGGAAATCATTGCGCGATCCTCATCGACTTGATTGGGCGAGCCGCATGTTGCGGCTGAGCGCTCAGTTCGATGCAGAGGCTGTGCCAGTCGGAGGCGCTGGCTGCGGCCGACCCGGGGGCAGACGCCGCGAACCGGTTCAATCGTACTCCGACGGCTCATGCTCACCGAGCAGGCGGCGCTGTCTCGGTGTGGCCGCAGCGAGCACCTCTGAGTTGAATCGCCACTGCAGATAGGGCGAGAACTTCTGCGCCACCATCCGCCTCCCGTAATGCATCTGCAGCAGATAGCGGCTGCGGTCAGTCGTGCGATTGCGGCTGCCGGCGTGCCAGAGGTCGCTGCGAAACAGCAGCACGTCACCGGCTTCGCAGAGTGCCGGCTGTGCTTCGCGACCTTTCCAGTGCGTTTCGCCCGGGCGAGGCTTGCGACCGGCCCGGTGGCTGCCGGGTATCACCAGGGTGGGGCAGAGGTCGGCATCGATCCGGTCGAGATAGAGGTGTGCCGTGCAAACTTGCATCGGCAGGTCGAAGTCAGGGGCTTGCACCACGTGCTCGGGTAGCTCCATGGCGAGGTAATCGGCATGCAATTCACCGCCGACAAACCCCGGATGGCTGCGCCAGGCTGTATGCCCGATGACATGGCAATCCTCGCCAAGACAGGCTTCCGCCAGTTCGATCACCCCAGGAAGATCCAGCAAGGGCAGCCAGAACGGGTCGCGGTTGAACACGCACTTGTAATGGTCATCGACCAGCCCCTGATAGTCCCAGTGGATTGGCTCGAGGCGATCAATAGCCGCGCGTACCGCTTCGACCTGTTGCGGCGTCACGATGCCACGCAGCAATACGAAACCTTGCTCGTGCATGGCCTGCAACTGCTCGGTGGTGCGGCTGGTGCCTGGCATGGTGTCCGGATTCCGTGACGTTCAGAACTGTCGACAGCTTGTTGAAAGCTTGGGTTCGTAAGCTGCCTGTGTCTGTGACGACCTGTCGTCACAGCAGGCGCACGGCCACAAGCGGTGAGCCCGTTTCATCCCTTCTCGTGCGAACCTCGGCGCGCAGCCACAAGCGGCGTCTGCCGAGTTCGCTTTCAGCCTGCTCACGGCGGCGGCGATGCTGTACCAGTATCGACATGTGCTTCGGCCAGCGCGTGCTAAGGGCGTCTACAAGCGCTGCTGGCTAAGGGCAAGCAAGGCGCATTGCACCTTTGCCACCCGATTTGCCTAGTCCTAGACGCCCGCTCCGCCGACGATCTTCAATCCGCTCTGGCCATTGCCCTGACGCTGCACCTGAATCTGCACCGGGATGCGCTCATGCATTTCCGCCACATGGGAAATCACGGCCACCTTCCGGCCCTGAGCCTGCAACGAATCCAGCGCGTCCATGGCGATTTGCAGCGACTCCGGATCGAGGCTGCCGAACCCTTCGTCGATGAACAGCGATTCGATCTTCAGCTTGCTAGATGCCATCGAGGCCAGGCCCAGCGCCAGAGCGAGGGATACGAGAAAGGTCTCACCGCCCGACAGTGAATGCACCGAGCGCAGCTCGTCGCCCATCTCCGTATCCATTACCAGCAACCCCAGCGGGCTGCCGCCACGCTTGAGCCGATAACGGCGAGCCAGCTGGCGCAACTGCACATTGGCGTGCTGCACGAGTAAGTCGAGGTTGTAGGCCTGGGCGATCTTGCGGAAGGCGCCGCCATCGCTGGAGCCGATCAGCGCGGCGATGCGGCCCCAGCGTTGGCTTTCAGTCGTGGCATCGGCGATTTGCTGAAGCAAGACCTGGCTTTGGTTGCGTCGGCGATCATCGTCGAGTAGCGCGGCGCGGGTCTCGGTGCTGCGCTGCTCGGCGCTCTCGCAGCTGCCTTGCTGAGCGCTGAACTGTATTTCCAAGGCGTCGGCGTCCGGTGGGTTCGGCTGCCCGGCTTGATGCTTCTGCAATCGCTGCTCGCACCCGTCAAGTCGCTCGCGGCCACGGGCAAGCTGTTCGGTGTTGGCGCGCACGCGCTCCCGCGCCTGGGCGAGCAAGGTGTCGTCCAGCTGCAGTAATTGCTCCAGGGTCGCATCGTCCAGGTCAGGGTGAGACGCGCGCCAGGCAGCGAGCTCCTCACTCAGCACGCCGCGTTCGGCCAGCATTTCGTCGCGGCGTTGGCTGCAGTTGTGCTGCTCCCCAGCTAGGCGGGTCAGTTCGACTCGCGCCTCGTTCAACTGCTGGTCGACCTCGGCTTGTTGCTGGCGAGCAGTCTGGATTGCGCTGTCGAGGTGCTGTTGCCAGGCCTGGGCGCTGGGTTGCTCGCCAAGACTGTCGTTTAGCGCGAGCCGACAGGCCTGCTCGCGGTTTTGCAGTTCCGTGAGCCGGTCGGTGCAGGCCTTGTGCTGCTCCAGTCGATGCTGTTGTTGCAGCTGCTCGCGCTCCAGTGCGGTCTGGCGCTGCTGCTGCTCCTCGGCCAATTCCGATTGCTGATCGACCTGCTGGCGCCGCGCTTCAACCTTGCCGTCCAGCTGCATAAAGGTCTCGGCCGGTTTTTCCCGCCAGCGTTCGAGCATGGCTGTCGGCAAAACCTCAGCAAATTCGGCCAGCTCTTCCTCGAGCCGTGCGTCATCACGGACGATGGCGTCGCGCTGTGCGGCGAGCATCTGTGTGGCCTGCACACAGGTGTCACGTGCACTCTGCCAGGCACTCTGCAGAGTCTCGGTTTGCTGTTGCAACTCCAGCAGCTCGCGCTGCCGGTTATTTGCCTCTGCGATGTCGGACCTAAGCGAAGCTATGCGGCTGTCGAGCCAGGCTTGCTGTTCTCCTTCCGCCTGGTTTTGCAGTTCTACGTAGACGAGCAGCTCTGCCAGTTGAGCGTTGAGCTTGGCCAGGTCGCCGGTGAGTTCCGCTTGCCGTTGTCCGTTCTGCTTGATGCCGGTGGTGAGCGCGATGTGCTGGTCACGCAGGGCTTGCAGCTTTTCGTCCTGGGCCTTGAGTTGCAGTTGCGCGTGCTCGGCTTCACGCTCGTCCTGTTGATCGAGCGCGGCAATCAGTGCCTCGCCGTCGTGCCAGGGATGCTCGGTGCTGCCGCAGACACTGCACGGCTCGCCCGATATCAGCGCGGCACGTAAGGCCTCGACGTTTGCGCTACGGGCCAGACGCTGCCGATCCAGTAACGCCTGCACGACCTTCAATGCTTTTTCTGCATCGTCACGCTCGACACGGGCGAGCTTGCCCGCGTCGGTGAGCCTGTTCAGCTCGTCTTGCTGACTGCTCTGTTCGCTCTGTAGCGTGCGTTGCTGGCCGGTTAACTGCTGCTGGCGGGACCAGAGGCTGTGCAGGCTCTCGAACCCACGCTCGGTTTCCCGAAGCGCTCCAAGGCGCGTCGTCAGTTGCGCCAGTTGCTCGCCAAGGCTGGCTTCACCACCGATCTGCTTCTGCAGCGCGTCCAGAGCAGTTTTTGCCTTGGTCTGCGCCGCTTCGGCGGTTTTGGCAGCGGCTTCCAGTGCGGGCAGTTCTCGTCGGCCTTGCTGTAGTCGAGCGGCGATCTGTACGGCCTGTTGCAGGCGCGGCCGGTAGCCGCTCCAGGCCGCGCAAAGCGGTTGCAGTTCGGCACTGGTGGCGAGCTGGTCGGTCAGGGTGGCGAGTTGCTGGGCGGCTTGTTCCTGATGTTGGCGTAGCTGGGCTAGCGTGAGTTCACCCGTTCTGCTCGCTGTTTCAGCCTGTTCGGCCTGTTTCTGGGCGTCGCGCAGATCGGTGCGAAGATGGCTGAGACGCTCCTCTTCACGGCGCGCTGCAGCCAGTCGCGGTTCGGCTGCTTTCAAGCCATGTTCGGCGGCTTTCAGCGCTTCGGTAGAAGCCCGGCAGACCTGTTCCAGCGTTTCGAGGCGTTGTTGTATGGCTGCGTGCTCGCTGGCGTGACGGGCAAGCGTTTCCTCGACCTTGGCTACCGATGGAGCCAGTTCGCGCTCACGGATAAATCGATGGCGCTGGGGTGCCAGCTGCTCGAAAAGTCCGAGGATGCGCCGGGCGTCTGCCAGAATTACCTGTTCTTCCTCAGCCTCGGCGAGTTGCTGCTTGGCAGCGTCACGTTCTTGCTGCAGTCGCGCCATATCCTGCAACCACTGGCGCTGCTGTTTGAGCGTTTCAAGCTGCTGTTGCAACCCCTTGAGTTCGGCCAGGTGCTGCTGATGTTGGCCTTCCAGCGCCTCACGCGCCTCGGCGTCCATCGGCTGCACGCCGCCAGCCTGTTGCTGCAACGCGGTAAGTGCTTCGCGGGCGCGTTTGGCTGCTTCGAACGCCGCTTGGCCCAGGCGGCTGTAAAGGCCGGTGTCGGTGAGCTTTTCCAGCAGCGTGCCGCGGTCGTTGTCATCGGCCTTGAGAAAGGCAGAAAACTCGCTCTGCGCCAGCAGCACGGCACGAGTAAATTGCGCCAGGGTGAGCCCGAGTTTGGCTTCGAGCAGCTCCTTGAATTCCCGTTTCTTGCCGCTGGCCAGCAACTGGTCGCGGTCCAGGTCGAGCAGGCTCTGGCTGCTGGCCTGCAACTTGCCGTCGATCTTTTCCCGTGCGCGCTTGACCTCCCAGCGGGCACGGTAGCGGTGGCCGTCAACGCCAATGAAATCCACTTCGGCATAGCCATTGGCGCAACCGCGGCGCAGCAGGTTGCGTTCATCGCCGCTGCCTATTTCGTCCTTGCCGTCCGGGACCTTGCTCAACAAGGAAGCGCCGTCGAGCCGCGGCGTGCTGCCAAACAGCGCCAGACACAGGGCATCGAGGATGGTGCTCTTGCCGGCGCCGGTGGGCCCGGTGATGGCGAAGAGACCGGCGCTGGCAAGCGGCTCGGCGGTGAAATCGATGACCTGTTCACCGGCCAGCGAGGCGAGGTTCTTCAGGCGGATGGCGAGGATTTTCATCGCGTGTCTCCTTCACCGGCAAACTCGACGCCTTGGAGCAGGCTGGCAAAGTCCTCCAGCGCCTGATCGTCGGGCGGATTGCCGAACTGTTCCTCCCAAGCGCGGGCGAAGAGCTCTTGCGGGGTGATCTGGTCAAGGCCGAGCAGCACTTCGGATTCAGCCTCGCCCCGTGTTCCTCGGTATTCGCTGGCGATGCGCACCAGCCGGCAGGCCTTGCCGGCCAGAGCGGTTTCGATGCGCTGGCGCAGGTCCGGCAACGGCTCGTCGAGCTGCACGCGCACTTCCAGCCAGGGCAGGTTCTCGGCGAACAGGCCCAACGGCGGCAACGCTTCAAGCTGACTGAGCACCTCAGCCAGCGGGGCGCGGCCGATGCGGATCATCTCCACCGCGCGAGGCACGGGCAACGGCTCGACGCCGGCGAGCTGATCGCCATCGAACTCCACCAGCAGGACCTGATGTGGGTAATTGATCTCGCCGAAGGACAGCGGCAGCGGTGAGCCGCTGTAGCGGATGCGCTCCTGCCCAGCGACTTTCTGCGGTTTGTGCAGGTGGCCAAGGGCAACGTAGGCGATGGGCTCTGGAAATAGGCTTGCCGGCAGGGCTTCGGCATTGCCGATGACAATGTTGCGTTCAGAATCCTCCGAGACTGCCCCTCCAGCCATGTGCGCGTGGCTCATGGCGATCAACGTCTGGCCTGGCTGGCGCTGCGCCTCGGCGGCGGCGATCAGGTGTTGGTGCACGTGGCGGATGCCGAGCATGTAGTCATCCCCTGCATCGCCCCCGGTAACTTCGGCCGGGCGCAGGAAGGGCAGGGCGAGGCACCATCCAGCCACCTGGCCCTTCGCGTCGTGCAGCGGGACCAGCAGCCGGTCATGGTCGAGCTGGTTTTCGGCGATCCAGCTGATACGGCCAATGGCGTGGGCATTGAGGCGTCGCATCAGCGGCCCGGGCAGCTCGATACGGCCGCCAGAGTCGTGATTGCCGGCGATCATCACGATGTCCAGCTGCGGCAGCTTTTCATGGGAACGCACGATGAAGTCGTAGAGCCGCTCCTGTGCTTTCAAGGGCGGGTTTACCGTGTCGAAGATGTCGCCGGCGATCAGCAGGGCATCGGGCTGGTGCTGGACGAGCTGGTCGAGCAGCCATGCGAGGAACTGGACGTGTTCGTAGTCGCGGTCCTGGCCATGAAGGGTCTGGCCGAGGTGCCAGTCAGAGGTGTGGATCAGGCGCATACGCACGGCCTTCTTACGGTGGGTTGGCGGTTAAGCTCGATTGGATTCAGCCCTCCAGATGCAAAGGTCTCGCAATGCTTCTGGGTGGGTTTTTGTAGGAGCGAGCTTGCTCGCGAAGGTCTTTGGCCTGGGATACTCGGGTCTGTTGTCGAGGTTTGCTGAAGCATGGGTTTCGCCCCGCTGGGCGAGTCACTTTTTCTTGTGTGGCCAAGAAAAAGTAACCAAAAAGAAGGCCACCCCTGCATCCAGGTTTTGCTTTGCAAAACTCCCCTCGCCCCGGCGCCGCTCCGGGGGTCGTCGCGAAGGGACATCCATGTCCCATCACTCCTCGCTCGGCATCCATGCCTCGCGTCCCCCTGCGCAGCACCTGCGTTCGGCCTTCTGAAGGAGAATCGGGTCCGAGCCGCCTGAAAGAGCGTAAACAGCGAAACAAAAGAGCTTTGCTTGTTTGCTGACGAGGAAGTTGCCAGACGCCGCCCGGCGCCGGTCTCAAATCGTACGGTGGGTAACGCGAAGCTTACCCACCGTTTTTCGTCGGCAAAGTTCGATACCAAACGCTGCGTCGATTGCGGTCGAAAATGCTTCGCAGTTTTCCACCCTACGGAGTTTTCAAAGCCGTTGGTTACGCAGCCCTGAGTTGATACAGCTTTCTGCTTTTCCATCGCACGACCTACCAGACGCCGCCGAACGCCCCTTTCAGGAGGCCGAATGGAATAGCTGCGCAGAGGGGCGAGCGGCATGGATGCCGCGAGAGCCGTGAAGGGTCGGGGCCGCCGTCGGCAGGGATGGCCCTTGCGCGGCGACCCTCGGAGTAGCGATGGAATGAGGGAAGTCGAGCGAAGCGAACCGGGGACGCCTAGTCCGGTGCAGGGGTAAGCGTTTTTGCTTATTTTTGAGGGGCCGGCCATCCGGGCGTCTGGAAAAAGTGACTCGCCCAGCAGGGCGAAACCAATGCTTCGGCCAGCCGGGCCAATCGAGTGTGAGCACGGAGCGAAAGCCAGCGAGGCGCCGTGCAAGGCGCAACCTGCCGGTCGGGCTGAGAAGGGCGCTACGTCGTACGCGCAGTTCTGCGCCTGCTGCTGATCGCGACCAAGCTCGCTCCTACGCAAAGCGGTACGAGTCGCCAACCCCATCAATACAACCACCCCTTCAACCCCTGCAGATTCCTCACCTGAATCTGCTGCGCCGCCGCATTGGCCAACACCGTATTCGGATCGATCTGATACCGCTGCAACACGTACTGCACCAGCGCCCCACGCGTGGCGATGCGCAGCTCACCGTCCTGCATCCCGTAGTCAGTTTCGATGATCGCCTTCTGCTCAGCGCTCAGTCGCACATCCGGCTCGATGACTACATCCACCTGCGTGTTCCACGCCTCATCCTGCTCGGCGCTGTTCTCGCTTGGATCCATCAGATCCGGCTCGCCGCGAAAACGGCTGAGGACGAAATCGCGGAAGCCCCGGTTCTTCTCGCAATAGGCGCGCACATGCCAGCGGGTGCCGGTAAACACCAGCGTGTGCGGCGCCATCACGCGGATCTCGACGTCCGGATGGGCGAGGGAGACGTACTCGGTTTCCAGCCGCAGCCCTTCACGACAGGCCTTGAGTATCGGGCGCAGCACCTCCGGGCGGATGCTGCGGTCGGGCATGTGCAGCACTTCGGTGTGGGCATAGGCCAGGGCGAGGCCCTCAATGTGCGGGGCGCGGTCGCGGTTCTGGTCGAGCAGGTGCAGATAGGCACTGGCACTGCCGTCAATCAAGAGCGGCTCGAATTGCGGGCTCGGCTTGTAACCCTTCAGGTGACGGTCATATGTAAGGTTTTTCGGCGCATGCTCGTTTAGGTAGGTGTTGATGTCCTTGGAGGCCTGCTGCCGGCTGATGCCAAAACTCTGCATCAGATGGCCCGTGGTCAGGCGGCCTTCCCACCAGGCAATCGTCTCGATCAGCCGGTAACGCAGTGCCAGATCCCAGCGAATCTGACTGATCGATTGCTTGCGTTTCATGCGCGCCCCATCTGTTGGAAAAGTTTACGTGCGACTATCGGGTGACTCGACGTGTCGTGCGACGCTACATATATTCAGGGCGTACTTCAAGCGAGCAGATAGAGGAACGCCCATGAGTCTGTTACTGAATGCGCTGATTTTGTCGCTCACTGCCTTTGCAGGGATGGGCGTTCTGGCTTGGCTGGCCTACGGTGCCAACGAGCGGAAGTGAAGGGTGTTTACAATTTTGTAGTCGGTGAACGGTCATCCGATGAGTGGTCGGAATCCCGAGTGTAAAGCAGGGTCTTTGTTTCAGACCCAGCGCACGAGGCCCCCATGAAAACCCTGTCCCGTCACCTTGCCGAAAACTTTCCGGCTGATTACAAGACCCGCGTAGAACCGCAAGAAGACGGTTACCTGGTGGTCCGTGTCGGGTATCCGCTCAACGGCACCGAGGCCACTCGGGTGATGGCAGGCCGGCATGTACAGAACGGTCTGCTGGTCGAGACTATTCTGGAAGACATGCGCAACGAACTGGCGCGCGTCCAGTAACTCACTTCGTGTCACCGCTACGATCTTTGGCTGTGTACCCCAAGCCGGATGCGTACGCACAGCCCTCCAAGCTCGCTCTGCTCAAGTGACAGTTCACCCCGCCAGGCGGCCAGAATATCGCGCACGATGCCAAGCCCGAGACCGTGCCCTTCTGCGTGTTCATCGAGGCGAGTTCCGCGTTCCAGCACGGCTTCTCGACGCGCTTCAGGGATGCCCGGCCCGTCGTCATCGACCGTAATGAGATAGCCTTCATCCCGCTGCTCGATCTGCAGTCGCACCTCGGATCGGGCGAACTTGCAGGCGTTGTCCAGCAGGTTGCCGAGCAGCTCGAGCATGTCCTCGCGGTCCCACGGTAGGCGGCAGTTTTCGTAGATATGCCAGCGCAGCTCGAGGTCTCGGCGATGGATCATCCTCAGTGTTTCGAACAGCGGCGCAAGCTCTTTGGCGCAATCGAAGTAACTGCCAGGCAGGACCTCACCGGCCAGGCGGGCGCGCCCCAGTTCCCGGCTGACCCGCTGCTGAATCTGCTCCAGCTGTTGCTCAAGGTTGCGCTGCAGGTCCGGATGCGCTGCCAGTTCCTCGTGTCTGACCAGACTGCCGAGCACCGCCAGTGGCGTTTTCAGCGCATGACCGAGATTGCCCAGCGCATGGCGCGAGCGTTTAAGAGTGTCGTCGGTGTGTGCCAGCAGATGATTGATCTGTTCCACGAGGGGTTGCAGCTCGACCGGCGCCTGGACGTCCAATTGCTGACGCTGCCCCTGCTGCAGCTGCGCAATCTGCTGGCGCGCGCGTTCCAGCGGGCGCATGGCGAGCTTGACCGCATAGCGTTGCAGCAACAGCAACACCAGCAGCGCCAGGCTGACCAGTCCCAAACCACTGAGCCTGACCTGGGCGAAGCTCTTGAGGGTGGGCGTGTAATCCTGGGCCACGTTGATGGTGATGGTTTGTCCGTCGCGCCGATAGGTCGCTCGATAAGCCAACAGCCGCTGATCCTGTGGGCCGTCCAACAGATCCTCGGCCATGCCATTGCCAGCCGGCCAGGTGGGTTCGGCGTCCCACAGTGAGCGGGATCGCCAGCTGCGGGCCGGCAAGTCGATGCGGAAATAGTGTCCGGAAAATGCTCGCTGATAGCGAGGGTTGAGCCGGCTCGAATCGAGCACAAACCCCTCCGGCCCCTGAACCACGGCCATCAACAGGCCTTCGGTTTCTTCCCTTAGATCGGTGGCCAGGTTGCGCCGCAGGCCGGATTCGAACAACCAGAGGCTGCTCTGGACCAGCAACAGGCCGACCAGCAGCAGCACCGAGATCAGTCCGACACTGAGGCTGCGCTGAATCGACTTCAAGCGGCGCCGCCGAAGCGGTAACCCTGGCCGCGGCGGGTTTCGATCAGCTCGCGACCGAGTTTGCCGCGCAGCCGATTGACGTGCACCTCGATCACATTGGAGTCGCGCTCGGTTTCACCGTCGTAAAGATGCTCGGCCAGCTGGGTTTTCGACACCAGCTGACCGGGGTGCAACATGAAATACCGCAGCAGGCGAAACTCGCCGGCTGTCAGTTCGATGTCTTGGCCGTCCTTGTGGCAGCGCTGGCGTGCTTCGTCCAGCGCGACCCCGCCTGCTTGCAGCAGGGGCTGGTTGGCCACGCCATGGGCGCGCCGCAACAGCGCCTGAATTCGCAGCAGCAGTTCTTCGGGATGGAAAGGTTTGGTCAGGTAATCGTCGGCCCCGGCTTTGAGTCCTTCGATGCGCTCGGCCCATGAGTCACGCGCCGTCAGAATCAGCACCGGCGTCCCCAGGCCACGCCCTCGCCAGGCGCGTAGCACTTCCAGCCCCGGCTTACCGGGCAGGCCAAGGTCCAGAACGATCAAGTCATAGGGTTCGCTGCTGCCCTGGTAATCGGCATCGCGACCATCGGCCAGCCAGTCGGTGGCGTAGCCCTGGCGTGTGAGGGTTGCGATCAACTCGTCGGCCAGCGGCACATTGTCTTCGACCAATAACAGACGCATCAGTCTTCTTCATCCTTGAGCAGCCGCCCGTCACGCGCGTTCAATTCCAGCTCGCGGGCAACGCCGTCTGCAGTCAGTAATTCGATTTCGTAAACGAAGATGCCATCCTCTTCTTCCAGTTCGGCTTCCAGCAACCGAGCGCCGGGATGACGCTCCATTGCCTGATGCAACAAACTTTCCAACGGCAGGATCAAACCCTCGTGACGCAGCCGCAGGGCTTCATCCTGATCGAGGTCGCGGCTCGCCGCCGGGGTGGCAGCGAGCAGCAGGGCCAGCGGAAAGGTGAAAAGAATGGCGGGTCGCATTAGTCGTCCTGATGGTCCTTGAGGACTTCGCCGGTCTTGGCGTCGAGCTCTACATCCCATTCCACACCTTTGTCGTCACGCAATTCAACCTGATAGATGTGGCGACCGTACTCTTCTTCCAGTTCGGTATCATCGATGGTGGCGCCAGGGTGCTTGGCAAGGGCGGCTTCGTTCAGTTTCTCAAAGGATTGAATGGTGCCCGCATCGCGCAGTTTCAATGCTTCGTCCGGTCCCAGGTCGCGGGCCATGGCCAGGTTGGCACCAAGGGCGAGGGTGGCTGCAGTGATCAGAGTAGTCAGTGTTTTCATGGTTTCGTTTTCCTGTGTGGGTTTCGACGATTCACAGGTTACGAGGCGCGGCTTACGCGAAACTGAACGAGGCGTCGTGTGACGGGGGCGCAGGTGGGCAGTAATCCTCGCCGCGGCATTGTCCAATACGAGGTACGTCCTGTTGCGGGAGGTCTGCCATGAAGATATTCCATTGCGTCACGCTCAGCCTGATATTGCTCGCCCCGCCTGCGCTGGCCCAGGATCTGCTCAAGCCTGAGGGGCCCACGGGTTCGCCGGAGATCAACGGCGGACCCGCCACCGAGATGGTTTCCGAGCCGGTGATTCACGCCACTGGCACCATCGAAGCCCTGGATCGTGAGCGGGGTGTGGTGACCATCGTGCACGGTCCGATTCCCGCGTTGAAGTGGCCAGCAGCGACCATGGACTTCCAGGCTCTGCGCGAGCAGTTGGAGGGGCTTTCACCCGGTGATCAGGTTCGCATCAGCTTTCAGAGTGAGGGTGACGAAGCAGCTCTGGTGTCCATCGAGAAGCCCTGAAAGGCGCATTCCAGACGAATTGCGATGAACCCTCGATGACTGATGTTGCTCGTATGTAACAGGGCTGTCATACGCCCAACGCTCATTCAGCAGAGAGGATTGACCATGTATCACAAGAAACTGACCGCCGCGCTTGCCATTGCCGTATTGGGTTCTACCAGCACCATCGCACTGGCTGACTCGCCGGGCGCTGATTGGATTACCTTCGAGCAGGCCATGGAAAAGGCGAAGGCGGCGGGCTACACCGAGCTACATAGCCTGGAAGTCGACGACAAGAGCTGGGAAGGCACCGGCCTTAAAGCCGACGGTAAGAAGTACGAGTTCCAGATGGAAGGCAAGACCGGCAAAATCATGCTGGATGAGATCGACTAATCGTCGAACTCTACAGCTCGCCACGCGCTGCCAGGTCGCGGATGCGATCGGCAGTGCGGCAGGCGAGGGCCTGGATGGTCAGTGACGGGTTCACCCCGCCTGAAGTCGGAAATACCGAGCCGTCGCAGACCCACAGGTTACGATGGCCCAGCTGCGGCAATCCGCGTCGACCACGCTGGTTGCAGGATCGCTACCCATCCGCACGGTGCCCATCAGATGCGCCGTACCGTCCGCTTCGCTCCAGATGTTGCACGAACTTATGCCGTCGAGGCCACGACGCATGAAGTCACGGCATATTCGTCCTGACGCTGATAGTTGTCGCTCATCGACCAGCTGACGCGGGCAATCGGCAGCCCGTACTGATCTTTCTCGTCTGCTAGGGTGACCTTGTTTCGCGCCTGCGGCAGAGTCTCGCCGACGACCTTCACCCATACCGAAAGTCGTCCGCCGTGTAGGCATATTCGCCTGCTGCGACATCACCCAGCGGCAGCCGTCCTCTAGCACCTAGCGGCTGAGCTGCTCGCGCAGGCGCACATCGTCGTAGCTGGTGAAACCGCGCGGCTATAGACGGCGACGTACTCACGACGCATGCCCAGCAGTTACGCCAGCGCAGCTCCAGCAGCCGCGTCTTGAGGTCCCAGAGCGCTGTGTCCACTGCTGATATGGCCTAGGCAGGCCCGAACGGCCTTGCGCATGCCTGCCCAGGGTCACTTGTTGAGCTGGCCCATGGCGAGCGCATCCGCACCATCGGGCAGGTCGCTAAGTGACCCTAGACTAGCCGCACCAGCGATGCGTCGGCATAGGTGTAGCCCAACCCGGTCTGGCCGCCGGCCGCGCAATCATTCCCGGTCCTTGCCCTTGTCCGCCTTGTGCCCAGGCAGCACCTTGCTCAGCACCTGCTTGGCCGACTGCTTGATGATTCCCGCTTGGTCGGGATCGCCATGCAGCAGCACGGAGGCGTACTGTTTTGCCTGTTCCAGTTTGATGTGCGGTGGCAGCGGCGGTACGTCCGGGTCGGTCTTGAATTCGATCACTACTGGCCGATCCGCCGCAAAGGCCCGGTCCCACGCTGCCGCCACCTGATCTTCTCGGTCGACGTAGATACCGATCAGCCCAATGGATTCGGCAAAGCGGTGGTAGGGCACGTTGGGAATGTCCTGCGACGCCTCGAATTTAGGGTCGCCCTCCATCACACGCTGTTCCCAAGTGACCTGATTGAGGTCCTCGTTGTTGAACACGCAGCAGATCCACTGGGAGTTTTGCCATTCCTTCCAGTACTTGGCGACGGTGATCAACTCGGCCATGTTGCTCATCTGCATGGCGCCATCGCCGACCATTGCCACCACTGGGCGGTCTGGGTGGGAAAATTTCGCGGCAATGGCATAGGGTACCGCCGCACCCATCGAGGCCAGCCCGCCGGACAGTGAGCCCATCATGCCGCGGCGCATCTTCACATCGCGGGCATACCAATTGGCGCAGGAACCCGAGTCGCTGGTAACGATCGAGTAATCCGGCAGCCGTGGTGACAGCTCGAAGGCGACGCGCTGCGGGTTGATCGGATTGGCCTCGACCAGGGCACGCTTCTCCAGCACGCTTTCCCAGTCCATGCGCCACTCCTCGACGCGCTTGCGCCATTTGCGCTCGGTCTTCTCTTGCAGCATGGGCAGCAGCGCGCGCAGGGTTTCAGCGGAGTCGCCCTGGAGATTCACTTCCATGGGATAACGGATGCTGAGCATGTCCGCCTTGAGGTCGATCTGGACACCACGAGCTTGTCCGACTTCCGGCAGGAATTCGGAGTAGGGGAAGCCCGAACCGATCATCAGTAGCGTGTCGCATTCTGTCATCAGCTTGTAGCTCGGTTCCGTGCCCAACAATCCGATAGAGCCGGTGACCCACGGCAGATCGTCCGGTACGGCGGCCTTTCCGAGCAGCGCCTTGGCAACCCCGGCCCCGAGTTTCTCGGCTACAGCAATGACCTCATCGGTGGCATTCAAGGCACCGGCGCCCACCAGAATGGCCACCTTTTCGCCTGAGTTGAGCACCTCGGCGGCACGCTGAAGATCAGCTTCGTACGGCACTATCTTCGGGCGCGTGTAGCCGATACCGGAATGCACGGCCCCGTGGGCGCGCGGTGGCTCGCTGTACTCGGCGTCCTGCAGGTCGCTGGGCAGGATGATGGTGGCAACCTTGCGCTCGCCCACTGCGGTGCGAATCGCCCGGTCGATCAAGTGCCGAACCTGCGCTGGCGCACTGGCCTGCTCGACGAACGCACCGGACACATCCTTGAACAGCGCTGGCAGGTCAATTTCCTGCTGGTAATGGCTGCCCAGTGAAGTGCGCGATTTCTGGCCGGTGATTGCCAGTACCGGCATGTGGTCCAGTCGCGCGTCGTAGAGACCAGTGATCAGATGCGCTGCGCCTGGACCGGATGTGGCGATGCAGACACCCAGCCCGCCGTTGAATTTGGCGTCGGCGGAAGCCATGAACGCGGCCATTTCCTCATGTCGGGCTTGAATGAAACGGATCTTTTCGTTGGAACGATTCAACGCACCGAACACACCGTTGATGCCGTCGCCGGGGTAGCCATAAATGCGGCGCACACCCCATTCATAGAGGCGTTCAACTACGTAATCACCGACTGTCATTGCCATGGAAACCTCGCTTGGTCTGGGCGTGTTCGTTCAGACACAAGGGGCTGGACGCTGCGCAACGAAGCGGCCCCCGCAACCCGAATGCCTGGCTGTTCACGTCTGGACCGGAGAGGATGGCGAAGGGTTTCCCTGAGATTCGCCTGACTGACCAGCGAGCCTTCAGTCGGGGTGGCAGCACGGCGTCGAGGCCGGCTCGGCTGCAACGGCACGCCCTGTTGCATCGACACTGTCATCACTGCCATAGCGATCATGGTGGCGCACCCAGTCGGTCAGGTTGTGCCGAGGGCCGTTCTCGTTGCGCCCCTTGGGTGTCATGTCGAGCAGCACGTAGCTACCGAGCAGCTCCTCGGCGCCGCGGCCGTAGGCAGAAAAGGTATGAAAGACGCTGCCATCGTCATCCCGGTAGAACACGCTGAACCCCGACAGCTCTTCACAGACGTACGGCTGCCACGCGTAATTGTGAAAGACCTGGCTGTCGACGATGTCCTGCGGCTCGAAGGACACGTGAAAGTCGCGGTTGAAATCGCTTCCAGCCGAGGACAGCCAGCGGAAATGCCATCCCATTCTTTTGCGGTAGGCCTCGAGCATATTGAGCGGCGCCCGTGAAACAGCAGCAAAGCTGACATCGTGATGGGTGAGGTGCTGCAGCGCACCCTCTACGTGATCCATCTCGAATGAGCAGCCGACACAGCCTTTGGTCCAGTCCGGGCCGAACATGAAATGCTTGATGATCAACTGGCTGCGACCTTCGAACAGGTCCGCCAGCCGGACCGGTCCTCGTGCCTCATGGAACAGGTAATCCTTGTCCACCTTTGTCCAGGGCAGCTCACGACGGGCGGCGGCAAGCGCATCGCGCTGACGGGTGACCTGCTTTTCGTGAACGAGGTGCGCCGCGTGTGCCGCGCGCCACTCCTGACGGGAAACGATTCGATGAGTCATCTTCGGTCTCCTTGCGATGGGGCACTGCAAATACGAGCTGTCACTGATGGTCGAATCGCGAAAGCTCGCTTCGACAACCTAAGTCGATGCCGACCAGGATTACGACGAAAGGGGCTCTGTCGCGGCTCGGCTGCGCTGTTGAAGTATCATTGCGCCTCTCCGCTCAGACGGTCGCCATGCCCATGCCCGCCCCAGACGCTCGCAGCACATTGCATCTCCCCCAAGGCAACTGGGCGACGGTGCTCGACTGCCTGTGCGCGCATTTCCCGGCGATTGAACGCGAAACCTGGGCCGATCGCTTCGCGCGAGGCCGCGTACTCGGCGCTGACGGGCAGCCGCTGGAGGCGACGCATCCTTATCAGGTCGGATTGAAGGTCTACTACTTTCGCGAGGTGCCGGACGAGAAGCCGATTCCCTTCGAAGAGCAGATCCTGCACCTCGACGAGCACCTGCTGGTGGCGGACAAGCCGCATTTCCTGCCGGTCATGCCGGCCGGGGAGTACGTGAACGAAACTCTGCTGGCGCGCCTGAGCAAGCGCGTGGGCAATTCGAATCTGGTGCCGATCCACCGCATCGACCGACTGACGGCCGGGCTGGTGCTTTTCTCCACCAATCCCGAAAGTCGCGGCCGCTACCAGGCGCTGTTCCGTGAACGCAAAATCGAAAAACGCTACGAAGCGATCTGTCCGGCGCTGCCCGGTCTAGAGTTTCCACGGTGCGAACGACTGCACATGGTCGACGGTGAACCCTTCTTCCTGATGAAGCGCGGCGATGGCGAGCCCAACAGCGAGACCCGCATCGAGGTGCTCGAAAAGCACGGCGAGCTTTGGCGATATGCGCTCTATCCCGTCACCGGACGCAAGCATCAGCTGCGTCTGCAGATGGCCTCGCTGGGCGCGGGCATCTGCAACGACCCCTTCTACCCCGAGCTGCTGGAACGCGGTCGCCGCGATCAGGATGACTACGTCAACCCGCTGAAACTGCTGGCGCGTGGCCTGGAATTTCGGGATCCCCTGACCGGTGAACCGCGTTGTTTCGAGAGCCGCTTGCAGCTGGATTGGTAAACCGTTCCGCTAGCCTACGGTAGGCGGCATGGGCCTGTTTGTGGGCGCGAGCTTGCTCGCGAATCTGTGGGACACCATCGCAGAAGCTTCGCCAGCGATCAGGCTTCGAAAGGATTGAACTGTATCTCGCACAGCTGGAGGTGTCTTGCCGCCGCCTGAGCGCAGCAGGTCTCGGCGGTCCCTGCACCATCCTCGAACGGGTGGCCGGCACCATCTCAGCCGCCCCTAGTCGATATCGGTAACACCCAGCCGAAGCGATATCGCCATGCCCGAAGGTCCATCGATCGTCATCCTGCGAGAAGAAGTCTCTGCATTTACAGGCAGACCCATCGAGCGCGCCGAGGGCAGCGCCAAAATCGACAAGGCGCGGCTGGCGGGGCAGACGGTGCGGTCGTTTCGCAGCTGGGGCAAGTACTTCCTGATCGAGCTGGATGATGTCTCGCTGCGCATTCATCTGCTGTTGTTCGGCAGTTATCGGATCAATGAGCGCAAGGAGTCGGCGCCTCGTCTGAGCCTGGGTTTCCCGAACGGTGAATTGAATTTCTACGGCTGCTCGGTGCAGTTCATCGAAGGCTCGCTGAACGAAGCGTATGACTGGGGTGCGGACGTCATGAGCGACGCCTGGGACAACCGCACAACACTGAAGAAACTGCGCAAACGGCCGCAGATGCTGGCCTGCGATGCGCTGCTGGATCAAACGCTGTTTTCCGGCTCTGGCAACATCATCAAGAACGAGGTGCTGTTTCGTACCCGCATCCATCCGTTGTCGCTGATCGGCGCTCTGCCAGCGCCCAAGCTCAGGGAGCTGACGCGTGAGGTTCGCGCCTACAGCTTTGAATTCCTGCAGTGGAAGCGCGAGGGCGCGCTTAAAGCGCACTGGCTCGCGCACACCAAAACCACCTGCCCGCGCTGCAAGATTCCCTTCATTCGGGCCAAATCGCTTGGCCGCAGCAAACGGCGAAGCTTCTTTTGCGAGCGTTGCCAGAAACGCTACGGCGACAGCGATCAGGTTGCGGTCGAAGCGCTGGCTGACAAGGAATGAAGACCCGGCGTTGTATGCTTCGCCGACTCACCACGCTGCGCTTAACCATCAGAGGCCGATCATCGATGCGTATTGTTTTACTGCCATTTCTCGTTGCCGTGGTCGGGCCAGCCATCGTCCATGCCAGCGGTCCATTGCTGGAACTGCAGGTTGGTGACGCCAGGGTCGAGGCCGAGTACGCCCGCTCTCCCGCCGAGCGTGAACGCGGCTTGATGAAGCGCACCGAGATGTCTGCCGATCACGGCATGCTGTTTCGCTTCGATGACTTTCGTCGTCACTGCCTGTGGATGAAGAACACACCGTTACCGCTGTCAGCGGCGTTCATGGACGAGCAGGGACGCATCGTCGATGTGATCGATCTGGAGCCGTTGAGTAAGGCGATTCGCTGCTCAAGCGAACCGGCCCGCTATGCGCTGGAGGTCAATCAGGGATGGTTCGAACGCAACGGGATCGAGGTTGGCGAGCCGGTGCGCGGGATACCGGGCGAGTAGCCGTTCGCGCGGTGATGCGGCGTGACGCCTCTGTTGCGGTTGAATGCTGGTGGAAAAGGCTGTGGCTGTTTTCCACCCCACGTTGGGCCAGGCCGGCGCTGCGCCTGTAGGGTGGATAACGGCTCTGCCTTATCCACCGATGGTTCCGCAGTGCCTGCCATCAATCCAACGGCAACTCCGTGGTCCGCTTCACTTCACTCATTGCAATATGCGAGTGCGCCTCCTGCACATGGGGGCGTTGCAGGAGCTGGTCGCGCAGGAAGCGTTCGTAGCTGTCGATGTCCTTGGCCACCACCTTGAGCAGGTAATCCGATTCGCCGGCCATGGTGTGGCATTCCAACACTTCGGGATAACCCACCACGGCGCGCTCGAATTCGTCGAGGTTGCTGCGCCCGTGAGCGGACAGCTTGATGTTGACGAACACCGTCATGTTCAGCCCGAGCTTCTTGGGGTTGAGGAGGGCGACCTTGCGCTCGATCAGCCCTTCTTCCTGCATGCGGTGGATGCGTCGCCAGCAGGGTGATTGCGACAGCTCGACCTTTTCCGCGACCTCGGCGGCGGAGAGGTCAGCGTTATGTTGCAGCAGCAGCAAAATCTTGCGGTCGATGCTGCTCAGAGGCGTCTGCATGGTTGTTCTCATTTTGTTGTTGTTAGTGAATGGATCATGCACGCGATAGCGCTTACACCGCAAAAGTAGAAAGAAAATCTCTCCTTGTCACAGCCAGAATTTATCCAACGCGCAACGGTGGGGTGATCCCCTGCCGGTCGCTGGCGTGGGACGGCTTACCGTGCAGCTACCCACGACCTAGTTAGGCGGAAGACGTAAAGCGTCGTCCAGACTCCGATAAAAACAAACAGGAGCGCCACATGTCACTGGCCGAGATCCGCCTGGATGACAAGTACCGGCTCGCAACCGGACATCTGTACCTCACCGGCACCCAGGCGCTGACCCGCCTGCCCATGCTGCAGCATCAGCGCGACCAGGCTCAGAACCTGAATACCGGTTGCTTCATCTCCGGCTACCGCGGCTCGCCATTGGGCATGCTGGACAAGAGCCTCTGGGACGCGCGCGATTTCCTCAAGCAGAACGCCATCCATTTTCAGCCCGGCCTCAACGAGGAACTGGCGGCGACGGCAGTCTGGGGCAGCCAGCAGACCAACCTGTTTCCCGGCGCCAAATACGACGGTGTGTTTGCCATGTGGTACGGCAAGGGCCCGGGCGTCGACCGCTCCGGTGACGTCTTCAAGCACGGCAATGCCGCGGGCGTTTCGCCCCATGGCGGCGTGTTGCTGCTGGCCGGTGACGACCACGGCTGCAAATCCTCGACGCTGCCTCACCAGAGCGAGCACGCCTTTATCGCTGCCTCGATCCCGGTGCTGAACCCGGCCAACGTTCAGGAGATTCTCGACTACGGCATCATCGGCTGGGAGCTGTCGCGCTATTCCGGCTGCTGGGTGGCGCTCAAGACCATCGCCGAGAACGTCGATTCCTCCGCCGTGGTGGAAGTCGATCCGCTGCGGGTGAAGACGCGTATCCCCGATGACTTCGAACTGCCTGAAGACGGCGTGCACATTCGTTGGCCGGACCCGCCGTTGGCGCAGGAAAAGCGCCTGAACCTCTACAAGATCTACGCCGCGCGAGCCTTTGCGCGGGCCAACAACCTGAACCAGGTGATGCTCGATTCGCCGAACCCGCGGCTGGGCATCATCACCACTGGCAAGTCCTATCTCGACGTGCGCCAGGCGCTGGACGATCTCGGTTTGGACGAAGCACTGTGCGCCCAAGTGGGCCTGCGGGTGCTCAAGGTCGGCATGAGCTGGCCACTGGAGCCGGTTTCGGTGCATGAATTTGCCCAGGGCCTGGACGAGATCCTGGTGGTCGAGGAAAAGCGCAGCATTCTCGAAGACCAGCTCACCGGTCAGCTCTACAACTGGCCGCTGGACAAGCGCCCACGGGTGGTCGGCGAGTTCGACGAGCACGGCACCTCGCTGCTGCCGAACCTCAGCGAGCTGACCCCGGCGATGATCGCCC